>Ga0163215_100084_pt1 | contig 301661 bp, 260 predicted proteins | sample SynspAceP_FD_185934 | JGI IMG/M metagenome (GOLD analysis project Ga0163215, IMG submission 185934) | Saline lake microbial communities from Ace Lake in Antarctica - Synechococcus sp. Ace-P (Hybrid Assembly) | ecosystem: Environmental > Aquatic > Non-marine Saline and Alkaline > Saline | place... | reverse complement strand
CGCCGGTCGAAGCTGCGAGTGTCAGGCCGAGTGCGATGAGGATCTTGTTCATTGTGATATTCCTTGGTGTATCAGGTTGAAGAGGGTGTCTTCGATTTGGGGGCTTGGAGCGGATGAAGCCGGCTGGAGGTGCCCGGCCTCATCCTGCATCCGGTATCAGCGGTTGAACTGCTGTGCTGTGTAGCCGGTGTAGCTGTTCGAGCGTTCGAACGAAGCGGTCGCGGTGTAGTCGACGCCGGCCTGGCCGGTCATTGCAGCATGCTTCTCAGCAGCAGGGCCGTGTGTCGGAGCGTTCAGCTCGACATAGTCGTTCGGAGAGGCAGCGAAAGCGCCGGTGGATGCTGCGAGTGTCAGGCTGAGTGCGACGAGGATCTTGTTCATTGTGGCGTTCCTTTATGTGTCAGGTTCGTTGGTCGTTGATTTGGTCTGAAGCGTGCGGACCGTTGATCGTGTGTTGATCTGTTGTTCGGGCCGCGCCGTTTCGATGAACCAGAGATGGGCCTGTCGCGGATGACTTGCGAAACACATGGATGTGAGCAGTGCGGGAGAGGAGCGTAAAACGCCAGGTGGAATTCACACCGTGAAACTTTTTAAAGCGTGTAATATCAGTTGGTTATATGATTATCGGTGATTGAAATAGCGCGATTTGCGTCAATCACAGCTGTCATACACCGTTCACAATTTGGTGCTTCTTTTGAATCTGAAAGCCCGCAAATCTGCGGTTCTTGCCACACAAAAAAACGGCCCGGTTTTGGTGTGTGCTGCAACGCAGTAATGCCAGAAACGCCCATTATCACGGCCGATCACGAAACGCGTGATCTGCCTTTACCGGATGTGATTAAAATCCGGAGTTTTTTGCGGTGTCAAAGGGCTGATCCGGCAAGCGAAACGAACCTGCAGATCACATTTCCAAGCCTGCAAGAGCATGACTGTCAAATTATTTGCCGGGCTGTCTGACACACCGGCATTGAGCAGCAGGCCGCTACAAGCTGCTGTGCAGGGAAGGTGCGCTTGACACCGCCTGCCGGGCATCGGTCCATTGTTGGTTGGTGCCGCGCATTCCATCAAAAACAGCGAGTAGGCCGCCTGCTGATTATCGAGGCATCGCGCCGTGTGATCACACTTTATATATACGCCGCTCGACAGAGTTATTTTAGCAATAACTAAATCAATGATTTCAAGGCGTTACAGTGCAGAACGGACACTTTCCATTAAACTTCGTTTGCTAGGATCAGCTGGAACTCAACAAGGGGAAGTGCCGTGGCAGCTGGGACAAACTATCTACAGCGGGAAGAATCTTTCATGTACGACCGCGAAGTGCGGTACAAAATGGAAGAAACAATGAACGAGGCTCGGATCGAATATACCGAGAAAGGCGTCATGCACATGGCATCGCGCCGGTGTCAGTTGATCGGCATCTCGCCGGCCAGCGCCGTTCTGGGCATCATGACCCAGTTCAAGCTGCCGCAGGAGTTTTGCCTCGATATTCCCGAGGCTCGGATTTCCAGTATCGGTTGTGTCTTGACTCGCACCTACACCACCAACACGGTCGAAGTGCGCTTCCTGCGGATGATCACCGAAAAGGAAATGCACCGCATCTTCGTTTTCAGCGCCCATCCGGACCATCGCGATCACGTGATGGACGTGCGCAACTGGTAGGCAGTCGCCGCCGGTTTGATTAAGACAAGACGCTGGCACCTTCATCGGCGGTGCCTGCGTTTTCGCGGAAGCGGGCAAACAGCTCCCGGCCCAGACCCCATTCATTGTGGCTGAGGTCCGCAGTGGCCGGTTCGCGCGCGGCGAATTCTTCTGCAGGCACCAGAACCTCGAGCGTTCCCGACACCGCGTCGAGACGGATCATGTCTCCGTCACGGATACGGGCGATCGGTCCGCCGTCCTTTGCTTCTGGTGTGACATGGATCGCTGCAGGCACCTTGCCTGAGGCGCCCGACATGCGTCCGTCTGTTACCAGCGCAACTGTCTGTCCACGATCCTGCAACACACCCAGCGGTGGGGTCAGCTTGTGCAATTCCGGCATGCCGTTGGCTTTTGGCCCCTGGAAGCGCACAACGGCAATGAAATCACCGGTCAGCTCTCCGGCCTGGAATGCGTCCTGAAGCCCGGCCTGAGTATGAAACACCCGCGCCGGCGCCTCCACCACATAGCGCTCCGGTTTGACCGCGGAAATCTTGATCACGCCCTTGCCGAGATTGCCGGTCAGCATTTTCACGCCGCCATTGGGCTGAAACGGTTTGTCCGCCGTCGTCACCACTTTCGCATCGCCGCTGATCTTGGAAATCGGCTCGCGCACAACGGTGCCGTTCTCGCCGAGCTTGGCCTCCACCGCATAGGAGGACAGGCTCTTGCCCCACACCGTACGCACATCCTCATGCAGCAGCCCGACCGACAGCAGCTGATCGATCATGAACCCCAGACCGCCCGCCGCATTGAAATGGTTCACATCCGCCGGTCCGTTGGGATAGACCCGCGCCAGCAGCGGCACCGCGTCTGACAGATCTGAGATGTCTTCCCAGCTCAGGCGGATGCCTGCTGCGCGCGCCATCGCCACCAGATGTAGCGTATGGTTGGTCGACCCACCTGTGGCGTGCAGGCCGATGACGCCGTTGACGATGGAGCGTTCGTCGATCATCTCGCCAACCGGCGTGAATTCGTTGCCGAGCGCGGTGATCGCCAGCGCCCGTTTGGTCGCTTCCGCTGTCAGCGCGGCCCTGAGCGGTGTGCCCGGATTGATGAACGACGCGCCCGGCATGTGCAGGCCCATGATTTCCATCAGCATCTGGTTGGAATTGGCGGTGCCGTAAAACGTGCAGGTGCCTGGTCCATGATAGGATTTCGATTCAGCCTCAAGCAGCTCAGTGCGCCCCACCTTGCCCTCGGCATAGAGCTGGCGGATCCGCACCTTCTCGTCATTGGACAATCCCGTGGTCATCGGCCCGGCCGGAATGAACACCGCGGGCAGATGCCCGAAGCTCAGCGCGGCGATCAGTAGTCCCGGCACGATCTTGTCGCAGACGCCGAGATAGACTGCAGCGTCAAACATGTTGTGCGACAGTCCGACAGCTGCCGCCATGGCAATCACGTCGCGCGAGAACAGCGACAGCTCCATGCCCGGCTGGCCTTGCGTGACCCCGTCACACATCGCCGGCACGCCGCCAGCGACCTGCGCCACGCCACCCGCCTCGCGCGCAGCGGTACGGATCAGCTCCGGATAGGTCTCGAACGGCTGATGCGCCGACAGCATGTCATTGTAAGACGTGATGATGCCGAGATTGGGCACCACGTCACCGGCCAGATCCGCCTTGTCGTTCGGGCCGCAGGCGGCAAAGCCGTGCGCAAGGTTGCCGCAGGACAGGGTCGAGCGGAAAGGGCCTTTCGTCGCCATTTCGCGCAAGCGCTCAAGATAGATCTCGCGGCTTGGCTTTGAACGCTCGACAATACGGGCTGTGACAGTGGCAATGCGGGGATCGACAGTCATGGCTGGTATCCTTCTGTTCGAATTGGGCAGGGCGCTTGGCCCCGTCGCCGCCCGGTCAGAGCCGGGCGCAAACTCGGGCGCTACGGCGCCCAGTAAATCTCGACCGGGCTCTGGGCATGATGCAGCACAGCGCGCACCGGCAATTCGGCGTACGGCCCGGCGTTCAGCGCCCTGGCCAGCACAGCCTTCTTCTCGTCTCCTTCTATATGGAGCACGATCAGGCCCGCTTCCACAATGCGCGGCAGGGTCAGCGTCAGTCTCGGCTCACCGGCCCCATGCGCTTCGATCGCCATCACGCTTTGAGGGCATGCCGGATCGGTCACTGCGCCAAGCGTCGTGCCGCCGGGAAAGAACGAGGCCGTGTGGCCGTCGGTTCCCATCCCCAGCACCACCACATCAAGCGGCAGCGCCAGAGCGTCGATTGCCTCGGATGCCATCACTGCCGCCGCCGCCGCATCGCCGTTTTCACTATAGAGCGGTACGAAACCAGCCTCCGCCGCCTTGTTTTGCAACAGAAACAGGCTCGCCAGTCGATGGTTTGACCGCTCATGCGCCGGCCCGACCATGCGCTCATCCACAAGCGTCACGGTCACCTTGTCCCAGTCAATCTCGCGTCTGGACAATGCGGAAAAGAGCGCTTTCGGCGTGTTGCCGCCCGAAACCGCCAGCGTCGCCTGCCCACGCGCCGTGATCGCCGCAGCCAGTGCGCCCGCCACTGTATCGGCCAGCGCCTCGGCCAGTTCAGCTCCGCTGCCGAAATCAAATTGCCTTATGTTGGCTTGCGCCACATCAGTCGGTTTCATGCCAGGTCCTGCCGTCGCGTTCGATCAGCGCAATTGCCTGGCTCGGTCCCCAGGTGCCCGCCGTATAGGGCTGCACCGGCTGGCCGGTCTCTTCCCAGGCAGTCAGGATCGGGTCGACCCAGCTCCAGGCCGCCTCTACCTCGTCCCGGCGCATGAACAGGGTCTGGTTGCAGCGGATCACATCGAGCAGCAGCCGTTCATAGGCGTCCGGATTGCGGTCCTCGAACCGGTCGGCGAAGCTCATGTCGAGCGACACATGTTTCAGCCGCATGCCACCGGGGCCCGGCTCCTTGATCATGATCCATTGCTTGACGCCCTCATCGGGCTGCAGCCGCATCACCAGCTTGTTGGCGGTGATGCGCCCGGCGCCAGGGCCGAAAATCGAATGCGGGATCGGTTTGAACGCGACAACGATCTCCGAAATCCGCTCGCTCATCCGCTTGCCGGTCCTGAGATAGAACGGTACGCCGGACCAGCGCCAGTTGTCGATTTCTGCCTTGATGGCAACAAAGGTCTCGGTGTTGGAAACGCCGCCTTCAAGCTCCTGCAGATAGCCTTTGACGGCTCCACCTGCCGAGGCGCCGGCCTTGTACTGGCCGCGCACGGTCACGGCATCGGCATTGTTCTCGGTGATCGGCTTGAGCGAGCGCAACACCTTGAGCTTCTCGTCGCGCACCGCTTCCGCCTCCATTGAAGACGGCGGCTCCATGGCGACCAGACACAACAGCTGCACCAGATGGTTCTGCACCATGTCTCTCAGCGCACCGGCCTTGTCGTAATAGCCTGCGCGACTTTCAAGCCCGACGGATTCGGCCACGGTGATCTGCACATGGTCAATATGGGCGGAGTTCCACAATGGCTCATACAGCGCATTGGCAAACCGCAGCGCCATCAGGTTCTGAACAGTTTCCTTGCCCAGATAGTGGTCAATACGGAAGATCTGCTCTTCCTGAAACACTTCGCCGATGGTCTTGTTCAGTGTCCGCGCCGATTGCAAATCGCGTCCGATGGGTTTTTCAACCACAATGCGGGTCTGCTCGGTGATCAGCCCGTTGGAGCGGATCTTTTCGGAAATGTCGCCAAACAGCGCCGGCCCGACTGCGAGATAGAACGCCCGGACCCGGTCAGCACCTTCGTCCAGAAGCTGCTTGAGCTCGGACCAGCCCTTGTCGGACTTGGCGTCAACCGCAACATAAAACAGCCGCGCCAGAAATTGCTGAATGTCGTCTTCTTTATACTCGTCGTTCGGGAGGTGCTCCTTCAGCGCTTCCCGCGCAAAATTGCGGTAGCCCTCATGATCCATCTCCGAGCGCGATGCGCCGATGATCCGGGTCGGCTCGGTCAGTTGTCCGGCGAGTTGACGATGAAAGAGTGCCGGCAGCAGCTTGCGCTCGGCGAGGTCGCCGGTGCCGCCAAAGACGACATAGTCAAACGGGTCGACCGGAATGATGATCTGGCTCATGGGGTGACATCCTGTCCGTGAACGGTGCCTTTCTCATAATCTAATCGATTAGATAAAGCCAGAGGCGAATGCACGTTGCGTTCAAACAGATTCATTTGAACGCAACGTGCAAGCATCAATTGTAGGCTTTACCGCGCCGCTCTTTCAACTGAATACACGGCGCTGCAGAGTGCGGATGATGTGATTTTATCGCAAGTGTCTAAAACTTGTCCCGCAGCGAAAACCAGGTCAGCGCCAGAAACAGCAGCGGTGCGCGGAAACGCGAGCCGCCCGGGAAGGGGCCGACCTTGAGGTTGCGCATCAATTCCAGATCATCGGATCCGCCGTTGACGAAGTCGGCATAGAGCTTGCCGCAATAATTCGACAGCATCACGCCGTGGCCGGAAAAGCCGCCGATCGAGGTGACATTCTTCATCACCTCGCGCACGAACGGACGCCGCGACAGGGTGATGCCCACCGAACCGCCCCAGGACTGGGTGATTTCGACAGTGTCCAGCGCCGGATAGATCTCAGCAATCTGCCGCCTGATATGGCTCGAAATGTCGGTCGGATTGTCTGACGTGTAGGCCTCGCGCCCGCCAAACAGCAGCCGTCCATCGGCGCTCTTGCGGAAATAGCGCACCACGAAGCGTGAATCATCAACCGATTCACCGCCCGGGATCACCGGGCTGTCATCGCCCAGCGGCACGGTGGCGCCGATAAACGAGCGGATCGGCATCACATGAGCTGATGTCACCGGCTCCAGCCCGTCAATATAGGCATTGCAGGCAATCAGCGCCTGGGCTGCAACAATGTCGCCCTGATCGGTCTTGACCGTCACTTTGCCGCCCGCACTCGAAATTGCCCGTGCCCGGGTGTTCTCGTGCAGCCGCGCCCCGGCTTTTGCCGCAGCATTGGCCAGCCCGACCACATATTTGAGCGGATTGATGTGCCCGGTTGCCGCATCATAGGTGCCGCCGTGATAGCGGCTTGAGCCAAGCTTTGCAGCCAGCGCATCCTTGTCGAGAAAGCTTATGCCCTTGTAGCCGTATTCCTCGCTCATCAGCCGGGCGTGCTCGCGGTAATCCTTGACGTAGCCTTGCTTGTGCGCCGCTGAAATCTGGCCGGGCCGGTAATCCGCCTCGATCCCGTGCGCCTTGGCGAAGTCCAGCAGATGCGCCTTGGCCCGCTCCGCCACTGCAAACTGCCTTTTGGCATTGTCGCGGCCAAAATCGGCTTCGCACTCATCCACCCAGGCCCGCTGCCCGGTGCCGAGCTGGCCGCCATTGCGCCCCGAAGCGCCATCGCCAAAGCGTGCGCCTTCGATCAGCACGACGTCCTTGCCGGCCGCTGCCAGATGATAGGCCGCCTGCAGGCCGGTAAATCCACCGCCGACGATCACCACATCGGCAGATGTGGTGCCGGGCAGGGGAGCATAGGTGGGGCGATCACCGATTGTGGCCTCATAAAACGAGACACCCGGTGCGATAGGGCTTTGGTAGGTCATGGATTGCATTTCTTATACGTTAAGCAGCAGGAATTCACGTTCCCAGGGGCTGATCACTTGCATGAAGGTCTCGAACTCACCGCGTTTGACACCGGCATAGGTGTTGACGAATTCCTGACCGAACACTTCCGCAAACTCCGGCTCACTTTCAAGCAGCGAGACGGCTTCAAGCAATCCGCGCGGCAAGTCCACCGAGCCCTCATTGACCGTCTTGTAGGCCGGGTCGCTGGGTACCAGTGCGTTGACCATGCCGAGATAGCCGCAGGCCAGCGATGCCGCCAGTGCCAGATAGGAATTGGCATCCGACGATGGCAGACGGTTTTCAACGCGCCGCGCCACCGGTTCGGAATGCGGCACCCGGAATGCGGTTGTCCGGTTGTCATAACCCCAGGCATTGTTGACCGGGCAGGCCATGTCGGGCGTCAGCCGCCGGTAGGAATTGACGTAGGGCGCCATCATCACCAGCGCTTTCGGCACATAATGCTGCATGCCGCCGATGAAGCTGAAGAACGCCTCGCTTGGCTCGCCATCCGGCTTGGAGAACACGTTCTTGCCGGTCTTGGTATCGACAATCGACTGGTGAATATGCATCGCCGAGCCGGCATATTGCTGCATCGGCTTGGCCATGAAAGTGGCGAACATGCCATGCTTGATCGCGGCCTCGCGGATCGTCCGCTTGAACATGAACACCTGGTCGGCCAGTTCCACCGGATCGCCATGGCGCAGGTTGATTTCCAGCTGCGCCGGGCCTTCCTCGTGGATCAGCGTGTCGATCTCCAGTCCCTGCTTGTCGGAGAAATCATAGATGTCGTCGACCAGCTCGTCGAACTCGTTGACGCCGGCGATCGAGTAGGATTGTCCGCCGGTGATCGTCCGGCCAGACCGGCCCCGTGGCGGTTTCAGCGGATAATCCGGGTCTTCATGCTGCGCCACCAGATAGAACTCGATTTCCGGCGCCACCACCGGCTTCCAGCCCCGCGCGGTGTAGAGGTCGACCACATGCTTGAGCACGTTGCGCGGCGTGTAGCTCACCGGATCGCCCTTGGTGGTGACCATGTCGCAGATCACCTGCGCGGTCGGGTCGCTCTCCCACGGAACCACCGACAGTGTCGACAGATCCGGCACCAGCTTGAGGTCGCCGTCGAGCGGATCATAGCGGAAATCGCCGGTTTCCTCGGGATATTCGCCCGAAATAGTGTGCCGGAACACAGCAGACGGCAGCGACAGCGAGGTGTTTGAGGTAAACTTCGACGATGGCATCATCTTGCCGCGCGCCACGCCGGCGAAATCCGGTGTAATGCACTCGATGTCTTCAATGCCGCGGACTCTCAGCCATTCCGTGGCCTGGGTCCAGTTGGCGACGCCGCGCTTGGTGTCGAGAAACTTCGGCGCAGCCGGCTGCGCAGGTTTAGCTGAAGCCGGTTTGCCGGACTTGCGGGATGCCATAAATCACCATGAGTTTGCCAATAATGCCCCGATCATAAAAGGTTTTTCCCCGTTGCGCCAGCCACCGGCAAACATACAGCCAGCGTTTCCTCTGCTCACATCAGGTGTCATATCACCGCAGACCCGCGAGGCCTCGGCCAAGGTTGCGTCGGGCCACGCGGGCGGAACCCTGTGATTTTTATCATGATTTCGAACATGTGCGTTCAGGTTGCTTTAACTCTGTTCTGCCAGCATGCAATGTAAGGTAAGGCGTCCGCCCGGCATGAGCTGCAGCGGTCTTTGCATGATGCAACCTTCAAGTCTTGGCGGCACTGTCCGCATGTTCTCGCCCATCATGCAGGGACTACCCCATGACCATCGACAGCTTGCTCGCCCGTTTTTCCATTCAGACCAAGGTCGTTGTCTTCATCATTCCGCTGATCGCCGCGATGGCCGGGCTGGCAGCAATCAACCTGTACACCGGCAACCTGCTTGGCGGGCGTCTGCTCGGCACCAGTGCCAGCATCGAGACCCTGAGCGGCTTCAAGGAAGCCTATGCCGGGATGACCAATTTTCTGCATGACCAGAACGAGGAAAAGCGCGCTTCCGTGATGCAGAGCCTCGATTCGCAGCTTCAGCGAATGGAAAAGGTTCTGCTGCTGGCCGAGACCGCTCAGGAATCCGAGGCGCTGACCAGGTCGCGCTCTCTCGCAGAAGCCCTGCGTGGCGACGTCGACAATCTTTGGGGCCTCAACGCCGAGGTCAACGCCATCCACGCCGGTTTCGATGACACGCTGGCTGAACTTGGCAATGTGCGTGATCGTCTCGCCGCCCAGATCAAAACCGTTGGCGAAGAGCTGGCGGCAGCCGAAGATGAAACCAAGACCATGCTCCGCGCCGCCGACGAGCTCGGCGCCGGTGCCGAGGCGATCGTCGGGATTTCAAGCGCGATCTCCGATGCCGCCACTCCGGAAGAGGCCTTCAAGGTCGCCAAGGGGTTGAGACGGGATATCCAGAAGCTGGGCCGTGGCCTGCCCAAGGTGATTCCGGAGGAGAACGCCTCACTCAAAACCCGCATCAACGACACCACCGACGGCCTGGTCGCCACCATCAAGGCAGGTGTTGTCGACGAAGCGGCCATGGCCGAGCTGCAGGCCTATGCCAAGGCGTTGCGCCCCACCAGCAGAATGCTGCGTGGGCTGGCCTCCAAGGCCGCAAGCGAGGCCACCAACAAGTTCGGCGAATTCGACGAGCAGATCCTGCAGGGCAGGCAGATCATCACTGACAGCCGCGACTTCCTTTCCCATCTGGCAGCTTTGGAGCTCGCTGTGGTGCACTTCATCGCCATGCCGGATCAGATCTACGGAGAAGCAGTGGCAGCCAAATTGAGCGCCGTTGACCAGAGCATCCAGCTGATCGCCTTTTCCAATGGTGGCGAAGCCGTGCTTGAGGCAATCGGTGAAGTATGGAGCGCCAAGTCCGTCACCATTCCGGCGCTGATGGCTGATCTGATCGAGAAGAAGCAAGCCGAAACCACCCTGTTCGCGGAGGCCTCGGAGCGCATCAATCAGGCCTGGAGCGGCGTTCTCGATTTCACCAACAGCCAGCAGCGCGGTGCCGAAGCGGTCAAGGACCGTGCCTCGGGCATCACCCTGTCGGCAGCCCTTGTCGGCGGAGTCTTCGGCCTCGTCGCCGCCATCATGCTGGTCTCGGCCCTCAAGGGGCCTATCCGCCGCCTTGTTCGCGCCATGGGCGACGTTGCCTCCGGTGATCTCGATGTCGATGTCACCGACAACGCCCGCGCCGATGAGATCGGCGAGATGGCCCGTGCGCTTGATGTCTTCAAGATGAACGCCATCGACAAGATCCGGATCGAGGGCGAGAGCGAGAAAGAACGTGAAATGGCCACCCAGGCCCGCGAACTCTCCGACACCGAGAAGGCCGAGGCCGATGCGCAGGTGCGTTTCGCCGTCCAGCAGCTCGGCGCGGCACTCCGCGATCTGTCGCAAGGCAATCTGGTCTCCACCATCGACACGCCGTTCACCGGTGAGCTCGACAGTCTGCGCCTCGATTTCAACGAGTCGATCGAGCAGATGCGCGATGCCATGAGCCATATCCGCGACAATGCCAGCTCGATCGGCTCCAACAGCTCGCAGATGCGCTCGGCCGCTGATGATCTGGCCCGCCGCACCGAGCAGCAGGCAGCCTCGCTCGAACAGACCGCCGCCGCCGTCGACGAGATCTCGGCCACCGTCCGCACCGCTTCGGGCCGCGCATCCGACACCGACAAGCTGGCTGGCGAAACCGCCAATGACGCCCGCGCCTCGGGCGAGATCGTCGCCCGTGCCGTCGATGCCATGAGCCGCATCGAGGATGCCTCGGGCAAGATCGACAAGATCATCGGCGTCATTGACGAGATCGCCTTCCAGACCAACCTGCTGGCGCTCAATGCCGGCGTCGAGGCCGCCCGTGCCGGCGAGGCAGGCAAGGGCTTTGCCGTTGTCGCCCAGGAAGTCCGCGAGCTCGCCGGCCGTTCGGCGGGGGCTGCCAAGGAGATCAAGCAATTGATCGCAGCGTCCGGCGAGGAAGTCCGCTCCGGCGTTTCCCTTGTTGGTGAAACCGGCGAAGCCATTACCCGCATCATCGCCCGCATCGAGGAAATCTCCGAGCATGTCGGCGCCATGGCCACCGCCAGCCGCGAGCAGGCGACTGGCCTTGCCGAGGTCAACACCGCCGTCAACCAGATGGATCAGATGACCCAGCAGAACGCGGCCATGGTGGAAGAAACCAACGCCTCGAGCCACACGCTGGCCCAGGAGGCCGCCGAACTCACCGCCCTGGTGGCCAAATTCCGCCTCGACCTCGAAGACGCCCACAGACAGCCCCAAAGCCAGGCTGCGTAAAGACGAGAGACCAGCTGCTTGCTCCAATCTCCCTCCCCTTGCGGGGGGGGAAGGACGGGCGAGACCCGTGGCTCGCCCCTGGTCACCGTAGGTGACAAAGGGGGATAGCTTGCAGTCGGCCAAACTCGCGCTTTTCCCCTCTACCCTTGTGGGAGAGGAAGGAAAATCATGATCTTGGTGCGAAGCGCTAAGTCATAGATTTTCCAGGTGAGGGGGCATTTCCGGTCTCCACACCACCGCCTTCTCTTGAAATTTCTAGCACTTGGCTAAAGCCAAGACGCTGAAATTCTATTCTCCCCCACCAAGGGGGAGAGGTAAAACGCGGCCCCTCCAACCTTTTTCCCGTCACCCCGGACTTGATCCAGACAAGCGAAGCGCCGTCGTTGCCTCCTAGGATCCAGCAGCGCCGCGTCCGTGGCGCGGGAGACTCAATTGAACCAACGGGTGTGCCGCAGTCTTTCGGCTCGCGGACGCTCGCCCGCTGGATGCCGGATCAAGTCCGGCATGACGGAGAGGTGTTACGCCGCCGCCGCCGCTGCCTGCGGCACCATCTCTCTATCGTCATCCTAGGGCCCCGACCCTGGGATCCATCCCGCAATCTATCCAACAATACTGAGCGCAGATGGATTACGGAATGGATCCTCGGCTCGGAGGCCGAGGATGACGAAAGGTGAAGGCCGGATCCCCATTTCCCCCTTGCGGAGGCGAGGGTTACGCTTGGTTGTTAGGTTGATCGGCACAAATAGGAGTTGACGAGAAGGAAGTGAACGTGCGGAATAAGCTCTCTCGGGGTAAATTCACGGCGGCTTTTTTCTACAATGTCTAAAGGCGATAGAGGTGCGTTTTTTGCAATTGGACTAGGTCTGGGAACAGCTATTGCTCTCTTCTTTTTCGTTTGGGCGTTCCCTTGGTTTAGTGATCCAACAAAGAGCGCGAGCTATGACTGCGCGGACGATCAACAATGCTCTGAACAATATCATAGTCCTAATGATACTCAGTTCTGGGTCCGCCCATTTTATGGATGGATCTACGCAGAGGATTCTCTTGCCCAATGGATCATGGCAGCATTTGGGATAGTCGCGACAGGAGTCAGTTTTTGGGCCGTCATCGTTGTCCGCGACACTCTTGTTGTTAGTAGACGAGCCACCGAAGCCGCTGTTGAAGCAGTGGCTGTAACCCGCCGCATTGGCGAGGCGCAGGTAAGAGCTTATCTGTCTTGCACTGGTGCTACCTACAATATTGCAGAGCAAATCTGCGCCGCAGAAATTACTATAAAGAATTTTGGACAATCCCCAGCGCGAAGGGCCACGGTTAAGGCGCGTGCAGCAACACTAAATCTTGAGAACCCGGAGGGTGATCCATATATTTTCTCGCCTGAAAAAAGTATGGAATTTTTCGAAATCCCTGCGTCTTGCGAGGACACTCGCACAATTCTATTCCTATTGACATTCGGTGCCGGAGTTTGCGCTGAAATCGTTGAAGATGCACGATTATTCCATATCGACTGCGTTCTGGAATGGGTCGACGTGTTCGATGAAACACAGGTTATCAAATTCTATTTGTTCGCTGACGAGGGCACCAATGAACACGCCAAAGGCTTTCCACTCCGCCGCAAGGGCAAGATGAGCGCCAGCAACACACGGCCAATTCGCGACATTTAGGTGGCAAGAGTCACTATCGTACAACACCCCCAATCTTTTCCACACCCTCCATCCCCATGCCATAATCCGCTCACTCCCGCCGCCCGGATGGATCGCGAACGCTTCGAGCCAGGTGGGAGGAAGCGCCTTTCAGTCTTTGCCGTAACGTGCGGCCCGGGTTGAGGGGAGGTGGCAACCAGCGTGGCTCCGTTGGCGGACCTGACCACTCCTTGCGGGTGCAAAGTTTCAGCCAGCCACCGGACCGTCCTCGGGTTTTTGCCTGCCCAAAGCAGGCGGACCTGACAACGGACCGGGCCTGTGGCGGAGTTGTTCCCCGTCATGCATGTCGCGTTCAGGTGGTTTGGCCTGGACGATAACGTACATGCATCACTTAGATGGGGGCAAGCTTCGTGCCGGAAACCACGTCAAAACGCTTCCATCGCGGCCCTTCGTCCAGGGCTGCGGTTTGGGGCAACCCATGCAAGCCGCGTCGGGCCAAAAACCCTCAAGCGGTGCAGCGAAGCAGGAAGCTGCCTGTCGGATGCGGACATCATCCGGCGAGTTTCGGGTCCGTGCGCGGGTGCGCCACCCATACCACAACACATCACTTCAGAGGCGACGCCCGCGCGCGGCCCTCCGGACCACATCCCGTTTCAAACTCCGGCGGTATCCCGCGCGGAGGGCATTGGCGCGCCATGACCGGTCCATTGCAAGCGCCGGGCCGTTCGGTGTAAAAATTCAATCGGATTGGTGGTGAAGGAGCAGCAAGCATGGACAAACTCACCGGCGGTTGTCTGTGCGGCAAGGTCCGGCTCACAGCCTCAGGCGAAGCTTACCGCGTCGGCCTGTGCCACTGTCTCGATTGCCGCAAACATCACGGCGCGCTGTTCCACGCCTCGGCGATCTTCCCGGAAAGCGCGGTCACTGTTCAAGGCGAAACCCGCGCCTATGCCGGGCGCCATTTCTGTCCCGATTGCGGCTCTTCGGTTTTCGCCCGCTCCGGCGATGAGATCGAAATCAATCTCGGTGCACTCGATGCCCCCGACCAGCTGATGCCGACCTATGAACTCTGGACCGTGCGCCGCGAATCCTGGCTGCCACCGTTCCCGCTGGCGCGCCGGTACGACCGCGACCGTGAGGCCGGCGGTCGTTTCGAGGCGTAGCCTGCGCGCAACAGGTGCACTCAAAAAGCCCATCCGCGAAACAGGTTTTGCTGGGCAGCCACAGAAACGCGCGCTAATCAGGATGCCGCACACCCCATTTCGGGAGCAGGTATTGTGAATAATTTTCCCTTGATCCGGTAGCACCGGTGGATACTCCGGCCCCGATCCGGCGCGCACGGTATCGCTGCGTTGCTTCGGAAGCCTTCGCGTAATTCCGTCAGCGCTCCGCTGCCACTGCTGACACTTTCTGTCAGCTCTTCTCGATAGCAGGAGCACGACGCATCACACCCATATGCCGATGCGCGTCTCTTTTTCAGTTTTAAAGGGTTTTCGAATGTCTCCCTTCGTTCGTTCCGCCGTCGTGCTCGGCCTGGTCAGCGCCACCGGGCCGCTTGCCATCGATATGTTTCTGCCGGCACTTCCCACCATTGCGACCAGTCTCGGCGGCACCATGGCCGGCGCCCAGCTCACCATCACCGCCTATTTCATTGCCTTCGGCCTGGCCCAGATGGTCTATGGCCCGATGGCCGATGTGGTGGGCCGCAAGCCGCCGCTGATTGCTGGTCTGGCGCTGTTTCTCGCGGGCTCCATCGGCTGTGCACTGGCGCCCGACATGAACTGGCTGGTCGCTGCCCGCGTTGTCCAGGCGCTCGGCGGTGCGGCTGCTATGGTGATTCCGCGCGCCATCATCCGCGATATGCACACCGGTCCGCAGGCCACCCGGCTGATGGCGCTGGTGATGCTGATCATCTCGGTGTCGCCGATGCTGGCGCCGCTGGCAGGCTCCGGCATCATCGCTGTTGCCGGCTGGCGGGCGATCTTCGCCACGCTGGCGGTCGCCGCCGGCGCCTCGATCCTGATCACGCTGACGCTGCAACCCGAAACGCTCAAGCCCGAACACCGGGCGCCGGTCCGCCTCTCGGCCCTGCTCAGCGGCATCAAAACCCTGCTTCGCGATCCGGTGTTCATGGGACTGACCTTTGTCGGCGGTTTTGGCATGGCCAGCTTTTTCGTCTTCCTGGCCAGCGCCTCGTTCGTCTACACCGGTCACTACGGACTGACGCCGACCGGCTTCAGCCTCGCCTTCGCCGCCAATGCCGCAGGCTTTTTCTCGGCCTCGCAACTGGCTGCCAGCCTCGGCGAGAAATTCGGCCCGACGCGGGTCGTCACCTGGGCGGTCAGCGGCTTCCTCGGTGTCACGCTTGCGCTGTTGGCGCTGGTCTGGGCTGGCGTGGATCATTTCGCCCTGCTGGTCGGCATGCTGATCTGCGCCAATGCCTGCCTCGGTCTGGTTATTCCCACGGCCATGGTGATGGCGCTCGATGATCACGGCGACATCGCCGGTCTTGCCTCCTCATTGGGCGGCATGCTGCAAATGCTGGCCGGCGGCCTCATGACCATGCTGCTCAGCCCGCTTTTCGACGGCACACCACTGCCGATGGTGGCGGCGATTGCGCTGGCGGCGGTGCTGTCATTTGCAGCGATGCGCATCACCGACACAGCCCGCACCCGGCGTCTCGTCGCACCCGCCTGAGTTCGCCATATGAAAAACCCGCCGTGGAACAAACCACGGCGGGGAATAATTTGCCTGAAGGCAAATCCGGGAACAGGGATCCCGGAACTGGTGGACCTGATTTATCGGTCCTGACTTACTTGCCCAAATTTACTTGCTTTGGGTGACGATCACCGGGATCAGCAGATCACCCCAGTTGCCATCGCCGCCATGATGGCGGGCGGAGCGGACGAGTTCCACCGAGACGCCGGCATCCACGGCCTTCATGACCGAATGGTTGAGGCGGTGCAGGTCATTGGCCAGCATGCGGATAGCTGCCTGCTGGTCTGAATCCATTGCGGAAGACTGCTCTTCTGCGCGTTCCTTGACTCGTGTCTGGGGTGTCATTTGCATTTCTCCTCTAACGGGGTTTGTGATCGGTAATCTCGAGGGGTCCCCCACCCACTATGCTGCGGGTGAGGGGAGTGTCGGTTTATTCAGCAGCCGGGCGGAACTGCGCTGATTCCGTGGATTCGCCCATCGCGGTGGTCGAGGACTTGCCGCCGGTGATCGCCATCGACACGGCGTCGAAGTAGCCGGTGCCGACTTCGCGCTGGTGCTTGGTCGCGGTGTAACCGTTGACCTCGGAAGCGAATTCCGCTTCCTGCAGCTCGGAATAGGCCGACATCTGGCGATCCTTGTAGCCACGGGCGAGTTCGAACATGCCGTGGTTGAGCTGGTGGAAACCGGCCAGCGTGATGAACTGGAACTTGTAGCCCATGGCGCCGAGTTCACGCTGGAACTTGGCGATGGTCGCATCGTCGAGATGCTTTTTCCAGTTGAACGACGGCGAGCAGTTGTAAGCCAGCAGCTTGCCCGGGTGATGCTTGTGCACGCCCTCGGCGAACTTGCGAGCCTGCTCGAGATCGGGCTTGGAAGTCTCGCACCAGATCAGGTCACAATGCGGCGCATAGGCAACCGCACGGGCGATGCAGGATTCGAGGCCGTTCTTGATGTTGTAAAAACCCTCGATGGTGCGGCCGGCGTCGTAATCGACAAACGGACGATCGCGCTCGTCAATATCCGAGGTCAGCAGCTTGGCGGCTTCCGCGTCGGTACGGGCGATCACCAGTGTCGGCGTGCCCATCACGTCGGCGGCAAGCCGTGCGGCGTTGAGGTTGCGGATGTGGGCTGCTGTCGGGATCAGAACCTTGCCACCGAGATGGCCGCACTTCTTTTCCGATGCCAGCTGGTCTTCATAGTGAACGCCGGCAACGCCTGCTTCAATGAAGGCCTTCATGATTTCGAATGCGTTCAGCGGGCCGCCGAAACCGGCTTCCGCGTCGGCAACGATCGGAGCAAACCAGGTATCGACCGACAGGCCGTTGCCTTCAGCGGTTTCGATCTGGTCGGCACGCTGCAGGGTGCGGTTGATCCGCTTGGCAAGCTCAGGTGCTGCGTTGGCCGGATACAGCGACTGGTCGGGATACATCGATGAGGCTGTGTTGGAGTCAGCGGCAACCTGCCAGCCCGAGAGGTAGATCGCCTTGAGGCCTGCGCGGACCTGCTGCATGGCCTGGTTGCCGGTCATCGCGCCCAGCGAATTGACGAAGTCTTCCTCGTGGATCAGCTTCCACAAACGGTTGGCGCCCATTTCGGCGAGGCTGTGCTTTATGTTGACCGAGCCGCGAAGCTTCTGAACGTCTGCCGGGCTGTAAGGCCGCTCGACGCCGTCATAGCGGCCTTCGGGAGCTGTGGGAACGAGGTTGTAAAAATCAGTCATGTCTTGTCTCCAGTCTGCAATTAACAGGTTCGGGCAGACCAGCTTGGGAGCTCTTCGGTCGCCTTCGATGTGACTGAATTTACATTGCGCCGCACACTAAGCGAGATAAATCCACGTTTTCTGTCGATAATTGAGGTAAATCTGTCTTGCCTTTGACTAATCGGAGCTGTAAATTTGTCACAATTGTAAAAGACCAAGACCGCAGGATTGCGTTCAAAATCTGTAAAAACTTGTAAAGATCGACAAGATGGCTGAACAGAAGATATTCGCCGGTCCCCGGATCCGCCGCATCCGCAACGCCAAGGGCCTCACCCAGACCGCCATGGCCGAGGCGCTCGGCATTTCACCGTCCTATCTCAACCTGATCGAGCGCAATCAGCGGCCGCTGACCGTTCAGCTGATCCTCAAGCTGTCTGCCGTTTACAAGATCGATGTCGAGGAACTGCAGGGCGAAGGCGGCGGCACCACGCTGGCCAGCCTCAAGGAGGTTTTCGCCGATCCGCTGCTCAGCGGTGAATTGCCCGGCGATCAGGAGGTGGTCGAGATCGCAGAAGCCGCGCCCAATGCCAGCGCCGCCATTCTCAAGCTGCATCGCGCTTACCGGGAGCAGGCCGAACGCCTGTCGGATCTCTCGGCCATGCTTGCCCGCGATGGACATAGTCCGGCGCTGTCGGGTGCACGGTTGCCGATGGACGAGGTGCGTGAGGTTCTCGAAACACGGCCCAATCATCATCCTGCACTGGAGGAGGAGGCAGAAGCCTTTCACCAGTTGCTCAAGCCCGGCGATGACCTGATGGGTGCACTGAAGACCTGGCTCAAGACCGAGCATGGTGTTGTTGTCCGCCCGCTGCCGGTCGCCACCATGCCCAACTGGCGCCGCCGTTATGACCGGCATTCGCAGCGTCTGTTCCTGTCTGAACGGTTATCTCCGTTTGATCAGTTGCGCGAGGTCGCCATGGAGGCCTCCCTGATCCGCATGAATGTCGCCATTGCCGCGGGCATCAATGCGCTCAAGTTGTCGAGCGACGAGGCTCGCCGCATCGCCCGGTTCGAGCTGGCCCGTTACGCGGCTCATGCGCTGATGATGCCTTATCAGGGGTTTCATGCCGCTGCCCAGCGTGCGCGCTACGATATTGACGTGCTTAAATCGCGCTTCGGCGTGTCGTTCGAGCATGCCGCCAACCGTTTGACGACGTTGTGCCGGCCCAGCCTTGAGGGTGTGCCATTCTTCATGCTGGAGGTCGATGTCGCTGGTCACCGTTTCCGCCGCGCCGGTGCGCAAGGCTTCCCGCAACAGCGCTTTGGCGGCAACTGCCCGAAACTGTCCATCCACGCGGCGTTTTCGCAGCCCTCGCAAGTGCTGGTTGAGGCGGTGGAACTGCCCGGCGGCGCCGAATTCATCACCATATCGCGCACACTGGAAGGGCCTCAGGGAGCATTCTCCGAACGGCCGCGCCGCACCGCCATCCTGCTTGGCTGCGACATCGGCTTTCGCGATGAACTTGTCTACGGCGGCGCACTGCCGATGAGCGGCGGCAAGGCATCGCAACCAGTGTCGATCCCGGTCGGTCCGGCCTGCAGGCTCTGCGAGCGCGCAGGCTGCCTGGCCCGCGCCGAACCGCCGATTACCCGACCCTTGGGGCTGGACGAGATGGTAACCGGGCTTTCGGCCTTCGATTTCCAGTGATCAGGACGGTGATCTACATCATCTTTGGAGCGTGAATAGCCGGGTGACGGCGTCCCGGAACTGCCCGCCACATTTTGCGCGTACCATAATCAGGAAATGACTTGCTGGCCTCTTGTGCAAGCTGAGATTCCTCCTAAAGTTATCGCATCCGCCGCACCCTGCCGCCAAAGACGGGGACGCGGACGTCCACCGCATCGGCGCTCCAGCCTTGCAGGTGACCAGATCTGAAAACGAGAGGAACACGAATGACTCTGAAGACCCGCCTAATCTCAGCGGCCGTCATGCTTGCAGCATCGACAGTGCTCGCGACTGCTCAGGAACGCGTCGTCAACGTCTACAATTGGTCCGATTACATTGATGAGTCCATTCTCGAGGACTTCACCAAGGAAACCGGCATCAAGGTTGTCTATGACGTTTTTGATTCCAACGAGGTTCTGGAAACCAAACTGCTCGCCGGCTCTACCGGTTATGATGTGGTGGTACCGACGGGAACCTTCCTGGCTCGCCAGATCACGGCCGGTGTTTTCCAGAAACTGGACAAGTCGAAGTTGCCGAATCTGGTCAACATGGATCCAGCCATCTCCAAGCGGCTGGAAAAATATGACCCCGGCAATGAGCACGCCATCAACTATATGTGGGGCACCACCGGTCTTGGCATCAATGTCGACAAGGTCAAGGAACGGCTGGGTGACGCTGATCTAAACTCATGGGATATAGTGTTTGATCCAGCCAAGATTTCCAAGCTGGCTGATTGCGGCGTCTACATGCTCGACACCGCCGAAGAAATCGTCCCGGCGGCATTGAACTATCTCGGCCTTGATCCGGATTCGAACTCGCCCGAGGACATCGCCAAGGCCGAAGAGCTGTTGCTCACGGTTCGTCCGAGCGTGAAGAAGTTTCACTCCTCGGAATACATCAATGCGCTTGCAAATGGCGACATCTGCCTTGCGGTCGGCTGGTCCGGCGACATCCTGCAGGCGCGTGACCGTGCCGCAGAAGCCGACCAGGGCGTCACCATCGAATACATCATCCCCAAGGAAGGCGCCCTGATGTGGTTCGACAACATGGCCATTCCCGGCGATGCCACTCATGTTGCCGAGGCGCACGAATTCCTCAACTACATTATGAAGCCGGAAGTCATGGCGAAGGCGTCGAACTACGTCTACTACGCCAACGGCAATCTGGCTTCCAAGCCGTTCCTCAACGAAGATGTGATTGGCGACACCGCCATCTACCCCGATGAGGAAACGATTGGCCGCCTCTATTCCACCTCGCCCAAAGATCAGCGCACCCAGCGTGTCATGACCCGGACCTGGACCAAGATCGTTACCGGTCAGTAACCAGTCTTTGACCCCCGGCCCGGCAACGAGCCGGGGGTTTTCATTAGGATTGATCACGGGGACAATCGGGCATGAAATCTCTCGGCAGCATCCGGCGCAGTTTCGAACCATGGAATGATCCAAGCCAGCGCCCCTACATCGCGTTTGAAAATATCACCAAGAAATTCGGTGACTTTGTCGCGGTCCAGGACCTGACCCTGCACATCTTTCAAAAGGAGTTTTTTGCGCTGCTCGGCGGCTCGGGCTGTGGCAAGTCGACCCTTCTGAGAATGCTTGCCGGCTTCGAGAACCCCACCAATGGACAGATCCTGCTCGATGGCGAGAACATGGCCGGCGTGCCGCCCTACAAGCGCCCGGTCAACATGATGTTCCAGTCCTATGCACTGTTCCCGCATATGAGCGTGGAAAAGAACATTGCCTTTGGCCTCAAGCAGGATGGCATGGCCAAATCCGAAATCGATGACCGGGTCAACAACATGCTCAAGCTGGTCAAGCTCGATCAGTTCGGCAAACGCAAGCCGCATCAGCTTTCGGGCGGCCAACGCCAGCGCGTCGCCCTTGCACGCTCCATCGCCAAACGTCCCAAAGTGCTTCTGCTGGATGAGCCGCTCGGCGCGCTCGACAAGAAATTGCGCGAAGAAACCCAGTTCGAATTGATGGACCTGCAGCAGGATCTGGGATTGACCTTCCTGGTCGTCACCCATGACCAGGAAGAAGCCATGACCATGGCTGACCGGATCGCTGTGATGGATGTTGGCCGCATCGTCCAGATCGGCACGCCGGTGGAAACCTATGAAGCGCCGAACTCGGAATTCGTTGCCAGTTTTATTGGCGACATCAATATATTCCGTGGCGAGGTCACAGCTTCAAACGCTGGTGTTGTCGATATCGAAACACCCGACGGCATGATCATTCGGTCCGAATCCATGGAGGCAATGAAACCGGGCCAGAAGGCCAGTTTTGCCATTCGGCCGGAAAAACTCCGTGTCTCCCGGACCAAACCCGAGGGTGGAATCAATGCCGCCTCTGGCGAAGTCTGGGACATCGGTTATCTCGGCGACATGACGGTGTTCCACGTCAAGCTCAAGAACGGGGATGTTGTCAAAGCCTCCCTGCTCAACGCGGTCCGCACGGTTGAAGACCCCATCGGTTATGACGAAGAGATCTGGGTTTGCTTCAATACCGACGGCGGCGTTGTGCTGGGCAGTTGAGGATGGCCATGAACAGCACGGAGCAGGAGAGCCAGGCTGGTGCGGCTCAGGCTTTCAAGGTCAATCGGATTGCCGCGATCGGCATGACGCTCGCGACGGCCGCGGCCCTGTTGCTGCTGAAGCCTGAACTTGCGCTGGTCTATGTCGTCTATGTGGCGATCTCGGTCTATTCGCTGAGTTTGACCAGAAGGTACGGCCTGCTTGGAAAGGCGCGCCCGGTGCTTCAGCAAAATCTTGCGGCCTATGTGTCGGTGTCGACCATCGGCTTCCTGGTCAGCCTGTTTGCAGCCCCGCAAATGTTCGAACATATCAGCAGCATCATTTTTATCGTCATCGCCGCCGTGATGGCGGTTCTTGTCCTGTATGCGATTTGGGATCGGAAATGAGGACCATGCAATGAAGTTCATCTCCGCCATCACCCGTCGCCTGGTCATTATCGTTCCCTATACTTGGCTTTTCATCTTCTTCCTGGTGCCTTTTGGCATCGTGCTGAAAATCTCGTTTTCCGAACCGATGATGGCGATGCCGCCCTATGCGCCGACGATCGATATGGCCGACGGTATTTCGGGCATCATTGCCGCGTTCAAGCAGTTCAGCTTTTCCAACTACCTTTGGCTGACCGAGGATTCGCTCTATATCAACGCCTACATTTCCTCGATCACCATCGCCTTCATCTCAACGGTGCTGACGCTGCTGATCGGCTTTCCACTGGCCTATGGCATGGCGCGCGCCCCGGCTACACTGCGGCCAACCCTGCTGATGCTGGTCATTCTGCCGTTCTGGACCAGCTTTCTGATTAGGGTCTATGCCTGGATCGGTATTTTGAAACCGGAAGGCCTGCTCAATCAGCTGTTGATGGCCATCGGCCTGATCGACGAGCCGCTGATCATCCTCAATACCGATACAGCCGTCTATATCGGTATCGTCTATTCCTACCTGCCATTCATGGTGCTGCCGATTTATTCGGCGCTCGAGAAGATGGATTACACGCTGATCGAGGCCGCCCAGGATCTTGGCTGCCCAGCGATCTCGGCTTTCTGGAAAATCACCTTTCCGCTTGCCATCCCGGGCATAGTCGCGGGGTGTCTGCTGGTCTTCATTCCGGCTGTCGGTGAGTTCGTCATCCCCGACCTGCTCGGCGGCTCACGCACGCTGATGATCGGCAAGACATTGTGGAGCGAATTTTTCAACAACCGGGATTGGCCGGTGTCATCGGCGGTCGCCGTCCTGCTGCTGCTGATCCTGGTGGTCCCCATCATGTTCTTCCAGCAGGCGCAGGCCAGATCCCAGGAGAGCGGACAATGAGGGCAGAGCGATGAACACAACCTGGTCCCGCTTCAACATCGCCTCGGTGGTTTTTGGCTTCGCCTTTCTCTATCTGCCGATCGTGATTCTGGTGGTCTACTCCTTCAACGAATCCCGGCTGGTCACCGTCTGGGCCGGCTTTTCCACCAAATGGTATCGCGAGCTGTTCAACAATCAGGGTCTGATGGACGCTGCCTGGGTGACCCTCAGGGTCGGTCTGGTGTCAGCCACGGTTGCGACGGTCTTGGGCACGCTCGCGGCGTTGGCGTTGACCCGCTACACGCGCTTTAACGGACGCATCCTGTTTTCCGGCATGGTCTTTGCTCCGCTTGTGATGCCCGAAGTGATCACCGGTCTGTCGCTGCTGTTGTTGTTTGTCGCGGTGGATTTCGGTCGCGGATTCTGGACCGTCACCCTGGCGCACATCACCTTCTCCATGTGTTTTGTCGCCGTGGTGGTGCAATCGCGGCTGATGAGCTTTGATCGCTCGCTAGAGGAGGCGGCGATGGACCTCGGTGCCGGTCCGGTGACCACCTTTATGCAGATCACCCTGCCGGTGATCCTGCCGGCGGTGATCTCCGGCTGGATGCTGGCATTCACGCTGTCGCTCGATGATCTGGTGATTGCCAGCTTCACCTCGGGCCCTGGTGCCACCACGCTGCCGATGAAGATCTATTCCCAGGTGCGGCTTGGGGTGACCCCCGAGATCAATGCCGTCTGTACGCTGTTGATCGGCGCCGTGGCGATTGGTGTCATCATTGCCTCCGTGCTCAACAAGAGCCGTGAGGTCAAGCGCCTGCGTGATGAACAGGCAGCCTTCGCCAATCATTGAACCGTGACATTCAGGTCTGTGGGTCAGCTCTTCGGGGGGCGCAGCAGGTAGGTGACAAACCAGATAGGCACGATCACCATCGAGCCCAGCACGATGTTGGGAATGGCCCAGGCTGCACCCTCCTGCAAAAGCCCGAAAACCCGATCCGGCGTCATTCCGATCTCGGCCAGCAATTCGGCCGCCGAGAGATTAAGTGCCGACAGCACTGCGCCGGTTATCAGCGAAGCCAATCCGATTTTGACGAGTGCTGAAAGCAACCGCAGCATTATCTGAGCGTTCTCCATTCTATTCCGGCAAAAGTCCCCGGGTTCCCGAAGCGGATTGTCGTCAAATATGCCAGGTTTCGCAAGCGCTGCGGGCCTCTATACGGTTTCAAGGGGTTACCGGAGAAATCACCGGCTGCGGCCATGATCCGCCGATGAAAAACCTTAGCGCTTCCGGTGCGGTGTCGGTCTGAACGGGCTTGCCTTCCACGGCCGGTACCGGCCCCAGAACACCGGCAATGGCAAGACTGCTGCGCGAATAGGGAATGACCCCCGAAAGTGAAATCATCTGTTGCGGGCCGATCAGTTCGGCGGTTGTCAGATTGGCTTCGCCTTCGGCAATTGTTGCCTGAAAGCGTGCGGACTTGAAGGAGAAACCGGTGCCTTCGCCCAATTGCTCCAGATCAAAGAAACGCTCGGTTTTGGCCAGCTCGCGGAATTTCGCAATGTTGAGGCCCGGAACGATGCCCGCATCCACCGCAAGATCGATCTTGCCGGTCAGGTCCGACATTGCAGTCGCCCATGTCGGATAGGGTGACGTGACTTCGATATCGAGCGATCCGGTGCCGCGCGGCAATGGTCCGGTCAGGCCGATGGCATCGAAAAGACCGCCGAAATTAGTCCTGCGCGCTGACAGTTGCACTTTGACCCCGCCGTCCACGCCCTTCTCGGAAATGGCTACGCGGCCGATCAGGCTGCCGCCATAGGCAGTGGCATCGCCAACATCGAAGTTTGCGCGGCCCTGTTCGACACGGGCTGCGGCAGCCAGATTGGAGAGTACGACCGGACCGAAACTTGCCGATTGCGCCGAAAGCCTGAGATCCAGTCCGAGTTCGCGCAGGAAACGCGTGTCGATGGTCGAGGCAATGTCTTTCGCGGCCTTGGGCAGCGGCGTGAAAGCCTGCAGGAAAGAGGCGATATCAAGCGAATTGAACGCCAGCGTACCTGCAATCAACGGCGGTGCGTCTTCGCGCAAGGCCACGTCAAGCACACCGATGCCGCGGTTACGGTCAATCATGATGATCAGGTCATCAAGCTTGGCCTTGGTTTTCCCGGCGGTGATTTTGGCCGACAGTTCAAGTGCGCCCAGTGCTTCGCCGGGCTTGATGTCGGTGCCCGACCATTCGAGCGCGCGCCGCACCGATACGCTTGCCAGCTTCAGCCCGCCGGACAGGAAGAGGTTCTTTCCAAGACTCGCCGATCCGGTGAAATCGATGTTGAGCGGTGCCGACGAAATCTTCACCTCCACCGGCGCGGTCCGGCCGCCGAGCAGCAACAGCGGCGCCGAGGTTGATCCGGTGAACGTCACTTGCTCGCCGCGAAAGATCGCCGTGATATTGGCGCGCGCAACCGCCGTCGGCGCGGTCCATGCCAGGGTGCCGTTGATCGCTGTCAGCTTCTCGGCTTCCGCGCCCGGGTCACGGATCCATTTGACGGTGCCATCCTCGATCGTGACGGCGCCAAGAGCCGCGGATTCGGGGATGACCGCCGATTCCGGGGCCGCTTCACCCGATTGTGCAGCCAGATCCCGCGCCACTGCTGCCGAGACGCCCTGTGCCAGGTCACCGGAGGCGGAGGACCAGTTGGATGTGGAGTCCGGATAGAGTTCCACATTGAAGGTCGGGCGGATCAGCTTGAATTCGGAAAAACTTGGTGCGCCAAGCACAGCCGAAAACAGATTGAAATTGGCCACGATGCTGTCAGCGCGCATGATCGGGTCGCCGCCGGCAAAGGCCGAGGGACTGATCACCACATTGTCGAGTTTGATTGTCGGTGTCGGCCAGTAGTCGACCGAGGGGGCGTCGCCGAGCGAAACCGGGTGTCCGGCCCACGCACTGATATTGCGCTCAAGACGATCGCGCACCACGCCGCTTGAGACCGCCAGCGGTAGACTTGCGAACACGGCCAGAACGGTGACAAGCACGAAAAGCGCGCCCGAAATTGCCGCACGTCGCAAGGACCACTGTGCGATTATAAAACCCAATCCGATACTCCCCAACCGGTGCTGTTTGTTCTGGTTAAAGCTTGGTGAACACGAAAGCAATTGCCCAGCGCTGGTTGTGGCCTGCGTTGTCCAGCTGCGGCGTGATGATCTGTTTGCATCGGGCCTTCCCAATGCTACTAACCTGACCGCATCATCTGGCAGGAGCATGACATGACCGACACACCGCTTTGGCGTCCCAATGAGCAGGATTTGAAGAGCAGCCCGTGGATGGCGTTTTCCGAATTCGCCGGAAAAAGGGCAGGGCTGTCCCTGACAGATCCGTTGGCGCTGCATGAGTGGTCGATTTCAGACCGCGAGGGGTTCTGGTCTGCGGTATGGGATTTTTGCGGTGTGCGCGGCAAAAAGGGCGAGCGCATCATCGAAAACGGCGATGCGATGCCTGGCGCGCAGTTTTTCCCCGATGCGGAACTGAATTTCGCCGAAAATCTCATGTCCCGTACAGGCGCCGAGCCGGCGATGTTGTTCAGGGCAGAAGACAAGGGCCAGCGGGCAATGAGCTGGGACGAGCTGCAGGCGCTGGTCTCGCGATTGCAGCAGGCCTTCCGCGCCCATGGTGTTCAAGAGGGTGACCGCATCGCAGCGATGATGCCCAACATGCCCGAAACCGTGGCCTGCATGTTGGCTTGCGCCTCTATCGGCGCGATCTGGTCATCGTGTTCGCCCGATTTCGGAGTCAAGGGTGTGCTCGACCGTTTCGGCCAGATCGAGCCGAAGCTTTTCATCTCCTGCGACGGGTACTGGTACAACGGCAAGCGTCAGGATGTGACGGCCAAGCTGGTCGAGATTGCGGCTTCGCTCAAGCCGAACGCAACCATCATCGTCCCTATGCTGGATGACGGCGAAGCCGTCGCCCGGGCGGTGTCCGGCGCGCAAACGCTTGCAGCCTTCACTGCGGACTACACGGACAAGCCGGTCGAATTCGAGCCGCTTCCGTTCGCCCATCCGCTCTACATTCTGTTTTCATCCGGCACCACCGGCGTCCCCAAATGCATCGTTCATTCGGCCGGTGGCACGCTGATCCAGCATCTCAAGGAGCACCGCATCCACTGCGGCCTCGAGCCTGGCGAACGGCTGTTCTATTTCACCACCTGCGGCTGGATGATGTGGAACTGGCTGGTGTCTGGTCTGGCGGTTGGCGCAACACTTTGCCTTTACGACGGCTCGCCATTTTATCCCGACGGCAACGTGATTTTCGACTATGCCGCTGAAGAGCGGTTTGCGGTTTTGGGAACATCTGCGAAATTCATTGATGCGGTCCGCAAGGGTGGGCTGGAACCGCGCAAGACCCATGATTTGTCATCGCTGCGGTTGCTGACCTCTACCGGCTCTCCACTGTCGCCGGAAGGGTTTAACTTCGTCTATGAAGGGATCAAGCCGGATGTGCATCTGGCCTCGATCTCCGGCGGCACCGACATTGCCGCCTGCTTCGTGCTGGGGATCCCGGCGCTGCCGGTCTGGAAAGGCGAAATCCAGGGACCTGGCCTCGGCATGGCTGTCGATGTGTGGGATGAGCACGGCCAGCCGATCAAGGGCGAAAAGGGCGAACTGGTCTGCATCAGGCCATTTCCATCGATGCCCGTCGGCTTCTGGAAGGACGCCGACGGATCGCGCTATCACTCCGCCTATTTCGACCGGTTCAAGAATGTCTGGTGCCACGGCGATTTCGCCGAATGGACCCCGCACCACGGCATCATCATCCATGGCCGCTCGGATGCGACGCTCAATCCAGGCGGCGTTCGCATCGGTACCGCCGAGATCTACAATCAGGTCGAACAGATGGATGAAGTGGTGGAAGCCATCTGCATCGGTCAGGACTGGGATGACGATGTCCGCGTCGTGCTGTTTGTCCGCCTTGCCGAAGGCGTCGCGCTCGACGCTGCGCTGCAGGCAAAGATCCGCGCAAAAATCCGCACCGGCGCATCGCCCCGCCACGTGCCGGCAAAGATCATCGCCGTCAGCGACATCCCCCGCACCAAATCCGGCAAGATCGTCGAGCTCGCCGTCCGCGACATCGTCCACGGCCGCCCGGTGAAAAACCAGGAGGCGCTGGCCAATCCCGAGGCGCTGGAGCTGTTCAAGGACCTTCCCGAACTTAAGGGTTAGCGGAAAGGCTTGCGCGTTTTGCCAAGAGTGCTCACGCCGATGCCGGACGTCGGGCGGCGCGTTTGTTGACTCGTTTTTGTGGGGGGCTTTGAAGGAAACCTGTAAGCGATCGAGACCGAAGATTTAGACGTTGACCAATGACCGCTTTGCGCCCTCAGACCGGTCATTCACAACCTTGAAACCAGCGCCCGTATGCAGCCATTCGCGGCGCTCCGCACCAAGGTGCTCACTGGGCGGAGAGCGGACATTTGTTGCGGATGCGAGATCTGAGCCACCGGGCGCAAAAGCGGACCTTGGTCACTTGATTGGGCCGAACTAGACTGTCATCGACAGGGAAGACGGGAAGCAGATGGGCTGTCCGTCTCAACTCAGCTTAATCTGACTAGACCATGGTCGCGTCAGCCAGGGGTGAACAGCCGCTCGGGCAGGCCGTAGCCGTCGATCCAGTTATACCAGTGAACATCTGTCGGTCCGATGACATAGTCGACCACCTGCCAACCGCTCCCCTGTCGGCGCATCAACACCATTATCAGGTCGCTCATCGCGTCTTTGGCCCAGTCATTGGCATAGGGCGTGGAATACCAGTCCAGCTTGTTTCCGTTGGGCTGGAGCGGTTCCGCCATCAGGAAACACCATTGGCCATCGGTGCGCAGTGTCTTGACCAAGAAGATCACTTTTTGCCCCAGTTCGCGCAACATCGGTTCGCGGGCTGCATCCATGACCGCCTTCCGCTCGGCGGTGTTGCGTGCCGGGGTGTAATATGCGCCGCCGCGCGCCGCCGGAGCTGGGGTGATCACCGGCGCGGGGCGGGAGGGCACGGAGGCACTCGACCGCTGCAGGTTCAGCTTGGCCAGCACGGCAAAAGTACCGTTCGGCCAGCGGTCCAGATAGGCTTGGTACATTGCTGGGTCCGACGAATCCTGGATCGACTGCCAAAACGCCAACTCCATTTGCGGGTCGGACTGGGCCGGGGCGGTGAGTTCAGCCAGACGTTGAGTTGCCCGCGCTGAATAGGAACCGTTTGGGAACTGCTGAAGGTAGGCCTCAAAATCCGCTGCATGCGTAGATCCCTGGATGGTCTGCCAAAAGGCCTGCTCCATCCCTGCCGAGGCAGGGGGCGCAACAGGGGCTTGCTGGGGCGGTTCCGCGACGCGTTCCCAAGGGTTGGTGAGCGAGTCGATCATAGCCTGTGCCATGGGCGCATACAGAGTTTTCTGTGCTTCTGGGTATCGTACGAGGACATTGTGCACGATATTTTCGTCGTCGATTTCGCTGCGCTGGTGCACCATCAAGCCACCGTCTTGCAATGTGATCTCAAAGTCCTTCGCGCCAACCTGCTGCGCGACGATACTGGCGCTTGGCAGGCCGTCGCGCGTATCTTCCATAATCTGCTGAGCGGTTTGTTCTAGCGCGTTGTATCCAGCCCAAACCAACATTTCCGCCTGCCCATCGAGGCTGACAAAACTGCGCCCGTCGTCATTGGCAGGGGGCTGACCGTCCAACTGGAAATGCGAAGCTGGGTAGCGCACCGCGGTGCCAAAGCGGGTGTTTCTGTAGACCGTCCAGTCCGATGCTGAAACGGCAGGCGCGGTGGCAGGCGTAGCGACCGGGTTGGCGGCCACGTTGGCCGCCGGACAGGTAATGGCGTCGGCAGGCAGCGTAAGACTTATTGTCTCCAGCAGGCTGTCATACCCCGTGCTCTCCAACCAACTTTCGGCGGCATATTGGCTGATAACGATCTGGTCGCCGTTGGTCAGACACATGTCCAACAGGTAGACTGTGTGCAACCCTTTGACAAAGCGCATGCCGACCTGCATTTGCGCCTCTTTCATCAACCCCTTTTTGATCATTGCGGGCTGGCCGAATATCTCGCCCCTTGAAATCTCTGGGGCGTCTTCAAACTCGTCATCGGACCCCCAGCTTTCACGCGCCCTGTATCCGGTATTAACGCTCAATCCGGCGCTAAAGGTTGGTGTGCTTATGAAGTTAATAGCATCAGAGCCAATAAATTGGCGCTTCCAGCCTTTGGGCGGCGGCATCATATAATTGACCAACCCACTCAGCCCCACCTGGACCTCCGGCAGTGGGGCTGCTTCCAAACTAACCGTGCCCACGAATTGCTCAAGGATCGGCGCGACCTCGGCCTCGGGCATGTTGATTGACATCAAGCTAAGCCCGTCGGTACCGCCGCGCTCGTTGAAGTCCTCTTTGTAGAAAAACTCGGCATAGACAAAGAAGTCGTCCTTACGCAGTACGTATTTCTTGCGCAACAGGCGGCGCCCATCAGGGGCGACAATCGGATCAGGATAGCTGAACTCTGTCTCAGCGTCGGTCAGATCAATGCCCAGATCCTTTGCAGCAAACTCGGGCATATCTTCCATGTCGCCCTCAAAATCATCGATTTTTCCGGGGCCATGATACTCAATCATCATGGCTAAGACGCGTTTTTCCTTCATGTCGACGTTACCAAAGCCCAGTTCGTCATCGTCATCAGGTTTGGTCATTTGTTGCCAGTCGGCGGGCGCGGCAAAGCTTAGACCCAGCAAGCTGTGCTGTTCCCAACCATCCGGGATGACGGCAACCGAAACAACGGGCTCTGGTGGCTGAAACTGCGGCGTAGGATCAGGGGTGGCAAGCGGGGCGGCCCCCGTCGCGTTGCCTTCCGCCGAAGGGGCGTCGCCTTCGGGCACATCGAAATCATCCGCTATCTGGTCAAGCGGCAATTCCTCTACAACAGGTGCAAAGTCGTCCATCCCCGCCGCCAATTCATCGATGCGGGCCTGCATGTCTTGGGCTTGGCCACTGGCGGCTTGCGCCATCCAAAACACAGCAATAATCGGAAGCATTAGCGGTTTCATTGTTTGGATCCTTGAACCTTGGACATGCTCTGCTTGAGAATGCTGCGCAACATGGCACCAGCTTCGCCATCAAGCGGCAAATAAGTCATCTTCCCGCCCATCGTCATGTAGCCGCCCTTCACCTCTATTGTGACTTGCGACGTACAGCGGGTCTCGGTCCGGGTGCCAGTGGCATCTTCGCTGTCGATACGGCGTTCCATCTTGCATTGCGCTCGGGCCAGCGCATCGCCGGTCAGGAACCCGCCTTCACAGTTCGATATTTGGAAGATGTCTTCATAGCGCGGGACAGAGAAAAACATGCTCGCCCCACCGGCGCCGATCGCCCCCGGAGAGGCGGCCACCCAATCGTCACCGTTGAAGTCCCCCAGCACCAAGCTGAGCGAATAATTGGCCGGATCGCCGACGGGAATAGTCGCGATATCCAGATCTCCCGAGGGCGCGGCGCGGGTCTCGGTCCTGCTGGTGTGCTCGCCCTTCAACGGGATCGTGGTGATGGTGCAACTGGACGCTGTTTCCTCGCGGTCATAGACGATGACCAGCGGCGTGACAGGATCGCCAAAGGAAACGGCCACATAATCGTTGACGGGTGACAACGGGCGCGTCTGGGTGCCCTCGGGCAACTCCAGCGCAACCTCTGTTGGCCAACCTGCCTTGAGCATCGCCAGTTTGGTGATCTGCAAGGAGCGCGGCTGCGAGGGTTGCAGGCGGCCGGACCATTGACCGCCGGCGGGTTTTTTAATCACAATTTCGGCCGGTGCAATAAGGTCATAGGCGCCAATGTCGATGCGGATTACGTCGTTCAAATCAGCGCGGATATCTTTGTTCAGATCCGCGACGATTCCCTCCAACGACCGATACCACTGCCGTCGAGAGATCTCGGGGAAAACCTTTTTGACGAGGACGGCCATCAGCTTGGCCCGGTGCTCTTCCTCTAGCTTTTGCTTAATCTTTTTGGTCAGGCTGGCGCCACGGGCAAACCCAAATACGCTACTGTCGATGTCGCGGCTTTCGACCTCAAACTCTGCACTCTCCCAGAACCTCGCCACATAGTTTTGGACCTCTGCCAGAACCAAAGCCTCAAACCCGCTCGGGCTCCGCGCCTTCTGGCGATAGTAGTCCAGCAGGAACTTCCATTCGTTGATCGTGCGCCCACCTTCGGTCTGCGCCTTTATGCGGGCCAGCTTCCTTTCTTTGGATTCAGACCAAATAGGTTGTACGCCGTATTCTCCCGCCTCAGCACCGGCCTCCCGTTCGCGGTAATATTTGGTATAGACCTGCCGCCAAGCATCGGTGCGCGCCAACCACGCGCCCTTGCCAAATTCCTGCAAGGCCACGTCGATCACAAAGGTCGCAACATTTCCGACCTGCAGCGCCGAGCTGCCCCACTTGCCGATGGCATAGCCCAAAATGCCTTTGTAGGCATTGATGCCCGCCGATTTGTTGTCACCCGAACACAGATCTATGTTCACCTGCCACACAGTCATGAACAGGCCCAGATTCGTCATCGCGCCGTTGACGTTCTTCAATCCGCCCATTTCCAGCACGTTTTCCGCGATCGTCCCGGCTGAACCGCTCGCGCCAAAGCCTAGGTTAAACGTACCCCAGCCTTCGTCGGCGGCGGCTTTTTGCATGGCATCACGGTTGGAAACTGTCTGCACATCGGTCATTTGGCGCAGACCGCGTTCGGACACAAAGCTGCGCATGTTCGCTAGCCGGTTCTTGACCTCAGGGTTGATCTTGAACTCAACCACTTTCTCGCGGATTGTGCCTTCGTTCTCGGTGACCATCAAAATTTGCTTGAATCGCTCCTCGGCGATCACGGGCGATGCCAGCGCCAAAACCGACGAAATCGCTGCAACTATCGGTGTTCTGAAGGATCCATGCTTGAAGGCACTCATTTTTCCCCTCCTCCGAGCGTTTTCGAACCTTACCCATTTTGTTTATGCCCCGTGACCAACGCCCGCTTTGATATCAATCAACCCAAGGGTTGATGGCCCTTTTGCCGCGCTCTATGTCAACGGCAGAGTAAAAATCTGCCGTTGTGGTGGAGAATGGACGACGAATTATCGGTGGGATTTGCGGGCGAGAGTTCTTTTGTCAGGTTAGAAGATCGAGGCGGAGCAGTCTCGCTCGAACATAGAGTTCGCGGGAAATAGTGCGGGTACTGCGCTGGCTATTAACACCGTGCTGAGCCTGCCCTGATTATGGCGCATTAGTGAGTTGATCCGCCCCATCGAATGACTGTTTCTGGGAAGTTGCAGCGCAGCGATCATACTAGATGAGAACGGCAGGTCTGGGCCGAAAGTGACGCCGCGCCTATCAACGCGGAACGTCTGCTTTCCCGACTTCGTTCCAACAAGCTGCCTAACAGGTTACGGCCCCAAAGCGGATTTTGGCTGGACACTCGGAGAACAGCCCCTTCAAGGTCCAAAGCCGCCAACGCCTCCGATCCACCCAACACTTCCCATCCCTTCATGGTTAACCAAACCTTACCCGCAAATTTAACCACGCCTGTTGAAGTCGGCTAATTCAGTAAAACCTTAATTAAGCTGGCAAGGATCCGGCAAGTGTTTTTGCCCATTAATCAGGTCAACCTTGGGTAGCTTGAGCTCTTCTTGGTGTTGGTTAGCACTGATGTAAATTCATAACGGGGACCCCAGTGGTCTCCGTTTTTTTGTCTCAATCAGCCAGCACCCGCTGCGGCGGAAAGGCGATGGAGACCAGGGTTCCTTCGCCCGGCGCCGAGACAATGTCGAACTGGGCCCGGTTGGCCTCGACCATGGCTTTGGTCAGCGGCAGGCCAAGTCCTGTGCCGTCGCCACGCTGGCGCGGTCCCGGGCCGACCTGGCCAAACGGCTTCATCGCCTGCTCGAGTTCCTTGCGGTTCATGCCGATGCCGGTGTCGCGAATGCGGATGACCACATTGCCCGAAGGCTCATAGGAGGTCGAGACGACGATCTGCCCGCCCGAGGGCGTGTAGCGGATGGCGTTGGACAGAAGGTTGAGTGCGATCTGCTTGATCGAGCGCTGGTCGGCGACCACTTCCGGCACGCTCGCCGAGAGGCTGGTGCGGATAATGACGCGCTGGCTGTTGGCCATCGGCTGCAGCAGCGACACGCTTTCCGCCAGATGATCGTTCAGCGAGACCGAGACAAACTCCATGCTGACCTGACCGGCTTCGATCTTGGAGATGTCGAGCAGATCATTGACGATGTCGAGCACATGCTTGCCGGAATTTCCGATGTCATGGGCGTATTCGAGATAGCGCGGGCTGCCGATCGGGCCGAACCGCTCCTCCGCCATCATTTCTGAAAACCCGATGATGGCATTGAGCGGAGTGCGGATCTCGTGGCTGACCCGGGCGAGGAAATCGCTCTTGTGCGAATTGGCGGTTTCCGCAGCCCGCTTGGCGTTGCGCAACTCTTCTTCCGTGCGCTTCCAATTGGTGATGTCGCGCAAGACCGCGCAATAACCATTCGAGCCCGACAGACGGCCGATGGTCATGAACAGCGGCAGAAATCCGCCGGAGGCTTCGCGCCCGATCACTTCACGCCCGTCATTGAGCACGCTGGAAACTCCGTGATCGGCAAGCCCGCTGACATAGTCCATCACCGCGCGCTGGCTTTCATGGGCGAACAGCATGGCGAAGGGCTGGTTGTGGGTCTCGTTCTCATCATAGTTGAACAGTCCGCAGGCCGAGCCGTTCATCGAACGTATGGTGCCGTCATCGTTGAGGATGACGACGCCGTCGGTGGCGGTTTCAAGGATTGACCGCAGCTCTTGCGTCTCGATCTCCAGCGCGTTTGCATGGATTGTTGCTTCGGTCTCCTGCTCCGGCTCATCCACCGTTTCGGGCTGGACGCTCATGGAGGGGACCTCGGCAATCGGAGCTGTGGTGCTTTCGCGTGGCGACAACGCCAGCAGCAATGCCTGGCCGTCGCCCCAGTTGACCGAACGCAAGCGGGCGGTGATTTCGCGTCTGCCACCGTCGCCACGGCGGACAAACAACCCGCCGCCGCTTGAAGTCTCGTCTTCGGAGGGCCGCTCGAGCAGATGATCAAGACCACCACAATCGGCGAGGTCTTCCAGCGAACCATATCCCGTCAGCTCGAAGAATTCGGCATTGCCGTGGATCAACTCATCACCGGAATGCACCAGCAGCGCCGCCGGTATCGCATCGATGATGCCGGCATCCATCCCCGATGGCATCACCTGACGGGCCGGAAGCGCAAACGCCGATGGCAGCGTTGTCACTGGTGCGGTCTGTGTTTTCTCGTCGTCCGCAGAGGACGCGCCATTCGGGCTCTGCGCCGAAGAGATTTCGGCATCGCCGGCCTCTGCTTCGGTCTCCGGCCGTCCGGTCTGCAGTTCTGCCTGATCATCATTTCCAGGCGCCTGCCGCTTGCCAAAGGTTTGCGGCTCTTGCGGCAATGCCGGCGGCGCGGATTCGGGCTTTGTTTCGCGCGTCACTGCCGGTGTATCGGCATCAGGCGCCGATGTCTTGGTCAGGCGGACACCGATCTCGCGGAAAGCGGCCTGTTCTCCGGGAGAAAGGCTCTCTCTGGGCATGCGGGGTCTGCGCGCCTCGAGGTTGATGATCTTGTCACTGTCGCGGCGCATCGGTGTTTCCACCAGACGGATCGCCGGGCGTTCGCCGCGGAATGGATCGGCTTCGCCGATGCTGGTATCGTCCGAGCCGGGATCACCTGCGATTTCTGCATCGGCGTCATCCGCACTGGGCTGATCTGCCGTTGTTTCGGCATCAACGCCGTCCATCCGGGAGAGCTCTTCGATATCCCGTTCGAGATCGCGCATTTCGAGATCGGCATCGTCCTCGATGGTCGAAACATCGGAATGGTCCGCTGTATCCGGGCCGTGGGCGGTATCTATCTGGTCAGCAGACAGATCGCCGGCCATCGGTTTTTCCGAAACGGATCGCAAAACGCTGCCCGGCACCAGTGCCAGTCCCAGTGCTTCGGGATCCCGGCGTGTTTCACCGGTCCGGACAATTCCAAAACCCCTGAACCCGTCAAAGCGCCGGTCGCGGGTGTAGGTCGGCAACGCGGCCAGATCGACCGGTGTGACAAGGTCTGTGCCCTGAACCGGCCAGAAAACCGTCTTTCCCGACCATGTGTCACGGCGGCTCAGCAGATCCGAGATGATGTGATCCGGGTCGAGGTTGAAAACCCGCGCCAGATCCGGGAATTTCCGGCCGATAATATCTGCCGAGTGCGGGCCGACAGCGGCTGCAAACTCGGGCGAGACTTCGCTGAATTCGCCGTCCCGGTTGATTTTCCAGACGAACCGCGCTGGTTTGCCCTCGGGGTCAAAGTGGAATTCAGGCCCTTTGGCGACAGCCTCTTCACCATGGTCCTGGTCACGGATGTCTTCCATCGCAGGCTGATCGTCAGCAACATCCTGCTCGGCAGTCTGTGCGGTCACGTCGTCGGGCACGTCCACAGACTCAGCAGCTTCGAGCCCGTCGTCTGCAATTTGGTCGCTTTCCATGTCATTGCTGGCATCTTCGGGCACGGAGGGACCGTCAAGATCACGGGCATCCGTGAACGCAGCCGGAAGATCTTTCTCCTGCTCTGCCTTGGCCAGCCGCGCATTGAGCTCATCGCGGATCCGTTTGGTGTCAAAGAATTTCTGGCGCGGAGCCTCTTCAACGGCAGCAACGGCATCGGTTTCCGGATTGGACTGGGCGGCCGTTTCGTCCACCGCTGCGGTACCGGTTGGTATGTCGGTATCGACAGACGCAACAGTCGCGGTCTCATCCTCTGTTTGGGATTGAAACTCTGTATCGGTGCCATTCGATTGCGTGATTTCGTCGGCGGATGCTTTTTCCACCATGTCGCCGCTGTCATCCGCGGCAACCGGGGTTTGGTCCGCCGGGGCAGGTTCGACAGTGAACAGCAGATGCAGCACCGGATCATCCGCCAGCCTGCCGATTGCGGTCGGCATCGCGCCATTTGGTGAGTTGGCCATCCGCTTGACCAGGCGGTCGCTCGCTCCGGCCACATCGGCGACCATCCGGTCAATATCGGCATTGGCGAGGCCTATCTCGCTGAACGTGCTGGAGGCTGCCAGCACGTGACCGTCCTTGTCGAGAACCGCAACATGGGTTCCGGTGCCTTCAAATCCGGCGATGATCTGCCGGGCACGCGCACCCGGAGCCAGCACCTGACCGGCCTGACTGCTGGTCAGCAGCAGCGCCTGTGCGCCATCGGGCAGCACGAAGTCCTCAAGCGTTGCCGGTACCATCAAGCGCGAAAAACCGCTGGCCACCCGCATCATGAAATTCTGTGGTTTGCCGGTACGTCCAAGCCCGCTGACTGCACTTTCGATCTGCCGCCTTGTTGAGGTTTGCCCGCCAAAGCCTTCATCCAGGACGTCATAGATATTGCTGAAACCGAACAGCTGCGCGGCTGCGCCATTGGCCCACAGGATATCACTCAGGTCACGGCTCAGCACGGCGACAGCATCGCCCTTGGCAAAGTGGTCGCGGACAGAGGCGTGAACCGCAAGATCAATGAACGGATAATGGTGTGCCGGCATGGGTGGTATTCCAGTTTTGGCCTGTTTATCCCCTTCGTCAGGGGGAATTAAGGTTTTATTAATAGCTTTGCCGCCGCCAGCGGTCCAGCGAAGCCCGCTGAAACGGCCACGATTTGTCTTGAAACGGTTAATGAATGGCGCGCTGCACAAAATATGTTGCACTGCACAATAAGCTGTGCTACATAATACTTGAAATTGAAACGGGGCCACGAACGGTCTCACTGATGCTTCAAGGAGAAGTGACATGGCGACTAAGAAAACCACCACATCCGCAGACGTGTTTGAATTCCCGGCATTTGACGTCAGCAAGATGACTGACGGCTACCGTGAAATGGCTGACAAGTCGGTCAACCAGACCAAGGAAGCCTACGCAAAGGTCAAGACCGTTGCTGAAGACGCAACCAAGGCAATCGAATCGACGCTCGAAACCGCACAGGCCGGTACTGTTGAGCTCAGCCTCAAGGCTATCGACGCGGTTCGCGGCAACGCCGAACATTCGCTGTCGCACATGGAAGCCCTGCTGGGCGTGAAGTCGGTCGCCGAGATGATCGAACTTCAGACCGGTTTCTTCCGCAAGCAGGCTGAAATGATGACTGATCAGGCCAAGGTGATGCAGGAAGCAGCCAAGAAGGTTGCCGAAGATGTCTCCAAGCCGGTCAAGACCGTTGCTGAAAAAGCCATGAGCGAAATCAAGGCTGCCTGAATTCATCTCGCACTGAATTGAGAAAAGGCCGGACCCTGTGTCCGGCCTTTTTGCTGTTTAACCGATACCCCAGGCCCTTCGATCTGAGCGTTTGGGAATTATTTCATCAAGGGTGCTTGCTGTCAGCTGCTTCATGGAACAGTACAGTTTTAAAGCCAAAGGTTTTCAGGCGCAAAACGTCTGCTTCCATTTAACTTGAAGTAAAAGCAGCCAACCGCGGCTTCGCTTCTCCACGGGCCGTAATTTCCTACGATTTGTCGGTATCAAATATGGGGAAATCCAAAACGCGTCGGGATGACCGTCCCGAGGAGGCTGAGTCGTTGCATGGTCAGTGTTTTCTTTTCGCGATGGAAGGGCCAGAAGAGCATTCCCGGCCTACGTCGGAATAGTAAGAGTTTTGCCTATTAGGCAGAAGACAGGAAACGCTTGTCGTTAGCGGGACTAGGCGAAGATAACCGTAGCTCCATCGCCCGCTCGCCCGGCTATTGATTGGCAATCTAAAGCAGATTTTGAATCAGAATTCACTATTTTTAAGCTGGCGCCAGCCTTCAATCGACCAGCTATGCTCTGCAAATCAAGCGCAGAAAATTTTGAACCGTCAATCTCCAAGCTACCACCTCGGCCTGCAATCGACTGCAAATCAAGTGACGTTTTTCTCTGTATCATCTGCGACTCCCTACCTATGATTTTGAAGTATGTCTATTTACGCACTTTATGGCAATCGTTTGGATTTGTTCTCAGCCACGCTTTTCACCGGTTCCTATACGAAAAATAACCAAGCGGTTTATTGACCGGTGATGCCGGGTCTTTTGCTAGAGCGTAGACAGTGTGGATTGCTCGGCCCCAAAATGTGCAAAACCGGGCTAACCCCTCTTGCAAAATCAGCTTGCCCGCCGTATGTGAGCGGCAACAAAGCGGCTTGGACACAGTCCTCGTCTGCGAGCGTGCGGTTGTAGCTCAGTTGGTTAGAGCGCCGGATTGTGGATCCGGAGGTCGCTGGTTCAACCCCAGCCAACCGTACCATTCTTCTTTCCTGATGAAGTTTGCAGTGCCACGCGTCAGATCAGACGCGTAAACGCATGCCGCAGCTGTTTGCTGTCGCCGCCGGTGGCTGGCCCGCTAACGCATATGCATCATTTCAAAGCGGAAAGGCGCTGCGCATTCAATTGGATGCGCAGCGCCTTAGGTCTGCTCAGAATGCCTTGAATGTCAGGATGGTGTGGGTTCGTTCGATGCCGGGAACGGTATGGACTCTTTCGGCTATGAAACGGCCGATATCCACGTCGTCCTCAATGTAGAATTTTGCCATCAGGTCGAACTGGCCGCTGACCGAGTAGATCTCGGATGCGATCTCGCGGTTGGCAATCTCATCGGCCACTGAGTAAGCTTGGCCGAGCTTGCATTGAAACTCCACGAAAAAACACTGCATCGCCAGTCTCCCTCTGCGCTTGATGAATGGTATCGGTTTCCACCTTGGAACCATGCCCGCGCCCCGCGCGCAAGGGACAATCGCGGCCAATTTATTTTAAGCTTAAAAAAAGCACTGGAATTCTTCAAGCTGGCTGTTAAAGTCGCGGCCAATGGCGATCATTGGAGCGTCACGCTTTACCTTGAGGTGACGCACCTGTTCCAATGCTCATAGACGATGCATGTATGTCGTGGCCGATTACAATCGAGTGGCTTCCACATGCATTGATTGCCTGAAGGGGATAATGTCGCATTGACCGGACCGCAACAAGGCCGGCGCTGCATCAAACACAGAGAGGGAAATCAATGAAGAAGACATTTTTGAGCTTGGCGACCGCTGCGTCGCTTCTGGCCGGTGTATCGGTATCGGCTGCTGATCCGGTCAAGGTCGGCATGATCACGACGCTGTCAGGTGGCGGTGCATCGCTCGGTATCGATTCCCGCGATGGCTTCCTGCTGGCGGTCAAGCAATCCGGCAACAAGGACATGGAAGTCATTGTCGAGGATGACGCACAGAAGCCGGATCTGGCGGTGCAGCTGGCCGACAAGCTGATTCAGTCAGACAAGGTCGACGTGCTTACCGGCATCGTCTGGTCGAACCTTGCCATGGCCGTTGTGCCGTCGGCGGTGGCCCAGGGTAAATTCTATCTCTCCACCAATGCCGCACCGTCGGCCTTGGCGGGTGCGGGCTGCAACCCGAACTATTTCTCGATCTCTTACCAGAATGACAATCTGCATGAAGCCGCTGGCGAATACGCCAACACCGCGGGCATGAAGAAGGTGTTCATCATGGCGCCGAACTATCCGGCGGGCAAGGATTCTCTGGCCGGCTTCAAGCGCTTCTACAAGGGCGAAGTCACCAACGAGGTTTACACCGAATTGGGCGCCCAGGACTACGCTAGCGAGATCGCCCAGATCCGCGCTTCCGGCGCTGATGGAGTCTTCTTCTTCCTGCCCGGCGGCATGGGCATCTCCTTCATGAAGCAGTATGCCGGCGCAGGCGTGGAAGTACCGCTGATCGGTCCTGCTTTCTCCTTCGACCAGAACATCCTGCAGGCCGTCGGCGATGCTGCACTGGGCGTCAAGAACACCTCGACCTGGTCGAAGGATCTGGACAATCAGGCCAACAAGGATTTTGTTGCCGCATACCAGGCCGAATACAACCGCCTGCCGTCGATCTATGCCGCGCAGGGCTATGACACCGCCAACCTGCTGATCTCTGCCATGGGCGCCGCTGCCGTCACCGATCAGGATGCTTTCCGCAAGGCACTGGAATCAGCCGACTTCAAGTCGGTTCGCGGCAAGTTCAGCTTCGGCCCCAACCACCACCCGATCCAGGACATCTATGTCCGCGAAGTGATCAAGGAAGGTGACATCTACACCAACAAGATCGTCGACACCGCGCTTACCGACCGCGCCGACGCCTACGCCGCTGATTGCAAGATGTAATCATCTCTCGATCCCGGGCGGAAACTCCGCCCGGGCCTTTTCCGCGCGCTGACGCGAGCCCGGTAGACAATGACCCTCGCACTTTTCCTGGAACAACTCTTCAACGGTCTGCAGCTCGGCGTCATGCTGTTCCTGATGGCGGCCGGCCTCACTCTGATTTTCGGCGTCATGGGCTTGATCAATCTGGCCCATGGCTCGCTGTTCATGGTCGGCGGTTTTGTCTGTGCCGCAGTCGCGGCCTGGACCGGGTCGTTCTGGCTTGGGCTGATTGCAAGCCTGGCGGCAGCCGCAGCACTCGGCGCTCTGGTCGAGATCGTGGTGATCCGCAGGCTCTATGACCGCGATCACCTTGATCAGGTGCTGGCGACCTTCGCGCTGGTGCTGATGTTTTCCGAAGGCGTCCGCTTTCTGTTCGGGTCCTTCCCGCTCTATCTCGATCCGCCCGAGTTCCTGTCCGGTCCGGTCATGTTGCCCGGCGGCTTGCCCTATCCGGCCTACAGGCTGGCGATCATCGTTGCAGGTCTGGTTGTCGCGGCCGGGCTTGGTCTGCTGATCAGCCGCACCCGGCTCGGCATGCAGATCCGCGCCGGTGAAGCCGACCGCGAAATGATCGCGGCACTCGGCGTCGATATCCGTTTTCTCTACACGGTTGTGTTTGCCCTTGGTGCAGCGCTGGCCGGTTTTGCCGGTGCTCTCATCGGCGCCATCCAGTCGGTTCAGGTCGGCATGGGCGAACCGGTTCTCATTCTCGCCTTCGTGGTCATCGTCATCGGCGGCATCGGTTCGATCCGCGGCGCGCTGGTCGCAGCCCTTATCGTGGGCATTGTCGACACCATGGGCCGCTTCTTGCTGCCGACGCTGCTGTCCACCGTGATGGAAGCCTCCGACGCTGCCGGCGTCGGTTCGGCGCTGGCCTCAATGCTGATCTATCTGTTGATGGCCGTGGTGCTGGTCTTCAAGCCAAAAGGGTTGTTCCCCGCCAATGCGTGACCTGATCACCGAACATCGTCTCAACATCGTGCTGGCGCTGATCCTGCTTTGCGGGCCGCTGATCGCGCATTTCGCCGATGAGCCGTTTCTTGTCACGCTCGCCACCCGTGCAACCATTCTGGCGCTGGCCGGTGTCGGCCTCAATATTGCGCTCGGACTTGGCGGTCTGGTGTCTTTCGGCCATGCCGCCTTTTTCGGCCTTGGCGGTTATGCCGTGGGCATTCTTGCCAGCCATCACCAGAACTATGAGCCGCTGATGACCGTGCCGTTCCTCATCAACGGCACCAACCAGATGCTGGTGCTGTGGCTGGTGGCGGTTCTGGTCAGTGGTCTGGCGGCGCTGGTGATCGGCGCGCTCAGCCTGCGCACCTCGGGCGTCTATTTCATCATGATCACGCTCGCCTTCGCCCAGATGATCTACTATTTCGCCATTTCCTGGCCGGCCTATGGCGGCGAGGATGGGTTGTCGATCTATGTCCGCAACTCGTTTCCAGGTCTCAACACGCTCCGCCCGCTCGACTTCTTTCTGCTGTGTTACGCGGTGTTGATCGTGGTGCTGTTTGCACAGTGGAAGATGACCGGAGCGCGGTTTGGCATCGCACTACAGGCGGTCCGGCAGAATGAGAGCCGCGTTGCGGCACTCGGATTGTCGCCATACCGGATCAAGCTGGCTGCCTTTGTCATCTCCGGCATGGTCACTGGCCTTGCCGGTGCGCTCTATGCCGATCTCAACCGCTTCGTCAGTCCCTCGATGATGTCCTGGCATCTCTCGGGCGAAATCATGGTGTTCATCATTCTGGGCGGCGTCGCGCGGCTGTTCGGCCCGGTGGTCGGCGCCTGTCTGTTTGTGTTGTTCGAGCATGTGTTTGGCAGCTTCACCACCCATTGGCAGTTTTTCCTCGGCGCGGCCCTGCTTGCTGTGGTTCTGTTTGCGCGGGGCGGTTTCATCGGGCTGGTAGCCGGGAGGGCGCGTCATGATTGAACCGGTGCTGCAGCTCTCGGGGCTGAGCAAATCCTTCGGCGCTTTGAAGGTCACCGATGGTGTTGATCTCGACCTGCGGCCAGGCGAAATCCATGCCCTGATCGGCCCCAACGGTGCCGGTAAATCCAGCCTGATCAAGCTTGTTGCCGGCGAGCTCGCAGCCGATAGCGGCTCGATCCGTTTTGATGGCCGCGAGATCAGCGATCTCGATCAGATCGCCCGCGCCCGTCTTGGGCTCACCCGCACATTCCAGGTGTCCTCGCTGATTCCGGAATTCTCGGCGCGTGGCAATGTCATGTTCGCGGCCCAGGCCCGGCGCCGTTCGGTGTTTGGCTTCTTCCGCCAGGTCTCTCACGCCAGGGTCCTGATCGATGAGGCAATGGAAGCGCTGGATCGCGTCGGATTGAGCCAGCGCGCAGCCGTCCGCGTGAGTGAACTCTCCCACGGTGAAAAGCGGCTCTTGGAAATCGCCATGGCTCTGGCCATGCGGCCGCGCATTTTCCTGATGGATGAGCCGATGGCTGGTCTCGGTCAGGAAGGTTCAAGCAAACTGATCGGCTTCCTCGACAAGCTTCGCCAAGAGGCTCCGATCTTGCTGATCGAGCATGATATGGACGCCGTCTTTCAGCTCGCCGATCGCATTTCCGTGTTGGTTGCAGGTCGGATCATTGCCCGCGGCAAGGCCGATGAAATCCGCAATCATCCTGAAGTCCGCACCGCCTATCTCGGGGAGGACGTTGCATGAGCCTTCTTGAGGTCAGCAAACTCGAAGCCTTTTACGGTGCATCGCAGGCGCTGTTCGGCGTGGATCTGGAAATCGCCGAGGGCGAACTGGTGGCGCTGATGGGCCGCAACGGCATGGGCAAGACCACCACCGTGCGTGCCATCACCCGTATGCTCCGCACCACCCGCGGTGAGATCCGCTTTGACGGCAAGGATCTTGTCGCGCTGCCATCCTTTCGGGCCGCACGTCTTGGCATAGGTCTGGCACCCGAGGGGCGGCGGTGTTTTGCCAATCTCTCGGTGGCTGAAAACCTGATGGCATCGGCCCGTTCGGGACCCTGGGACATCGATAAGGCCACGGAGCTGTTTCCGCGCCTTGGCGAACGCATGACCCAAAGTGCATCCACGCTTTCGGGCGGCGAACAGCAGATGCTGGCAATCGCCCGTGCGCTGCTGACCAATCCGCGTCTGCTCATTCTCGATGAGGCGACGGAGGGCCTGGCACCAGTCGTGCGGCAGGAAATCTGGGCGGCAATCGCCAAGTTGAAACAGGGCGGTCAATCCATCCTGGTCATCGACAAGGCGTTCTCCGAACTCCGCGCCGTGGCCGACCGCTGCGTCATTCTCGCCCGCGGCGAGACGGTCTGGACCGGGACGCCGACCAGTTTGACCCGCGATGTGGAAACCGAATTTCTCGGCGTTTGAACCCGGCCTAAACCGGGGCTGAAACAGCCCCGGTTCGCCGCTATTCAGCAGCGTGTTGCGTAATCACCAGCTTTGGTGGCGTCCGTCCGCTCTTACCTTCAAGTCGCGCCAGCCGGTCGCGCAATTCTGCGATTTCTCCGGCATTCTCCCCGATGGCGGAGGTCATCGCCTCGGGTTCCATAGCTTCGATCTCTGTTTCCTTCGGACCGACGAAGCGACTGAAAATCCGGCTCAACAGCCGTGACAAATCATCCATGATCAGGAAGAACGATGGCACCACCACGAGGCTGAGAATCGTCGAGACAATGATCCCGCCGATCACCGCAATCGCCATCGGCGCGCGGAACGATCCGCCTTCGCCAACACCCATGGCGCTCGGCAGCATGCCCGCCGACATGGCGATCGAGGTCATGACGATTGGCCGGGCGCGTTTCTGGCCCGCCTCGATCATCGCTTCGACGCGATCCCGGCCGGTCCGGATCAGCTCGACTGCAAAATCGACCAGCAGGATTGCGTTCTTGGTGACGATGCCCATCAACATCAGGATGCCGATCAGCACCGGCATCGACAGCGCGTTGTTGGTGAGGATGAGACCCGCCGCGACTCCGCCAATGGCCAGCGGCAGCGAGAACAGGATGGTGAACGGCTGGATCACGTCCTTGAACAACAGGATCAGCACGGTCAGCACCAGCATGAGCCCCATCAGCATGGCATTGAGGAAGCTTTCCGACATCTCCTTTTGAACTTCCGCGTCGCCCGACTCCAGCACCTGGACGCCGGCCGGCAACTCGGTCGATTTGACCACCTCGTTGAACCTGTTCTTGGCCGTATCCAGCGCCACACCGATGGGCAGGCTGGCGCCGATGGTTGCCAGCCGCTGACGGTTGAAGCGCTTGATGGTGGAAGGGCCCTGGGTGATGACGATGTCGGCGACGCTCTTGAGCGGCACCGACGCGCCACTAGAGGTTTGTACGCGCAGGTTTGCGATCCGGTTGATGTCTGTACGGTAGACCGGATCAAGCTGCACCCGGATCGGAATCTGCCGGTTGTCGAGCGAGATCTTGGCCAGTGCCGCATCGACATCGCCGATGGTGGCAACCCGCACGGTCTCGGCAATCTGAGCCGTGGTGACGCCAAGCCGTGCCGCTTCTTCAAGCCGTGGACGGATCTGGACTTCGGGGCGGGGAAGCGAGCCGGACACGCTCACGCTCGACAGCACTGATTCCGCCTTGAGCTTCGGCTCAAGCATGGCGACGGCGCGATCGATGGCGTCGTTGTCTGTCGATATGATGTTGTAGGCCAGATCTCGTTCGCCGCGGTCGTTGAGCTTGTAGGCGCGGATATCTGGAATAACGGCCAGCCGGTCGAGGATCTCGGCCTCGATTTCGGCCTGTGTCCGTATTCTGCCGTCGACCTTCATGCGCGGAACGAAGTCTCCCGGCACGACGCCAACGAGGCCGTTGACCACCTTCTTGAGGATGGAATGTTCGATCTTCTCAAGCAACACCGAGACCGAGGCGCGACGGATATCAAGCTCGCCGCGCGGCGAGGTGCCACCAAGAATAAACACGTTCTCGACGCCGTCGACATCCTTGATGCGATCGCGCATGGCTTGCGTGGTAGTGTCGGTGTCAGCCAGAGTGGAGCCAGGCGGAAGCTCGACACTGATGCTGACCCGCGAGACGTCTTCGGGCGGCAGGAACGAGCCCGGCACCTGTGCCATGAAATAGACCGCCACCACCAACGACCCGATGGCCGCCAGCAATGTGGTGTATCTCCAGCGCAAGGTTTTGGAAATGAACCAGGTATAGCCGCGCATGATCCGCCCGCCGCCCTCGGCTTCTTCATGCGCGTCGCTGTCGCGCATCAGATAGGCGGCCATCATCGGCGTGATCAGTCGCGCCACCAAGAGCGAGAACATCACTGCCACCGCCACGGTCATGCCGAACTGGATGAAATACTGCCCCGGAATGCCCGGCATGAACGACACCGGCACAAACACGGCAATGATGGTGAAGGTGGTGGCGATCACCGCCAGCCCGATTTCATCGGCGGCTTCGACAGCTGCGCGATAGGGCGTTTTACCCATGCGGATATGACGCGAGATGTTCTCCACCTCGACGATCGCGTCATCGACAAGAATACCCGTCGCCAGCGTGATGGCGAGCAGGCTGACCAGATTGAGCGAAAATCCGAGCAAATCCATGACATAGAAGGTCGGGATTGCCGACAGCGGCAGTGCGACGGCCGCAATCAGGGTCGCACGCCAGTTTCTCAGGAACAAAAACACCACAAGAATGGCCAGCAGCGACCCTTCGACAAGCGTGTCGAGCGCTGCTTCATAATTGCCGTAGGTGTAAAACACAGTGTCGTCGACCGGGACCAGTTCGACATTGGGGTGCGTCGCCCGGATTTCGTCAAGCGTCTCGGTGACCACTTCATCGACCGAGACTTCGCTGGCGCCTTTGGATCTGAACACCGCGAAGGCCACGACCTGATCGCCATTGTAGCGCCCGAACGATCTCAGTTCCTCATAGGTGTCGCGCACGACGCCCAGATCGCCAAGCCGGACAAAGCGTCCATTCGCCAAAGCAATGGTGGTTTGCTCCAGCGCCTTGGTATTCTCGGCGTCACCCAGGGTGCGGATCACCTGTTCACGCGCACCGATTTCACCACGCCCGCCGCCGAGATTGGCGTTGGTAGCCCGAAGCTGCCGGTTCACATCGGATGCGGTGATGCCGTAGGAATCAAGCCGCGCCGGGTCAAGCTCGATGCGGATTTCCCTGTTGGCGCCACCGTAGCGGTCAACCTTGCCGACGCCGCGCTGGCCCTGCAATGCACGCTTGATGGTGTCATCGACAAACCATGAGGCTTCTTCCAGCGTCATATCAGGCGCGTGGACCGCAAACGTCATGATCGCCTGACCTTCGACATCGATACGGGTGACTATCGGCTCTTCCACCGAACCGGGCAGATCGCCACGGACCCCGTCAATGGCGTCCTTGACGTCCTGCACGGCCTGGTCGGTGGGGGTTTCCATCCGGAAGATCACGCTGGTCGTCGACACGCTGTCGGACACGGTGGTGGCGATATCGTCAACGCCGTTGATTCCTGCCACTGCATCTTCGATTTGCTTGGTGACCTGCGCTTCCAACTCGGAAGGGGCCGCACCGGACTGCACCACGGTGATTGCCACCAGCGGCACGTCGATGTTGGGAAACCGCGTGATTGGCAGTGTGAAGAAGGATTGAATTCCGACAATCGTCAGCAGTGTGAATGCCAGAATTGGGGCGATGGGGTTGCGAATGGCCCAGGCGGAAAAATTCATGTCGACAGCCTCACTCGGTGATCGCGGCGACATGGCCGCTGTCGGTTTCTTCCACGGGCATCACCCGGTCGCCGTCGCGCACGAATGCGCCGGCCTTTGCGACAATCAGATCGCCGCTGATGAGACCGTCGATGATCTCCACCATTCCGGCTTCGCGAATGCCGGTTGTAACCGGCGTGCGTTTGGCAGTCCCGTTCTTGATCTTGAGAACGTCAGCCCCCGCAGGGGTGATGTTGACGGAGGTCACCGGAACCGTGACCGCGGTGCGCTCGGCCACGATAATCTCCGCATTGGCGAACATTCCCGCGCGCAGCTTTGCCCCCTCTTCAATTTCGATGCGTGCCATGCCCAGCCGGGTCGTCGTGTTCAGCGTCGGCTCAACCAGCCTGACGGTTCCGGCAACCGGTTCTGCCGCGCCAATGAGGTGGATCTTCACGCTCTGGCCTTTGGCGATCCGGTGCATGTCGGACTCGGCGATGTCGGCCCGCAGTTCCAGCCGGCCATCCTTTATCATCGTAAACAGTGGGCCGGACGCGCCACTGGCAATGGCGCCGACCCTGGCGCCGCGCTCTGTGATGATGCCGGAGACCGGGGCTTTGACGTCAGTGCGCGCCAGTCGCAAGTCGACGTCTCTGACTTGTGCGTCGATCAGCGTGATGTCGGCCTCGGCAACCTTGACCGATTCCTCAACTGACCGGATCCGGGCCAGGGCGGCCGTTGCCTGTGCTTCGGCCTGCTCTGCCTGTACGGTTGAATAGGTACCCTTGTCGGCCAGCTTCCTGGCGCGAGTGGCGGTTTTGACGGATTCCTGCGAGTTCGATTCGACTTCGGCCAGTTGTGCGCCAAGCTGGGCGATCGCGGCCAAGGCCTTGGCGCGGTTGGCGTCGAGCTGGCTGCGTTGCAGGATCAGCTGGTCCTTGGAAAGCGTTGCGAGCACCGAGCCGGCTTCGACCCGGTCGCCGACATCGGCCTCAAGGCTTTCGATCGCCACCCCGTCCACCTGTGGCGCCACCAGCACTTCCTCGACCGCACTGATCATGCCATTGGCAAGAACCCGGTCGGTGATTGGCGCTTCTTTGGCCCGCACGGCAATGATCGCCGGGGACAGGGCGCCAGCCGAGGATGTCTTTTCCGCGTCGACTGCACCAGCCGGAATGGCCAGGGCGGAGAGGAGAGGCAGTGTAAGAAGGAGAGAAAAAACGGGGCGCATGGTGGTTCCGGTCATTCGGCGGGTTTGGCAGGAGGGGTGAATATACTGTCATGCAGTGTGGACAGCACGAGCTCTCCAAACGCTACGAATTGATCTGGTTTGACGGCGTCGCGGGTGCAATATTTGCGCTGCGTGTAGCCGTGGATAAGCAGCATCATCAGATGCGCGCGAGCCTCGTAAACCGTCATCGCGTCGGCGCTATCGTCTTTATGAATCCGGATCAGCGCCGTCACCACATTGCTGCGCACCGTCTCGTCCACGGTGCGGATCAGTGTGGCAATCTCCGGGCAGCGGTAAGAGGCAGCCTGCACCTCACTCCAGAGTGCGGCTTCTTCGAAAGGCAATGTTTCGATCCGGCAGCGCAAAAGCTTCATCAGCATCGCGCCGGGATCATCGGCGGTCTGTACCGCACCGAAGACAGCCTCAATCTCCATCAACTCACGTTTGACAAGCGCGGTGACGAGCGCGTCCTTGGACGGGAAGTAGCGGTAGAAATTGCCCACGCTCATCTGCGCCGCCTGCGCCAGATCCTGCATTGATGTGCCGTCAAAACCATTCAGCGCGAAAATGGACCTGACCTGATCCAGGATGTCCGAGGCGCGTTTGCTTGCAACGGTGGCTGTGGCGGTGTCCATGGGACGATCCTCGAAAGTCTGCATTCAAACACAAAGATGGTCGAAAATTCTTTAACAGCCTCGCGGGAACCGGAGTACAGGCGTTCGAATTCTCCGGCAGATATAGTGAATGAATATTCATTCATCAAGTGTCGAGATGACAAGTGCGATGGGAAAAGGTGTCAGAAGAACAATCTTCGCGCCGAAACCGCAGAAGGCGCACGTCCACAACCGCAACGAGTTTACTTGTTGCAGGGACGCAAGATTTACCTGTTTTGAAGCTGTTTCCGGTGCTGCGTATTTTGGGCTGGCAGCTCGCCTGGAATGTCTGAAGTTCTGAGCAGACCGGCAATATTGATGGTCAGGCCGGATGCAAAAGAGGCGGCTTGAAAGCCGCCTCCTGATGCCTTGGAAAAGGTCTAATCCGCCGCGTCGGTATACTCCGACATTGGCGGACAGGAGCAGACCAGATGCCTATCGCCATAGACATTGTCGACCCGGTTGACCGGGGCGAAATATTTGGCGTTGCGCATCGCGCCGGCCGGAAAACAGGCGGATTCGCGGTCGTAGGGCCGGTTCCATGGTCCGACCAGATCCTCGATCGTGTGCGGCGCGTTCTTGAGCGGGTTGTTCTCCCGGTCCAGCCGTCCGTCCTCGATAGCCCACGCCTCTTCGCGGATCGCCAGCATCGCCGAGCAGAACCGGTCGAGTTCCGCCTTGACCTCGGATTCCGTCGGCTCGATCATCAGCGTCCCCGCCACCGGCCAGCTCATGGTCGGGGCGTGGAAGCCGCAATCGATCAGCCGCTTGGCGACATCGTCGACGGTGACCCCGGCGCTTGCCACAAGCGGCCGTGTGTCGAGGATGCACTCATGCGCCACCCGGCCCTTGGACGATGTGTAGAGTATGTCGTAGGCTCCCTTCAGCCGTGCCGCGATGTAGTTGGCGTTCAGGATCGCGATCTTGGTGGCCTGGGTCAGGCCTTCGCCGCCCATCATCAGGCAATAGGCCCAGGAGATCGGCAGGATCGACGCCGACCCGAACGGAGCGGCTGACACCGCACCCGGCTTGCCATCGGTCTCTGAGTGACCAGGCAGATGCGGCGTCAGATGGGCCTTGACCCCGATCGGCCCCATGCCCGGCCCGCCGCCGCCATGCGGAATGCAGAAGGTCTTGTGCAGATTGAGGTGGCTGACATCGGCGCCGATATCGCCCGGCCGCGCCAAACCGACCAGCGCGTTGAGATTGGCGCCGTCGAGATAGACCTGGCCACCATGCTTGTGGGTGATGGTGCAGACCTCGGTCGCCGTCTCCTCGAACACCCCGTGAGTGGACGGATAGGTGATCATGCAGGCGGCGAGATTGTCCGAATGAAGTTCGGCCTTGGCACGGAAATCATCCAGATCGATATCGCCGTTCTCGCGGGTTCCGACGGCGACGACGGTCATGCCGGCCATCTGCGCCGAGGCCGGGTTGGTACCATGCGCCGAGGTCGGGATCAGGCAGACGTGCCTATGGCCTTCGCCATTGGCACGGTGCCAGGCGCGGATCGACATCAGCCCGGCATACTCGCCCTGCGCGCCGGAGTTGGGCTGCATCGAGATCGCGTCATAGCCGGTGATCTGGCACAGCTTGTCCGACAGATCATCGATCATCTGCTTGTAGCCCAGCGCCTGATCAGCCGGTGCAAACGGATGGATGTCGGCAAATTCCGGCCAGGTGATCGACAGCATTTCCGCTGTCGCATTGAGCTTCATGGTGCACGAGCCAAGCGGAATCATGGTCCGGTCGAGCGCCAGATCCTTGTCTGACAGCCGGCGGATGTAGCGCGTCATCTCGCTTTCGGCGCGGTTCATGTGGAAGATCGGATGCTCGAGATAGCGCGAGTGGCGCCCCATTGGATCGGGGATGACCGGTTCCGCGAGAAGATCCTTGAACTTGAGGTTGCCGCCAAACGCTCTCCAGACGGCTTCCACGGTTTCGGGCCGCGAGACTTCGTCAAGCGCGATGCCGATGCGGTCATCGCCGACCTTGCGCAGATTGATGCCTTGGCTGCGTGCCGCTTCGAGGATCTCGGCCTGATGGCCTTCGGCGAACACGGTAACGGTGTCAAAGAAGATCGCCGGATCGATGATGAAATCGAGCTGCTTGAGCCCGGCGGCAAGCGTCGCCGCCTTGATGTGCACCCGGCCGGCAATGGCTTTCAGCCCAACCGGTCCGTGAAACACCGCATACATCGAGGCGATGACGGCGAGCAGCACCTGCGCGGTGCAGATGTTCGACGTCGCTTTTTCGCGGCGGATATGCTGCTCGCGGGTCTGCAGCGCCAGCCGGTAGGCCTGGTTGCCGCGTGTATCGACGGTGACGCCAACCAGACGGCCCGGCATCGAGCGCTTGTAGGCGTCTTTCACTGCCATGTAGGCCGCATGCGGTCCGCCGTAGCCGACCGGAACGCCGAAGCGCTGCATCGAGCCGATGGCGATGTCGGCACCCATTTCACCCGGTGATTTGAGCAGCGCCAGCGACAGCGGATCTGCGGCGACGACGGCGATCGCCTTTTGCGCATGCAGCGTCGCGATCACATCGGTGAAATCATGCACGTGGCCAAAGGTGCCGGGATACTGGAAAATAGCGCCGAACACGGCAGATGCTTCGAGCTCGGTGAACGGGTCACCAACAATGACCTCCCAGCCTAGAGGCTCGGCGCGGGTGCGGATCACGTCGATGGTCTGCGGATGGCAGTGATGATCGACGAAGAACGCGGTTTGCTTGGATTTAGATGCCCGCTCGGCCATTGCCATGGCTTCGGCCGCCGCCGTCGCCTCGTCAAGCAGAGAGGCGTTGGCAATGTCGAGACCGGTCAGATCGGCGACCATGGTCTGGAAGTTCAGCAGCGCTTCCAGCCGTCCCTGGCTGATTTCCGGCTGGTAGGGTGTGTAGGCCGTGTACCACGCCGGGTTCTCCAGAATGGTGCGCTGGATCACCGGCGGCATGATGGTGCCGTGATAACCCTGACCGATCAGCGAGACCATTACCTTGTTCTTGCGCGCCGTGGCGCGCAAGTGATCAAGCACCTCGCGCTCGCTCATCGGATCGCCAAACGCCAGTGGCGCTTTCTGGCGGATCGAGCCGGGCACGGTCTCGTCAATCAGCGCATCCAGCGAGGAAGCTCCGACCACCTTGAGCATGTCGGAGATTTCCGCCGGTGACGGGCCGATATGGCGGCGGTTTGCAAAATCATAGGGATTATAATCGGTCAGGGTGATGGTCATGGTCAGCCGATCATTGCTTGGTAGGCGGTTTCATCCATCAGCTCATTGGCGGAAGCGACATCATTGAGCTTGAGCTTGAAGAACCAGCCCGCACCCGTCGGGTCGGAATTGACCAGTGACGGATCGTCGGCGATGGCCTGATTGACCTCGGTGATTTCACCGTCGAGCGGGCAATAAACATCAGAGGCCGCCTTGACCGATTCCACGGTCGAGGCCTGGCCGCCCTTGTCGAGCTTGGCTCCGACTTCCGGCAATTCGACAAACACCAGATCGCCAAGCTGCTCGGCGGCGTGTGCGGTGATCCCGACGGTCGCGACATCGCCCTCGATCTTGAGCCATTCGTGGTCTTCGGTGAATTTGAGCATGATGCTGTTCCTGTTCTTGACTTAACGCTTGTAGGTGGAAGGGACGAAGGGCAGGGCGGCGACGGCCATTTCAAGCCGCTTGCCGCGCACTTCCGCATAGATTTTCGAGCCGGTGGCAGTCAGCCCGGCGGGCACATAGCCCATGGCCACGGGGTTGCCGGCGCTGGGGCCAAACCCGCCCGATGTCACTGTTCCGATTGCCTCGCCACCGGTGTCATGCTCAAAAAGCGCTGCACCTGCGCGAACCGGCGCCTTGCCAGCAGGCTGCAGCCCAACCCGGACGCGGTTCGCGCCGTTCTCGAACTGATCAAGGATCACCTCAGCGCCGGGGAAGCCGCCCTGGCGCGCGCCGCCGGTGCGGCGGACCTTCTGGATCGCCCATTTGAGACTTGCCTCGACCGGTGTGGTGGTCTCATCGATGTCGTTGCCATAGAGGCAGAGCCCGGCTTCGAGCCGCAGCGAATCCCGCGCGCCAAGTCCGATGGGCGCAACATGCTCATCTTCCAGCAGCAGCCGTGCAATGCGGTCGGTCTCTTCTGCCGGGAGTGAAATCTCGTAGCCGTCCTCGCCGGTGTAGCCCGAGCGCGAGACCACCGCCGGAACGCCTGCAATCTCAAGCTCGACCACATCCATGAACATCATCTCTTCAGCTTCCGGCGCGTAGGACGAAAGCACGCCTTCCGCCGCCGGGCCCTGCAGCGCAATCAACCCACGATCAAACCGGGGTTCGATGTCGCACGTCTCCGAAAGCGCTGCCTCGATGCGGGCCAGGTCCTGGTGTTTGCATGCGGCATTGACCACCAGATAGAGATGATCGCCGCGATTGGCGACCATGAAATCGTCTTCCAGACCGCCCTGATCATTGGTGAACAGCCCGTAGCGCTGGCGTCCGGGTTTCAGATCCGCCACATCAACCGGCGTGATTGTCTCAAGCGCCAGTGCTGCATCGCGTAGATCGCCGCTTTTGGCGCGGATCAGGATTTGTCCCATATGCGAAACATCGAACAGCCCGGCATTGGCGCGGGTGTGAAGATGTTCCTGCATGACGCCCATCGGGTACTGGATCGGCATCTCGTAACCGGCAAATCCGGCCATGCGCGCGCCAAGCTCAAGGTGCAGGGAGTGAAGCGGTGTTAAAAGAAGGTCAGCTGTGGTGTCCACGCTGCAGTCTCCATCTGGGTGCGGGTAAAAACCGCGCACGGGCCAATCTTCAAGCGTTAGACGCCTTCAAAAAGCCCCCTCTGTCCTTTTGCCTGAGATTGTTATCCCTTCGGCAGACGCGAGACGCGCCATTCTCCAGAGTCCGTGGTGTTCCGTTGGTCCTTTTGCCTGAGAGTTTCCGGGGCGGTTGCTCCTTCGGCACCGGATCGCTCCGGCTTCTCCCAACGTTACGCGCATACCTATGCCGAATTTTCGGCGTCTTGCAAGAGGCAGTTAGCGGAGAGAGGCGGTGTGAACAGGAAAAAACAGGCTGGAGACAATATCGTTTATAGGCGTGTCGGGAGGTTATCCGGGGTGCCGGGATGGCAATACTTCTGGCCGGAGAACCGGGGCTCGTGGATTGAATATCAGCGTTTGAAGAAGGCCCGCATCTTCTGCATTTTCGGGGTGTGGATTTTCAGTTGATTGCGGCCAGCTTTTTTTGCCTCATAGAGCACCATGTCTGCCTTCTTATAAAGCTCTTCCGCGCTGGAGGCATCGGCTGCCATACACAGCCCGAAGCTCATGGTAATACGGCCACAATCGACGCCGCCATTATGGTTCTTCAATGGGGTCGATTCAATCACCAGCCGGATACGCTCAGCAATCTCCGTGGCTGCATCCAGACTGGTGCCGTCCAGAATGACTGCGAACTCTTCGCCGCCGGTTCGGGCAATGAAGACTTCGCTACCGAGAGACTTTTTCATCATGGCTGCGGCCACACTCAGCACGCGGTCGCCAACCTGATGGCCGTAGGTATCGTTGAATGTCTTGAAGTGATCGATGTCAGCAACCAGCAACGCGTGATCGATCGCGCCTTGTTTGTTGTCGTAAATGGCCGATAATCGGTCATCAAAGGCACGACGATTGGACAGCCTGGTGATGGCATCAGTGCTGGCGAGACGCTTGTATTCCTCGAGTTCAGTCTTGAGCTGAGCCAACTCCTCCGCACGCTCGACCATCTGATGAATGACGGCCTCGCTTTTCTCCATGGTGTCGCCGGTTGCAGATGAGAGAATCTTGAAAAGTCCGTCCAGGACATCGAAGCTGGGCGCGCTTTTCTCAGAAATACGTGAAGAGGTTTCCCCGAGCAGGTTTGAGTATTTTTGAAGCTTGGACTGATCTTGCTTGAACAAGCGGATCATACCCTGCATTTCGTCAGAAACGCGTTCGCGGTTCAGGTCGACAGCGCTTAGGCCATGATGATGGGGCAGGAATTTCTTTCCAACCTCATCAAGCTGTAATTGGGTTGGGCGTCGGCCGAGCGCTGCGAATTCCCGGATCAGCGCCGCGTCGGAGGTGTTCAGGAATTGATACACAAGCTCGTAATTGCGTGGCAGCGAGGAAATGCCTTCCTCTCGCATCTTCGTTACCACCGTCGATGCGGGATCGATGCTTTCATCATTCTGCGATTGAACCACGATGTGAGCGCCTGAAAAATAACAATAACTTCACTTCAAATTAGAGAGTATTTATTGAAATTTCTCTAACCCTTCATGACCCGTTTATAGTGGGAGAGTTCGCCCATTTCCGAATACCCTGGCCACTTTGGCCAGGGTCTGGATCGATGGCAGATGGTTCATGCCAAACAGAGACTATGTCGAAAAATGGCTCTCGAATGAAGACAAACGGAGCAGGCGCCGGTCTTTGGTTCAGAATGTTTTGGTTTGGATCGGCGCTCTTGCTGCGGTAATTGGGCGCTCACAGGTGAGATGTCTGTCTTGAACCTAAATCTGTAGTTCACGGCCGGATTTGGCGGTGCGAAAGCCATCCCGCACCGCGGCCACCAATAGTCTCCGGATCTACCCCCGTGCAGCCTGCCGCATCCGCATGTCCCGCACCTGGCTCACCACCAGCGCCACGATGAAGAAGCCGGTCATGAACAGCACCATGGTCGGGGCCGGTTCGCTGTCGATGTGGTAGCTGGCGAAGATGCCGAATAGCGCGCTGAGTATTACCGATCCCACCGCCACCGACAGCATGCCGGCAAATGTCCGCGCTACGAGGAAGGCGATGGCGCCCGGCGCTACAAGCAGCGCGATCGACAGGATGATGCCGACGGCCTGGAGGCTGGCGACGATCATCAGCGCGATTGACGTCAGTAATCCGTAATGCAGCCACCCGGTGCGCAGGCCGATGGCACGTGCATGCATGCCGTCGAAAGCTTGCGCCACCAGATCGCGCCATTTGGAAATCAGGAAGGCGCTGCACAGCGCTGCCAGCAGCGCAGTCGTTCCGATGTCAGACCATCTGACGCCGAGCATGTCGCCAAACAGGATGTGATCGAGATGCAGGCTGGAGCGGACGCTGACATGCAGCACAATCCCCAGACCGAACATGCCCGAGAACACGATGCCCATCATCGTGTCTTCCTTGACCCGGCTGTTGGCATTGAGCCAGCCGGTGGCCACCGCGCAGAACAGGCCCGCGCCAAAAGCTCCCACCGCCAACGGCACGCCGGCGATAAAGGCCATGACGATGCCCGGCAGCACGGCGTGGCTCATGGCGTCGCCCATCAGCGACCAGCCCTTGAGAACCATCAGGCTGCTCATCGCCGCCATAGGCAGGGCGATCAGGAAGGTGATCAGAAACGCCTTCTGCATATAGGCGTAGCGGAACGGATCGATAAAAAAATCCAGCCAGAAATCCATCATGCCGCTCCCGCTTCAGGGCCTTTGCCACGCGCCTTAGCGCGCTGGGCCAACAATCCGTGCTGCGGTGCGAACAGGAAGGCCAGTAGGAACAGGCCGGTTTGCAGCAAGATCACCACGCCGCCGGTCGCGCCATCGAGGAAATAGCTCAGATAGACCCCGACAAACGAAGTGATCGATCCGATCGCCACGGCGATCACGATCAGCTTGGGGAACCGGTCGGTGAGCAGATAGGCCGTGGCGCCCGGCGTCACCACCAGCGCAATCACCAGAAAGGCGCCAACAGTCTGCATGGCGGCCACAGTGGAGGCGGCGAGCAGGGTAAAGAACACGATTTTCAGCGCGGTGGCGTGCAAGCCGATGGCTCTGGCATGGCTTTCGTCAAAAAACACCAGCATCAAATCTTTCCAGATCACCGACAAAACCACGAGGGTAACCACGCCGATGATGATCAGCTGGTTGGTGTCGGAGGGCGTGATCGCCAGCACATTGCCCAGCACGATGGTCTGCACATTGATCGGTGTCGGCGAGATCGACACCATGAACAGCCCCAGCGCGAAGAACGAAACAAAGATCATGCCGATGGTGGCATCCTCGCGCAGCCGGGTATGCGACCGGATGGCGAGCATGGCGGCTGCGGCCAGTCCTCCGGCCAGAAACGCGCCGGCCGCAAACGGCAGGCCAAGCATATAGGCCCCGGCGACACCGGGCACGATTGAGTGCGAGAGCGCATCGCCGATCAGCGACCAGCCCTTGAGCATCAGGTAGCATGACAGAAATGCGCAGATCGCGCCGGTCAGCGCCGACACCCACATGGCATTGACCATGTAACCGTAGCTGAAAGGTTCCAGGAGAAGGCTCATGTGTCGCCACCTTTGGCCTTGCCAGTGCCCGTGGTACCTGTGCCTTTGCGGGCCTTGCGCTCGGCTTCTCCGTAGATCACGAAGGGCCGCTCGTCATCGGTCAGGACCGTCACCTGCCGGCTGTCGTCATCATCATGCAGATCGTCTCCACCGAGAACGAAATGCCGCAGCACACCGCCAAAGGCTTTCTGCAGGTTTTGTTGCGTGAACACCTCGCTGGTCGGCCCTTCGGCCAGAACGCGGCGGTTGATCAGCACCGCGCGGTCACAGAATTCCGGTACGCTCCCGAGATTGTGGGTCGAGACCAGCATCACCCGGCCTTCGGCGCGGAGATCCTTGAGCAGCTGGATGATCTGGTTCTCGGTGGTGACATCAACGCCTGTGAACGGCTCGTCGAGCAGGATGACCTGGCCTTCCTGGGCTAGCGCGCGGGCAAGGAACACGCGCTTTTTCTGGCCGCCGGACAATTCGCCGATCTGGCGCTTGCGGAACGCGGTCATGCCCACGCGTTCAAGGGACTCATCGACCGCAACACGGTCCTGCGGGCGGGTCATCCGGAGGAAGTTCATGTGGCCGTAGCGGCCCATCATCACCACGTCTTCGACCAGCACCGGGAACGACCAGTCTATTTCCTCGCTTTGCGGCACATAGGCGACAAGATTGCGGCGCAGAGCGTCCTTTACGGACAGGCCCATGATGCTGATCTGGCCGCTGGCCAGCGGCACAAAGCCCATCAGCGATTTGAACAAGGTCGATTTGCCGCTGCCATTGATGCCGACAAGCGCGGTGATCGAGCCTCTGGGGACCGAGAATTCTGCGCCATCAAGTGCCCGGTTGCCGTTGCGGTAAATCACCGAGACGTCGCGGACTTCGAGGCCAGTCATGTCAGCAGTCTGGTTTTCAGCGGATGCGGTGATGGTCATGGTTTTGCCGTCAGTCCCGTGACTATGGTTTGAGAGGTGACTTTGAGCAGATCAAGATAAGTCGGCACCGGTCCATCGGGTGTCGAGAGCGAATCCACATACAACACGCCGCCATAGGCGATGCCGGTTTCCCGTGCCACCTGCTGGGCAGGTTTTGGCGAGACCGTGCTTTCGGAAAAGATCACCGGGACGTCATTGTCGCGGATCAGATCGATGATGCGGCGCACTTGTTGTGGCGATCCCTGGCTGTCGGCGTTGATCGCCCAGATCGAGGCCTCCTTGAGACCGAAATCCTTGGCCAGATAGGAAAATGCCGCCTCGCTTGTCACCAGCCAGCGCTTCTCTTGGGGGAGTGCTTCGATTGCCGCGCGGATCGGCGCGAAGGTGGCTGCGATTTCCGCCTTGTAGCTCTCACCATTTGCGGCATAGGCGCTCGCGTTGTCCGGATCGGTTTCCGACAGGGCGCGGACGATGTTGTCGATGTAGATGTTGGCGTTGCCGGGCGACATCCAGCCATGCGGGTTGGCCCGGCCTTCATAAGAGCCCTCGGCGATCATGATCGGCTCGACGCCGTCGGACAGCACATAGGCTTTCACATTGCCGAGATTTTCAAGATAGCGCTCAAACCAGGTTTCCAACCCCAACCCGTTCCACAGCACGACATTGGCGCCAAGGCCGCGCTTGATATCGCCGGGCGTTGGCCGGAACATATGGATCTCGGCGCCCTCGCGAGTGATCGAGACAACTTCCGCATACTCGCCCGCTATATTGCGGGCCATATCGGCAAAAACGGTGAACGACGTCAGAACCTTGATCTGCGCCAGCGCCGGGGATGCCGGGCCAAAGCTGAGCGCGATAAAAAGTCCAACAACTGTAAAGAGGCGCATGTTTGCTTCCTGCGAATGGTTTGCAAGTGGCAATCTATGCGTATTGCAAACGTTGTCAATGCTTTTGCAAATCATTCGCAAAAAGACCGTTGGCATGCCGGTCCGTTCGAAAGGACACCCCGGCGTGCACGTAGTCGCTGTTTGCGTTGTATGGCTCCGCAATGCCCGTCAGGCGTCACCGAGCCGGGCGTTGCGGTCGATCAGATATTTGTCGAACAACGGCAGGCTGGCCGCGCCAAGCGCCCGGGCGAGGTGGCCGACTGTTCCTGGCAGGATCTTGGGGACTTCGAGCCCGCGCAGGTCATATTGGCTGACGTCTTGCCGGGTCGCTGCGACGATTTTTTCCCGGACTTCAACCGGCAGGCCGCCGTCAATGATCACATGTTCGAAATCGATAATCGAGGCCGCGGAGACGATGGCCTGCGCCAGGCCGCGAGCCACGATGGCGATCCATTCCTCCGCCAGATCCTCAAAGCCTGCCCAGTGATCCGGGCTGCTCCACAACGCGGAGGGATCCCGGCCCGCAGCTTTGAGCATGCGCTCGAGCAGCATGATCGAAGCCCGGTCGAGCAGTTGCACCGGCTTGCCGTCAGGCGCGGTGACCGGCAACGGGCCAAGAGCGCCGGCATTGCCGGTGCGTCCCGAATAGATGCTGCCATTGAGCACCACGCCGCCGCCGACAAAGGTGCCGATATAAATATACAGATAGTCGCTCAAGCCGGGGTGTTTGCCGAAAACCAGCTCCGCCGCGCAGGCCGCAGTGGCGTCATTCTGCAGATAGACCGGCATGTTGCAGATGCTGGCCAGTTCCGCCCGGAGATCGCAACCGCGCCACTGGTCCATCTCCTCGCGTGGCGCGCCAGCCTGTTCGGTCCAGTCCCACAACTGGAACGGTGTCGCGATGCCGAGGCCTGCGACCCGGTCACGCAAATTCTCGGGCAGAGCCTGCAGCATCTGCTCGATACCGTCGCGGACGAAGACGATGATTTGCGGCGGTGTCGGCCACGGGTAGCTCTTCCGCAAGGTGGCTTTTGGTTCGCCCAGAAAATTGATCAGGATGAGTTCGGCGCTGCGGCGGCCGACCTTCAGGCCAATGAAAAAGGCCCCGTCCGGATTGATCGACAGCGGCACCGAAGGCTGCCCGACCTTGCCGCGGATCGGCTCGCCTTTGACAATCAGGTCTTCGGCCTCCAGCTCCCGCATGATCACCGAGCCGGTCTGGGCCGACAGACCCGTCATGCGGGCAATATCGGTTTTGGCCAGATTGCCATGGGCGTAGACAAGACTGAGCACCAGGCGCTGGTTATAGGCGCGCAGCCCGCTCTGGTTTGAACCTCGCATGGATTGGGTCGTTGAGGCGGGGCGGTCCTCGCCGGCATTCGCATCTTGCGGCACCTGTCAGTTTCCTCCCGGCATCCTTTGTCAAAAGCGCTCGTTCCTTACCAAAACAATGGGCTAAAGACGATCCCCCGTCAATTAGTAAATAAGAATGATTTATTTATTGACAGGAATGGCTGGTTCGTGGTGTTGTATTGATGACGCGGGGAATGGAGAGGAGGTTTTTCCGTTCACCGCGCATGCAGACTGAACTGCGAAGCACATCCCGGGAGGATCAAATGAAATCTGTTTCCACATTCAAGACCGCGTTGCTCGCCGCCGCCGCTTTCGGCGTCATGGCGTCCGCACCGGCTTATGCAGCCAGCCACAGCGTTGGCGCCTGCCTGATCACCAAAACCGACACCAACCCGTTCTTCGTCAAGATGAAGGAAGGCGCGGAAGCCAAGGCTGCTGAACTCGGCGTTTCGCTGAAGTCCTATGCCGGCAAGGTTGATGGCGACCACGAAACCCAGGTCGCTGCGATCGAGACCTGCATCGCTGACGGCGCCAAGGGCATTCTGATCACTGCATCCGACACCTCCTCCATCGTCTCCGCCGTCAAGCAGGCGCGTGATGCGGGTCTTGTCGTGATCGCGCTTGATACGCCGCTCGACCCGATCGACGCTGCTGACGCAACTTTTGCCACCGACAACTTCCTCGCAGGCGAACTGATCGGAAAATGGGCCGCTGCGACGCTTGGCGCGGAAGCCGCCAATGCCAAGATCGGCATGCTTGATCTGGCCGTCAGCCAGCCCACCGTTGGCGTGCTTCGTGACCAGGGCTTTCTCACCGGCTTCGGTATCGACGTCAAGGATCCCGGCAAGTGGGGTGATGAAGATGACGCCCGCATCGTCGGCAACGACGTGACTGCCGGCAATGAAGAAGGTGGCCGCAAGGCGATGGAAAACCTTCTTGCCAAGGACCCGATGATCAACGTGGTCTACACCATCAATGAACCAGCCGCTGCTGGCGCCTATGAGGCGCTCAAGGCAATCGGCCGTGAAGGCGACGTGCTGATCGTCTCCGTCGATGGCGGCTGCCCGGGCGTGGCCAACGTCAAGGACGGCATCATCGGCGCCACCTCGCAGCAGTATCCGTTGCTGATGGCGTCGCTCGGCATTGAAGCCATTGCCGCCTGGGCCAAGGACGGCACCAAGCCGGCCCCGACCGAAGGCAAGGCCTTCTTCGACACCGGCGTGGCGCTTGTCACCGACAAGCCTGTTGACGGCGTTGAGTCGATCTCGGTCGCCGAAGGCATGGACCGCTGCTGGGGTTGATTGCCCTCTCTTATCGGTAAACACTCTTGGGGCGGCTCTCGGGTCGCCTCATTGCAAACTGCACGCCATGCGAACCTGCAAGAGGCCAAACGCCAGGCCGCATATCCATGCCGTATGACGTTGGGGAGGGACCATGTCCGATACGCAGGAATTTGAAAAAGCCGCGGCTGCCAGTCCGACTGCTGTCGCCGCATTCGCGACCCATGACAGGGGCGCCATCAAACTGATCCAGCATGCCTTGCATCAATCCCCCTGGATGGTGCCTGCCATTGTCCTGGTTGGCTCGATCATCGTCTTTGGTCTGCTGCTGGGGCAGAAATTCTTCTCGCCGTTTGCCCTTACGTTGATCCTGCAACAGGTTCAGATCGTCGGCATTCTTGGCGTCGCCCAGTCTCTGGTCATTCTGACCGCCGGCATCGACCTGTCGGTCGGCGCGATCATGGTGCTGTCCTCGGTGGTGATGGGGCTGGTGTCCTTCCGTTACGGATTGCCGACCGAGATCGCTGTTCTCGCCGGCATCGCCTGCGGAACCTTCTGCGGTTACATCAACGGCTTTCTGGTTGCGGTGATGAAGCTGCCACCGTTTATCGTCACGCTTGGCATGTGGCAGATCGTGCTGGCCACCAACTTTCTCTATTCCGCCAACGAAACCATCCGGGCTCAGGACATCGCCAATCAGGCGCCGCTGCTGCAATTCTTCGGCAACAAGATCGCCATCGGCGGCGCCATATTCACCTATGGTGTGATCTTCCTCGTGGCACTGGTTCTGTTCATGGCCTACGTGCTCAAGCAGACTGCTTGGGGACGTCATGTTTATGCGGTTGGCGATGATCCGGAGGCAGCCGAACTGGCCGGCGTCCAGGTCAAGCGCACCCTGATCTCGGTCTATATGCTCTCAGGCCTGATCTGTGCCTTTGCCGGCTGGGCCCTGATCGGCCGCATCGGTTCTGTCTCGCCGACATCGGGCCAGCTTGGAAACATTGAATCCATCACCGCCGTAGTGATCGGCGGCATATCGCTGTTTGGCGGACGCGGTTCGATCATGGGCATGTTGTTCGGGGCGTTGATCGTCGGCGTATTTTCGCTCGGCCTCCGGCTGCTCGGCGCCGATGCGCAGTGGACCTACCTGCTTATTGGCGTGCTCATCATTGCCGCTGTCACCGTGGACCAGTGGATCAGAAAGGTGTCAGTCTGATGGAGCCCATTCTCAAAGGACGCAACCTCGTCAAACGCTATGGCCGTGTGGTCGCGCTCGACGATTGCGATTTCGATCTCCACCACGGCGAAATTCTTGCCGTCATCGGTGACAACGGCGCCGGCAAGTCGACGCTGATCAAGGCTGTCTCCGGCGCCGTCATTCCGGACTCCGGCAAGATCTGGCTCGAAGGCAAGGAAATCAATTTCCAGACTCCGCTGGACGGACGCCATGCCGGCATTGAAACCGTCTACCAGACACTCGCCATGTCTCCCGCGCTGTCGATCACCGACAACATTTTCATGGGCCGCGAACTGCGCAAACCCGGCTTTCTCGGCTCAGTCATGCGGCAGCTCGATCACAAGGCAATGGAAACTTTCGCCCGCGATAAACTCAACGAGCTCGGACTGATGACGATCCAGAACATCAATCAGGCGGTCGAAACCCTGTCTGGCGGCCAGCGTCAGGGTGTGGCTGTGGCGCGCGCCGCAGCCTTCGGGTCGAAGGTGATCATCCTTGACGAGCCGACTGCAGCGCTGGGGGTCAAGGAGAGCCGCCGTGTGCTTGAGTTGATCCTCGATGTGCGTTCGCGGGGCATCCCGATCATCCTGATCTCGCACAACATGCCGCATGTCTTCGAGGTCGCAGACCGGATCCACATCCACAGGCTTGGCAAACGGCTTTGCGTCATCAATCCCAAGGATTACACCATGTCCGATGCCGTCGCCTTCATGACCGGGGCCAAGGAGCCACCGGAAGAATCGATAGCGGCCTGAAGCCAGTGACGAGCGTGCAAGACAGCGCCGCAAAGCTGGCAGAAACCGCGATTGACCGCGCAGGGACAAATCGACGTTTTATTATTGCGCTCGCCGGTCCGCCCGGTGTCGGCAAGTCAACCCTGTCAGAGGCACTGGTGGCGGAGTTTGCCGAGCGCGGGCAGGGCGCGGCGATCATCCCGATGGATGGCTTCCATCTCGACAATGCCGTGCTTGAGGCGCGGGGCACCCTGGCGCGCAAAGGCGCACCGTTCACCTTTGATGCGGACGGCTACACGGCGTTGCTCTGGCGTTTCCTCATCGAACCGGACCATGATGTCGCTGTTCCGGTGTTTGATCGCAAGTTAGATCTGGCCCGCGCCGGTGCCAGCATCATCACGCCGGAGCACCGGTTCCTGATCGCGGAGGGCAATTACCTGCTGCTGGATGAGCCGGCCTGGGCGCAGATGGCGGAACTGTTCGATCTGACGGTAATGCTCACGGCTGGGTTGGGCGAGTTGCGCCAGCGGTTGATCAATCGCTGGCTTGGATATGGACTTGAGCCCGAACAGGCGCTGGCTCGTGCATTGACCAATGACATTCCCAACGCCGAGCTGGTTTTGAGCAAGTCGCTCAAAGCCGATCTGGAAATCACCAGCGACGCTTGACCGTTGCTGCCTCTCAAGATCCACCTACCCGTGATCCGGCTACAAAAAAGCCCCGGCGCTTTCACACCGGGGCTCCAATCAGTCAGCTAAACCGAAGACTATTCGATTTCAGCGTACTTGCCTTCATGCCAGCGGTAGAAGACGTAGCCCGGAAGCGAAACGTCGCCCTTGGCATCGAACTTCAAATCGCCAAGAACGGTGTTGAAGTCGCCTGTATTGAGCGCTCCGCGTACGGCGTCATATTCGGTCGATCCGGCGGCGGTGACAGCCTGTGCATAGGCCTGAATGGCCGCATAGGTGTACATCACGTAGCCTTCGGTGGTCTTGCCAGCATCTTTGAGTGCCTTGACGACAGCCGCAGCACCTTCACGCTTGGTTGGATCCGGAGAGAAGGTCATCAGCGTGCCTTCACCAGCGTCGCCGGTGATAGCCCAGTACTCGTCGGTGACAAGTGCGTCGCCCGAAACCAGAACAGTGGACATGCCCTGTTCCTTCATCTGACGCGCCATCAGGCCGGCTTCAGTGTGGTAGCCGCCGACATAAAGTACGTCGATGCCTTCCTGCTTCATCTTCGAGACGAGAGCCGTGTAGTCCTTCTCACCAGCGGTGTAGGCTTCGTACATGGCTGCAGTGCCGCCGCCGGCTTCAAACGAACCCTTGGTGGCGTCTGCAAGACCCTTGCCGTAGGCGGTCTTGTCGTGAACGAAGGCGATCTTCTTGCCTGCAAAGTTTTTCAGCAAGTAAGCAGCAGCGGTTTCGCCCTGCTGGTCATCACGGCCGCAGACGCGGTAGGTGCCGCCATCGGCGCCGCCTGGACGCTCATCTGTGAAGGTAGGGTTGGTCGAAGCGGGTGAGATCTGGATGATGCCTTCATCGGAATAAACTGCCGATGCCGGGATCGAGGAGCCCGAGCAGAAGTGACCTGCAACGAACACCACGCCGCTACCAGCGAACTGGTTGGCGACAGCAACAGCCTGCTTCGGATCGCAGGCGTCATCGCCGATTTCGAGCTTCAGCATTTCGCCGTTGACGCCGCCTGCAGCGTTGATGTCGGCGACAGCCTGTTCGGCGCCGGTTTTCATCTGTTCCCCGAAGGATGCGTACTGACCTGTCATTGGACCTGCGGTGGCAATGACAATATCGGCGGAAGCCGAAGACATTGCGAAACCAAGTGCAGCTCCAGCCAAAAGAATCTTCTTCATATTATCTCCCTGCAACGCTTGTTCGTTTCCTGTCACCGGGCCGCAAGCGCTGATCATGTTCGGCGCCGGTGTGGGGGGCATTGTGCCCCGATTACAACCATCTAAGCCGATATCTGCAAAGAAATACAGACCTTTTTAGATGGCAATTCGAGCCGCATGCTTATGCGGTTAATTGCCCTTCTGCCGCCAGCCAAACGGGCCGGAGCGGGTGAATGCAAAACTGTATTGCTCCGCAATCTGCCCGGCACGCGTGAACCGCATGCCGAGAAACGCAAAAATCAGGATGACGATGAAGTCGACCACGAAGTAGTAGCCGGACAACAGTGTTCCCTCAAACAGCGCGAAATGGATGAAGCGGACCGCGAAGCCCAGGATCACCATGTACCAGGCGAGCTGCAGCGGGGTTCGCCAGGTCGAGGCCACGGCCCGCCCTGTCATCCACGCCGTGCCGCCGCCCAGAATCATCGTGACGAAGATGAACTCCGAGATAGAGACTTCCCACAAGAGGCCGTTTTCCATGTCTTAGCTCCCTGTTCCTGCGACACGCATTAGTGAGCTCCGCCTTCAAGATAGGCGGCGCGGACTTCATCACGTTTGAGCAATTCCGCGCCGGTGCCGGACAGCGTGATGTTGCCATTGACCATCACATAGCCCCGGTGCGCGAGCTTGAGCGCGTGAAATGCATTTTGCTCAACGAGGAACACGGTCAGCCCCTCATTGGTGTTGAGCTCCCTGATGATCTCGAAGATCTGCTTGACGATCAATGGCGCCAGGCCGAGGGACGGCTCGTCCAGCAGCAACAGCTTCGGCCGGCTCATCAGCGCTCGCGCGATCGCCAGCATCTGCTGCTCTCCGCCCGAAAGCGTTCCGCCGCGTTGCACGGCGCGCTCTTTAAGCCGCGGAAACAGATCGAAGACACGCTTGATGTCATCGTCGAAATGCTTGTCGTCGACCAGTTGGGCACCCATCTGGAGATTTTCCATGACGGTCATGCGGCCAAAGATCCGCCGGCCTTCCGGGGATTGGGCGATGCCCATCCGGATGATTTCGTGCGTCGGCATGCGGGAAATGTCCTGGCCATCGAAAATAATTTCGCCGGACCGGGCCCGTGGGCTGCCGCAGATCGTCATCATCAAGGTCGACTTGCCGGCGCCGTTGGCCCCGATCAGCGTGACAATTTCGCCTTTTTTGACATCGACATCGACGCCGCGCAGGGCGACAATCTTGCCATAATAAGTCTCGACGCCGCGGATTGTCAGAAGGTTTTCGCCACCACTCATGACTTGCCTCCCTGATCGTGATCAGCCGGCTTCTTTGTACCGTGCCTGACCGGCAGGTCGATGCTCTCCTCGACTGCCGCCACCTCATCTTCATCGACGCCGAGGTAGGCCGAAATAACCTTCGGATCATTCTTCACATGATCGGCGTTGCCGTCGGAGATCTTCTGGCCGTAGTCGAGCACGACAATGTGGTCCGAAATTTCCATGACCACGCCCATGTCGTGCTCAATCAGCAGGATCGACGTGCCGTGTTCCTTGCGGATGAACTGAAGCAGATTGTTCAATTCCGTTGATTCCCGCGGGTTCAACCCCGCCGCCGGCTCATCCAGACACAACAGGTGAGGGCGGGTACACATGGCCCGCGCGATCTCGAGCCGCCTTTGGTCGCCATAGGGCAAATCCGCTGCCGGATCGTCGGCCCGTTCGATCAGGCCGGTTTTCTCCAGCCAGTAGGCGGCGAAGTCGATGGCTTCGGCACGCGCTTTTTTGTATCCCGGCAGATTGAAGATGCCGCCAATTGTCATCATTGAGGCGATCATCAAAGGGTTGTGCTGAGCCACCAGAAGATTTTCCAGCGCGGTCATCCCGCCGAACAAACGAATGTTCTGGAAGGTGCGGGCGACCTTGGCACGCTTGGAAATCTCGAAATCCGGCATGCGCTCGAGCAGGAAGACGCGGTTGTCGCCATCATCGTTGAACTGGCGCCCGGTGCGGGTCAGGGCTTCAATCTTTTCGTTCTGCATGCTTTTGCCGTGGCGCATGACAATGCGGCCCTCGGTGGGTTTGTAAAACCCGGTCGCGCAGTTGAACACCGTTGTCTTGCCTGCACCATTCGGTCCGATCAGAGCGGTGATATCGCCGCGGCCGACATTGAAGCTGAGATCGTTGACGGCAACCAGGCCGCCAAAGCGCATGGTCAGGTGTTCAACCGACAGCACCACATTGTCGTCCCAGCTGTGCGCGGAGTTTTGTTTCATTGCGGTTTCCATCAGTGGCCCTCACCTTGAGCGACCATGTCCGAGCCGATCTTCTTGCGTTCCTTGAAGAACGCCGAAGGGTTTCGGCTCGAAATGATGCCGCGCGGTTTCCACACCATGATCAGCACCATGGCCAGGCCGAAAATCAGCATGCGGTATTGCGTGGGTTCAAAACTGGGCCCGAAGATTTCCTTTAGGAACCCAAGGTTTCTCAAGAGTTCGATTCCACCGATCATCACCACCGAGGCAATGACGACGCCAATCTGTGAGCCGAGGCCACCAAGAACCACGATCGCCAGAATGATCGCCGATTCCAGGAAGGTGAAGCTTTCCGGCGAGATAAAGCCCTGCCGGGTCGCAAAGAAGGATCCGGCGAAACCGGCAAACATCGCGCCGATCGAAAAGGCGGTCAGCTTGGTGTTGGTGGTGTTGATCCCCAGCGAACGGCAGGCGATCTCGTCTTCGCGCAACGCTTCCCATGCGCGTCCGATCGGCAGTTTGCGCAGCCGTAGCGTGACGAAGTTGGTGATCAGCGCCAGCACCAGGATGATGTAGTAGAGATAGATGAAGCGATGGATTGAATCGTAGTCGAGATTGAAAAACTCGGCAAACCCGCCTGTTCTGGAGAACTCCAGGCCAAAAAAGCTGGGCTTCGGAATGCCCGAAATTCCATCCGGGCCGCCGGTGAATTCATACCAGTTGAGCAGCACTATGCGGATGATTTCCCCGAAGGCCAGCGTCACGATGGCCAGGTAATCGCCACGCAGTCGCAGCACCGGGAAGCCGAGAATGATACCCCATGTTGCCGCCAGCAGGCCTGCCAGAGGCAGCGCCATCCAGAAGCCGATGTCAAAATACTGCGCCAGCAGCGCGAAGGAATAAGCGCCGACGGCATAAAATGCCACGTAACCAAGATCCAGCAAGCCGGCCAGTCCAACCACGATGTTCAGACCCCAGCCGAGCATGACATAAGTCATGATCAGGATCGCCAGATCGATGAACTGGCGGTCGCGTTCCGGGTAAATCGCCATGACGATGAAAGGCAGGGTCAGTGCGACCAGCAGCAGAACCGGCCCGAGAACTTTGCCAACCGCAGGTACCAGTCCCGCTGGTAGCGTTACATTCAGACCGCTTGTCACCGGTTTGGTGGCCTTGAACACAAACAGGTTCAGAAGCAACCGGCCTGCAAACACGATCGCAATTGCGGTGAACCACAGGCCCCACCGGTAGGTCATTTCGAGACCGCCGGTTGCGATATCAGTTCGCAGGGCGAAGAAGAAAAAGCCCAGGACGGCGACAAGAAGCGCGGCTATCGCCGCATCCTTGACGGATTCGGCCATAAGGCCGGGTTTCGGAGCGGTGCTCATTAGACTTTCTCGACTTCAGGTTTACCGAGCAATCCGGACGGCATGAAGATCAGCACGATGACCAGAATGGAAAAGGCGGCAACATCCTTGTATTCAACCGAGAAGTAGCCCGACCAGAACACTTCGATCAGGCCGATCAGCAGCCCGCCGAGCATGGCGCCGGGAAGCGAGCCGATACCGCCAAGCACCGCTGCGGTGAAGGCCTTCACTCCGGCCAGGAAGCCGATGTAAAAATCAATCACGCCGTAAAGCAGCAGGAACATGAAGCCGGCCACGGCAGCCAGAGCTGCACCCATGACGAAGGTCAGCGAGATGGTGCGGTCGACATTGACACCCAGCAGCGAGGCCATTTTCTGGTCTTGTTCGCAAGCTCGCTGCGAGCGGCCTAGTGAGGTTTTGGAGATCAGCAGGGAAAAGCCGATCATCAGGGCCAGTGTCGTGGCGATGATGATCATCTGCATATAGGAAAGTTGCACTGCAATCGTGCCGTTCTCTGTGACGCCTTCGATCAGCGTGACGCCGCCCTGGATCTGCGGCGGTAGCGGCTTGACCCGTGCGCCTTGTGTGATCTGGACGAAATTCTGCAGCACGATCGACATGCCGATTGCGGTGATCAACGGCGCCAGCCGGAACGACCCGCGCAATGGCCGGTAGGCCAGGCGTTCCACCGTCCAGCCCCAGGCGGAAGTGAAAATCATCGACACAACAAGGGTGAGAAACAGGATCAGCGGCAAGGCTGAAATGCCGAGGGCGACAAGCGCCAGGAACGTCGCGAGCGCGATGAACGAACCGACCATGAAGATGTCACCATGGGCAAAGTTGATCATGCCGATGATGCCATAGACCATGGTGTAGCCGATGGCGATAAGCCCATAAATGGAACCCAAGGTGAGCCCATTGATAAGCTGTTGAAGAAAATATTCCATGAGGCAGCTGTCCTCTCGTCTTTTTATGGGGGGCGCTTAAATTGCACCCTCTTACCCCTTCCGGAATCTATAGCGTGTTTTTCAAGGGTGAGAACCAGAAAAGTTGGCGGGTTGTAGGCTTTCAGTATTTCAATCGTTTAAAAAATGCATTTCTAGTGAAATCCACGGATATTGTGCTTGTCAGGCGGGAAAACCGGGTAAAAACCGCTTCGGGCAACGCATTTGTTACGTATTTCTTAGCTGACGGTGCAATCAGCCGTGTTCCCGGCGGCGTACATCGCCTGCCGCCGTCTCAAAAAGTCAGCTCGCGATCTGTTCTCGGGATAGTTGCCGCTCCGAATCAGATGCCGAATTGATCCGGATGCGGGCTTTGTGTGACTACGACTGTCAGGCCGAAGCCAGTTTCGCCATCTCGGGAGCCGATTGTGCTGCTGGCAGCAAAGCCGGAGTGTTGACGATTGCCTCTATACTGGCGGGATAGTCACACCCGTGTTTGGCAGCAAGGTCTTTCCACCAATCATCCGTTTCAAAGATGGCACGCGCTTTGGCGGCATGCTCCAGCGCCAGATCCTGGTCTCCAAGCGCCGCATGGCACTGACCGACATAGAGCTGGCCGAAGGCAGGGTCGGGTATTTCTCGATAACGCCTCAGGGTTTCACCACATAGCCGCCTGGAGCGTTTGCCCACGGAAAGCGCTTGATTGGCAATGACTCACTTCTGGAAGCGGAAAATTCATCCCAAGCCTTGGTTTCTCCCGGCCATTTGCTCGTGGCATACTCGTCGAGGATAAGAACGCCTCCGGGAACAAGCCGGTCCCAGCAATTCTCGAGAATTGCATAAGTGGGTTCATAAATATCAACATCGATGTTGATCAGGCAGAAGCGAGCTTCAGCGTTGGATTTAAGCCACTCAGGCAAGCTTTCTACGATGTTGCCTATGATAATGCTGCCACGGTTGGCAGGAATAACCGAATCCTGATTATGAAGTTCGAGAAGAAGCTTGAATTCGTCAAGAAAGGAGCTGGCACTCAGCCCACCGGTTCTCTTTTCCACCGACGTGTCTTCGTCTCCGTCTTCTTGTGAAAGTTCGGGGAAGCCTCCGAAAGTGTCGAAGCCAAACACCTTTTTGTGCGTCGCGGTCGGCGTTAACGTTTCAATGAATTTGTGCCAGGTGAAGTAGGATCGTCCAAAATAAACACCGAAATCGATGTAATGACCGGGAAGGTCAATTGTCATCTTGAACAATTCATAATGCGCCAATTGGCGAATGAAGCTTCTACGGCTGGCATATACCGGAACAAGATCAAGGTAATGGCGCAAGTCGTGGGGATACTTGTCGGTAATTACCTTCAGTTTTTCAAAGAATGAATCCTCTCCGCTGGAGGGGTAGAAAAACATATCATCAGGAGAGTTCATTTTTGCTTGTTCCTTGCGTTCCAACGCTCTCTCGCGGTGGGGTGATCATGAGCAGGTCGCGACGATTATCAATCTCTAACGTCAGCCTGTCCGTTTCGCGCCATGCGGTCGTGACAAAATTGCCATTGCAAGTTCGCTGAGGTACGGCGCGTTAATCCAGCCAGATCAATGATCAGCGGCTTGGGAGGATGAACTCCCGGGCTTGTCATCATAAACGGGTCTCTAGCTGCGATATAGGAAACATCATGGTGTCGAGGATGCCGTAATACTCAGCGGCAGATTCAGCGCCGCCTATACCCATGTCCAAACTGAGTTTATTGTCGTTAAAGCCGATAAAGGGCGGAATGTCGGGGCGGAACTTGTACTTCGGATTAAAGGACGCAAGGGCAGCTTTGCCGCGCCATTCCATGATCGCCTTCCGATAGCCGTCTTTTCGGGCTTCAAAAAGCTTGCGATCACGGTGACTCTCGCAGTCACGCGCGCATGCGGTGATAAAATTATCTTCCCATGCGGTGATTTCGATGCCCTGTTCCTGTTTGAAAGCTTCGATCACATGGCCAATTTGTGCGGTGATCCCCAGCTCGACGGGAAAAGGAAAATTGGCGGCTTCTATCTTGCCGTCCATTTCCTTGAGGAAGGTTTTTATCACGGTCTGCGCCGCTTTCGGGTCGCGCAGGCCCATCGTGTTGGACGTCTTGCAGGCTCCGAAGACCGACATCGGACGTTCAAAGTAGACAAAATTGTTGGCCACCATCAACGTTCTGCAGATGTTATCGTAATCGACGATCGGATGGCCAAAATACCGGCCGGAAAAAGTATTGCGGATGTCCTCGAGCAGGGTCCGCTTGACAGCGCCATGATAGACTCCGAAGGGGCATTTGGGCCGGTCAGAAGCTTCTTCCCAGAAGAACAATTTCCGGATCATGTCTTCCTTTTTGATTCCGATCAGATGGCTTCCATTGGGCAATTTGGTGGTTTCAGGGCCCGTGCGCGCATCGGGCCAGATGAAATGGAGCCGGCCCCATGTCAGCGCATCCACATTGGGCACGATCATCTTGGTGACGCGGATTACTTCACAGAGCTCGGGATCAAGATAGTCGTCATCCCCTATATAGCTGATCCATTCACCGGAGGTTTCCGGAACGATCCGCTCCCAGTTTGCCTGCATTGACAAGACCTGGGTCTGCGGGGGCAGCAGCTTGATCCGCCGATCGGCGCAGTTGGCCACGAACTCCGCCAGCGGTGCCGCGTCATCGGAATTGTCAGCCAGCACCACCTCGAAGTCTTGCCGTTCGGAGGAGATCATTTCCCGCACCGCCGACATGGCATAGGCCTGCCGGTTGCGTGTCGGAATGCAGATGGACAACATGGTCATGCCGCAAACGCCAGTCTTGCCGAGACCATATGTTTGACTGGCATTACGAAAGACTCCGCAAAGCGGTAGAACTCTGCTGGCGTAGTGATTTTTTTGAGCCCGCTCTCGCGAATATACATATACCCATTGTGGACGCCACAAAGCTGGGTGTGCGCTGTTGACGGTACGAAGTGCTCTGGCGGATTGAAATGGGAAGCCCATGCTCCGCCCTCGAACACCTCAAAGCCCTGCCTCAATCCCTCAACCTTGATTTTGTATTCCTCAACGGTTCGCGACGTCAGGCATTCTTGCATGGCTGAATGGGCAAAGTTTTCCTGGAACCCTTCATTGTCGACGCCGTATTTGCGGCAGAACCACCAGATTGTTGCCGCTTTGGATGAAATGACGGCGAGCCCGGGAAGCTTGGGCGAGAACGGAAAATCATCATCGTGGGTCTGTTGGCCATTGCCAAGGTCGCGATAGAAATCGTCGACCAGCTTCTGCATCGCTTCAAATGACTGGGTACCGGCCGAGTTGGAAGCGGCACAGGCTCCAAGAACCGAAAACGGGCGCTTACAAAAAATCATGGCCTTGGCTTCACGAACAACTTTGCAGATATTGTCGTAATCCACGGTCGGATTCTCAAAATAGCGATTGCTGTATTTACGCTTGATCCGCTCCATCAGTGAACGGCGGACGGCGCCATGATAGATCCCGAACCCGCCAGTGGGCCGTCGTTTCCGTTGGCTCCAGCGGTACAAATGATCGCTCAAGGTCTTCCTGTCGGGGACATGAGAACCGTGAGTCACAGGCACTGAGGCACGTGTGGAGATTTCCCTGTTGTCGGGCCAGTTGAAGTACATGCGTGCCCAACTGACTGCTTCAAGATCAGGTTGTTCGCGTTCATAGCGCCGCAGGAGCTGAACAACGCTCGGGTCAATATGGTCATCATCGCCGATAATGCTGACCCAGCGACCGCGAACCTCGGGCATGACGCGCTCCCAGTTGTCGACCATCGACAGGACGGTTTGCTCGGGCGGCATAAGTCGAAACCGGCTGTCGTTCAACTGGGTGCGAAAGTAGTCATCAAGAATCGTGGCATCGTCGGAATTGTCAGCGACAATAACCTCGAAATCCGTCTCTTCGGACTCCGCAATGGCCTTGATGGCTTCGATGCAATAGCGCTGCCTGTTCCGGGTCGGGATACAGATCGTGTAATACACCAAGATCGAAGCTCCTGTTTGACATCAAAGGCCGATCATAATCTCGCAAAATTAGCTTGTGTGGCGCTGACCCGCTGCCTCGTCCTGATGAAGCTCCTTGCGTCACGCACAGTGGAAGGCAGAGTTGGCATCCGCCTTGGCGCGATCAAAGAAAGTCAGTGACCTTCGAGATTTTGATCAAACGCTGGATGCAATGGGCCTCTGCCGTGCCAGATCAAGATCAGGATAGTAGGCCTTGAAATGGGCAAGGCTGCCCTTGGATGCCGCTTGCGCAATCTGCAATCCCGCATCAGTGACACCTGATCCGCCTTGCAGGGCTTGATACCAGTCCCGTGGTGTGGAGCCCAGTGCCGCGGCGAAATCCGGTCTCCGTTTCAGCGTCAGCATTTCGGTCTGCCACAAAGCCCGGAATGCGACGATGGAGCGCTCGGGCGTCTTCATATCGCTGACTTCAGCGCGTGCATTTTCGCCGATCCGGCGCACGTCGTCCGGGTGGTCAAGCATCCAGTTCAGAAGTTCGACGGCCTGGTCGACCGAACTGGCGACCAGGCCGGTCTCGCCATCGCGCACGATCTCCAGTTCGCAAGGATTGGCGAACACCAGTGGCGCGCACCCGAGCGACATCGCTTCGACAAGTGCGTTTTCGGCAGTACCGAAATGAAACGGCTGAAGCAGGTAGGCAAAGATCGATGTCTGCGAAAGCGCCGCAACCGGATCCTTGCTGTACCCGCGCAGGCGGAACCGGCCGGGATGTTTCATCGCTGCGATCGCGTCGTGGACCGGGCTGTTGGTATCAACCTCACCCCAGACATCGATCACAACATCATCGCTTTCGAGCCGGTCGACAGTTTCCATCATCGCCGGGCTCATCTTGCTGAACTGGACAGTGCCTAAATAGCTGAGGCCGCTTTTCTTGTGGGTGGACGCCTCGTTTATGTACGAACCTGCATGGCAAAAGCCACTGTTGATGACGTCTGTCCGCTCAACATCGCCGGCAGCCAATTCGGACAAGTTGGGTGCAAGCCTGGAGCAGGCTGATGTGAACACGAACCGGTCAGCCGCTTCGACCAGACCTGCCGGAATGAAAGGTGCGTTGACGCCAGAGACATGGCTCCAGAAGACAGAGCGCATTGCAGGCAACGGCGGGCCGGCCAGCAGACCGCACATCAGCGGGTGGTTCCACCATTCAAACTGAACAATGTCGGCGCCAGCCATCAGATCATGGATGTGTTGCCGGTCCTGGGCAACTGTGACCGTTGCGCCGGTGGTTCTGATTTCATCTACATACCGGTGATCGCGTGGCTCCTCGAGAAGCACGTAATGGTGCTCGGAGGCTTCTGCATCCGCCTGACACAAGGCGGCATGTGCCTTGCCCACACCCCCTCCCAGATGGGGGGTGATGTGGACAATTTTCATTCGGCCGCGATGATCGAGGCGACACGCTTGGCACCTGGCGCCGCAACCTCAGGGTTGAGTTTCACCATCTCGCGGAACCGTTCCAGCAGCATCGGGCGATGAGGGTCGATATTGTCGGGCAGGCAATGGCTCAACTGGCCGCAGCTGCCGCAGGTTCCGTTCTCGCAACGCCGGCCTTCAAGATGCTGCAGCCGCAGTGCATTCATCTTGTCGGAATTCCAGACCTGCTTGACCGATTGCTCTCTGACGTCGCCGATGATGAGATCTCGTGACCAGTCGAGGAAGCAGGAGCTGACCAACCCGTCCGGGTTCACCGACATGCTGTAAAAAATATACGGGCAGGTTTCAGTGTTGCTGACCTCCTGCTGATAGATGCCCTTTTCGATCTTCACGCCGGTGTGCTTCTCGATATCGAATTCTGGCCAGCAGGGTGCAAAATTCTCGACAAAAATCCGGTCGCAATGGTCGCCGAATGTGTCGAAGAACAATTCCCGTTCGCCCGGCTGCAGCAATTCACCGGGAATCTTGATCGAGATTTCCATGTCGCCCTTGTTGGCGTAGACCCATTTGACGTTTTCAACGAAGCCGGCAAAATCGAAATTGAACTTGGTGAAGCGCTGATAGGTGTCCTTGGTCATGCCATCGACGGAGATGTTGATCTTGTCGAGGCCTGCTTCAATGACCGGGCCCACTCGCTCAGGGGTCAGAAAAGTACCGTTGGTGGTCGTGTCGATGTAATCCACAAAGCCGCTTTGCTTGGCATAGGCGATCATGTCGGCTAAGCGCTTGTTCAGAAACGGTTCGCCGTCCTTGTACATCCGCAACACCTTGATCGGTTTGCCGAACTCTCCGAGGTCGTCGATGATCTTGGTGAAAAGGTCATATTTCATCGCGCCCTGAAACCGGCCGGTGTCGGCGATCATGTCGCGGTGTCCTGTGGGACAGAAGGTGCACTTGAAATTGCAGGCGCTCGAAGGATCCACGAACACCACAAAGGGGGTTTCAAGCGGAATGACAGTTTCAAGCGCGGTCCTGTCTTCGAGATTGATCCGCGGTTTCAGCTGAGCTTTCATGGCCGCTCTTCCTTTTTCGATCCTTCAACGACAAAATTTGGCACCCCGACCACAGCGGAAGGATCGCGCGGATGGGGCTGATGGGTACCGAATTCGAGCAAGTCGCGCCGTCCGTAACGGTCGGCAATGCTTTCAGCGAACTGACGAATACTCACAGGATAACCTGAACAAATGTTGATTGCGCCAACCTGACCAGTGTCGATCACGTCGGCGATGCGGGCGCCCGCGACAGCAACATCCATATAATCCCGCAATTGGGTGCCTGCTCCCAGTTGCGCCTTTTCACCGGCTTCAAGGCGCTGTTTCAAGTAGGGATACAGGCGTTTTTCGTTCTCGCCTTCGCCAAACAGGTAAAACAGGCGGCACCAGGAAAACCGTACCTCGGTGGACTCGAGAAAACCATTCAGGATTTCGTAAAGCGCCAGTTTGCAGGCGCCGTAGACTGTCGAGGGTACGGTCGGCGAGCTGATATCAAGCTGGTCGGAAGGCAGCGTGTATTCCATGCAGGTGCCAAGTCCGACAAAGCGCTGCACGCCCGCCCGGGCGGCGCCTTGTGCCATCCTGAAGCTGCCTGCGACACAGGCCGCGTTTTTTTCAGAATTGAGATAGTCGGCAGGGTTCACGTACCATGCCGCGTGAATAACCGCATCGGCACCCCTGCAGCGATCTTCCCACCAGTCTGCGGATTGGGCAAACAGGTCTTCGCTTTCCAGTATCGTTGCATCTGGGTAACTCTTCGCCAGCAGCCTTGCTGCCTCCGGACGGGATATAAAGAGCACGGTATGGCCGTTTCCGGCAAGTTGCTTGACGATCTGCGTGCCGACAAAGCCGCTTGCGCCGGTTACAACCACAACACTCAAGGCAAGGCCCGGAAAAGCTTTGGGGTGTTAATTGCGGCCACTTAGACTTGTCCTGTCCGGGGAATGTGATTCTCACATGCAGTGTCGCACAAGGGAAGCGGTTCAAACATGATGAAAATATCCCCCTCAGCTTTTGGGCAAGACGCGGGATACCATGATGTGAAGTCGGTCTACCCGTCACGCTCGTTTGACGATATTCCCGCCTGCGCTGAAGCCCATGCGCTTTTGCAGGAGCTGGCGGATCAATCCTGCCTCGCGTCGCCCATCACCCCGGCCGGTCCGGTGGTGATCTACGGTGCAGGAGTTTTTGGCAAAATGGCGCGGGACTTCCTGCGAGACGTCGGCGTTGAACCGGTACTGGTCGTTGATGCCCGGGCGGAGCAGATCCGCGGCAGTGATGCCTGGTCAGGGATTGAGGTGGTGGCGCCGCACGAGGTCCCCGAGCAGCTCAAGGCCGAGGCGCTGCTTGCGGTGAGCATCGTCACCAGCCCGGTCTCACCCATTCTGCAGGAGCTTCAGAGTCAAGGCTGGCACCACGTCGTGCCTTTCTACGACGTGGCTGAAAGTTACCGCTCGACCCATCCGCTTTCCAATGGGTGGTTTGCCGGCCCGCTGCAACCGGCGGACCTGACTGGCATGGCGGAATGCCTCGATGATTGGGCGGATGATCTTTCGCGGGCGCATCATTTGATGTTCCTCGCTTGGCGTCTGGCGCGTCAGGAGTGGCAGTTCGCCGGTGTATCGGTCGATAATTCCAACCGGTTCTTTATTCCCGAGGTAATTGCGGCTCTCGCGGCAGATGACCTGTTTCTCGATGGCGGCGCTCACAATGGCAGCGTGTCCGAAGCCTTTATCGCCGCAACCAGCCCGCAAAGCCGTATCGTTGCATTCGAGCCGGATGAAACAAATGCGGATCAATATGCCGCCTGGCGCGCAAGCCTGCCTGAACAGGTCCGTTCACGCGTCGAATTGCGCCGGGTTGCTCTCGACGCCAGTTCGCGCCTCCGCCGCTTCCACACCGGGATCGGGTTCATGTCCCAATTTGCGGAATCCGGCGCGGCAGACATCTTGACCGAAACCATTGATGCGGCTGATCTGACGCCCGGCTTTGTAAAGCTGCATCTGGAGGGCGGCGAACTCGATGCGCTCAAGGGCGGTCTTGCGACGATTGTGCAAAGCCGCCCGGTGGTTGCCGTGACGGTCTATCACGATGCGGACGGCCTGTGGCGCACCGCCCGCTGGATGCGCGAAAATCTGGTGGATTACTCCTTGCTGATGCGCACTCACAGCTGGTGCGGAACGGGCGCTGTTGTTTATGCGCTTCCCAACGAACGGATACCCAAGGCTGTTGCTTGATTCCCGGGATTTGCTCCATGAACAATGTCGTGAACCAATCATGGCCTTGCAAAACCGGTGCCGGCACAGGAACGGCACCGCTCAAATGAAAACTGCGCGCGACTCTTATCACGGACGAGACCGGTAATGACAAAAGACGAGCAAAATCATACCCAAAACCACACAAAACCTGTCAGTCAGAGTCTCATGCAAAGCAGACGAGCCGAGATCATGTCAGCTTTAGCAAGGAAGGGCTTCGACACAAAGATCAAGGCGCTTGAAATAGGCGTTTGGTATGGCACGGGATCCACAAATATCTGGCTTGATACCTTCGAGCAGGATTCAGACATCGTACTGCTTGATGCCTGGCGACCATATGCATCCGAAGCAGATGTATCTGATGGTGAGTTTCGTTCAAAACACTGGGACTATGCAAAGATGGACAGCTTGTCGTCGGAAGCGTTCCTTTCTGCGTTTCTCAATGTTCGCAAATTTGAGAACGCACAGAACGACAAGAACATATCGTTGATCCGCGGAAAATCTTCATCATTGCTTCCGTTTTTCAAAGATGGCTCGTTTGATTTTATTTATATTGACGCTGATCACAAATACGCATCTGTAAAAGACGATATTATCAATGCAAAAAGACTGATCAACAAAAACTACGGGATCATTTGTGGAGATGATCTGGAGAAAATTCCATCTCCAGAGCTTGTTGAGCTCGCCAGGACCTACAAGGACCGAGATTATATCAAGGGCGATTACAGTTATCACCCCGGTGTCTGTCTCGCCGTGTACGAAGAATTCGAATCCGTGAACATGATTGACGGGTTTTGGTGGGTCGTCTGCAAGAACGATACGTTTTCGACAGACGAGCTTTCGCCAGAGTATTTGCAGGGTGCATGAAGCTGGCCCCGAGGCCGGAACCCGTCCAACACAAGGAAAAATCAGTGAGCCAGGAAACTGAATTCGCCGCATATGTGCAGAACAACATTACCTCTGCGGTCAATGATCCGGGATTTGTTGGTCTCTCCCAGATCTGGGTACGCGAATCCATACGGTACAATTACGCGTATAATTTTAGCTGGCTCGGACGCCCGATCATCCAGGTTCCGCAGGACACCTATGCCTATCAGGAACTGATCTGGAACTACCGGCCGGACCTGATCATTGAAACCGGCATCGCCCATGGCGGCTCTCTTGTGATGAGCGCCTCGATGCTGGCGATGCTCGACTACTGCGATGCGGTTACCGCCGGCACGGTACTTGATCCGATGGCAAGCCGTCGCAAGGTGGTTGGCATCGACATCGATATCCGCGCCCATAATCGCGCCGGGATCGAGGCTCATCCGCTGCGCCACAAGATCCAGATGATCGAGGGATCATCGATCGACAAGGCGATTATCGATGAGGTTCATACAATCGCCAAGGGCTATGACCGGGTGATGATATTCCTCGATTCCAACCACACTCACGATCACGTTCTGGCGGAACTCCACGCATACGCGCCGCTGGTTTCGCAGGGCTCCTATTGCGTGGTCTGGGACAGCGGTGTTGAAGACCTGCCTGCGGACATGTGCGCCGACCGGCCGTGGGGCAAGGGCGACAACCCGAAGACCGCAGTCCATGCCTACCTCGCTGATCAGCAAAGCGCCAACCGTTCCGGCACTGACGGTAAGCCGTTGACGTTCGAGATCGATCAGATGATGGAGGCCAAGCTGATGATCACGGCATCGTCTGACGGCTTTCTGCGAAGGATCTGACTTCACAAATTGGTGCGGCGGTGAAACCGTTGGTGCAACTTCACTATCACGTCGCATCAGGGGCTGGATTTTGCCGCCGATACCTGATCGATTGCGCTCGATTGAGGTGAAAATCCGGAGAGCATTATGAAAATCAAGGATGTCCAGACTTTTGTGGTCGCCAACCCGCCTCCACAGACTGGCGGCCGCTATTTCCTGTTTGTCAAACTGGTCACCGATGGTGGCGTTGTTGGCTATGGCGAAGCCTATGACGCGGCTTTTGATCCGCATTTGACCGCCAAACTGATGGAAGATGTTGCTGCGCGCTATCTGGTTGGCCGTGATCCGCATGACATCGAGAATTTCTTTCGGCTTTGCTATTCCTCCGGCTTTTCACAACGCCCCGACATGACCATGATGGCTTGTTGCTCGGCGCTGGAAATGGCCTGCTGGGACATCATCGGCAAGGAAGCCGGCCAGCCGGTGCACAAGCTGCTCGGCGGCCGGGTGCACGAGGGACTTCGTTCCTACACCTATCTGTATCCGGCCAGCGGCAGCGCCGATCCGCTATCCACTGACAGCCCGAAGAATGTTTACAATGACCCCGAGCTTGCCGCCACCGCCGCGATCGAAGCTGTGCGTCAGGGTTTTACCGCCGTCAAATTCGATCCCGCCGGCCCTTACCGCGTTCAGGGCGGGCATCAGCCGCTGCTGACAGACATCGATCTGTCCGCGCGTATAGTCCGCGCGGTCCGGGAAGCCGTTGGCACAAGCGCCGACATTCTGTTCGGTACCCATGGCCAGTTCACGGCCGCCGGTGCCATCCGCATGGCCCGCGCCATCGAGGCTGCCGATCCGCTGTGGTTCGAGGAGCCGGTGCCGCCCGATCAGGTCGGAACAATGGCGGAAGTGGCCCGCGCCACCTCGATCCCGGTTGCAACTGGTGAGCGGTTGGTCACCAAGCATGAATTTGCCCGCGTCATCGAGGCGCGTGCCGCAGCCATCCTGCAGCCCAATCTCGGTCGCTCGGGTGGGCTTCTCGAAACCAAGAAGATCGCAGGCATGGCCGAAGCCTTCGGCATCCAGATCGCGCCGCATTGCTATTGTGGCCCGCTGGTCGCAGCCGCCAATATACAGCTTGCCGCCACGTTGCCCAACTTCCTGGTGCTCGAATCGATCAAGACCTGGGACGGCTTCCACGCCGAATTGCTCAAGAAGAAGATCGAGTGGCAGGATGGCTATGTGATCCCGTCCGAGGAGCCCGGTCTTGGCGTGGAGCTGAACGAGGCCGTCTGCGAAGCCAATCCGTGGAGTGGTAACATGCTGCATCTGGAAATGACCCGCGAGCCGATCCGGGCTTGAACCGGGCGCGTGCCGTCCAATCAGGGCAGCGTCAGGTCAGGCTGCCCTGATCCCACGCGGGATCGTCAAAACTCTGGATTTCCACCCGGTATCCGTCCGGCGAATGAAACAGCGAACTGTAGACGCCGAACTCGTCGCTGTGCTCGGGGCCGCTGACATAGGTTACGCCCTTGGCCTCAAGGAAATCACGCCAGCCGTCGACATCCGGCGATACGATGGTCAGTGTCACGCCGGCCGTGCCTTGCGGACGGTCAGGCAGATTGCAAACGCCGATATAGCTCAGCGGTGTCAGCCGGTAGATGTGGCAGGCACCCTGATCGACAACGAAATCAAGCTCCATCACCTCGCGCAGAAAGCGCGAACCGCGCGCAAGATCACTGGTGTAGGTGAAAACGATGGAATGGCTGATCGGCGGTCTGCTCATCATTGGCTCCTGAATTTTACGTTTCCAGACTGCCTGTTGCGTCATGATTCGGGCAAGCTGTACGTGCGCTTTGCACAGGCTTGATCCCTGCTGCGCTTGACCGCGGCGCGTTTGATCGGGCAAACCGCATCGCAAGAACCTGGCCCGCTAATGCATGTCGCGTTCAAATGGATTCATTTGAACGATAACGTACATGCATCAATTCAAAGCGTTACAGCAGCTTTTGCGCATCCAATTGGATGCGCGTTGCTGTAGCGCCCCAACGTCGAGGAACCCGCCGTGACCCGTCCCCTGCTTATCGCCCCGTCCATCCTGTCCGCTGATTTCTCCCGCCTCGGCGATGACATCGAAGGTGTCATGCGCGCTGGCGCTGACTGGATCCATCTCGATGTGATGGACGGCCATTTCGTGCCAAACATCACCTTTGGTCCCGGTATCATCAAGGCCGTGCGCCCGCGCACCAAGGCAGTCTTCGATTGTCATTTGATGATCGAGCCTTGCGATCTCTATCTCGAGGCTTTTGCCGACGCTGGTTGCGACATCATCACCGTTCATGCAGAAGCCACCAAGCACCTCGACCGCTCGCTGCAGGCTATCCGGGCGCTGGGCAAGAAGGCTGGTGTGTCGCTCAATCCGTCGACCCCTGAAAGTGTCATCGAATATGTGCTCGACCGGCTCGACCTGATCCTGTTGATGACCGTCAACCCGGGCTTTGGCGGTCAGGCTTTCATTCCGTCTGTAGTCGACAAGGTGGCGCGGGTGAAGAAGATGATCGGCGACCGTCCGATCCACATCGAAATCGATGGCGGCGTGACAACCAAAACCGCGCCGCTGGTGACCGCTGCCGGCGCTGATGTGCTGGTTGCCGGATCCGCCGTCTTCAACGGCGCCGGCGAGGCCGATTGGGCCAAGAACATCACTGCTATTCGGCAGTCCGTATAAGGATTGCACACAGCCAAAACGGCTTCGTTCCAACAAAAAGCCCCCGGCGCAAACCGGGGGCTTTTCTATTCAGGGCTTGCGCCGATCTCAGTCGTCGAGATTTTCGGGCAGCACCAGGTTGAGCACGATGGCGATCAGGGCTGCGGGCAGCAGGCCGCTGGTCAGCAGGATCTGGGCGGTCTTGCCAAGATGCTGAAGCGCTTCGGGAACCATCTGCAGGCCGAGGCCGATCGAAAGTGCGGTAGCGAAAATCACCATGTTGCGACGGTTCCAGCTGACGTCGGACAGCATGCTGACGCCAGCGGCACACACCATGCCGAACATGACGATGACGCCGCCGCCAAGCACATTGATCGGAACGGTGTTGATGACTGCGGCGATCTTCGGGATGAAGCCGCAGACGATCAGGAACAATGCCCCGATGGTCACCACGTGACGGCTCATCACGCCGGTCATGGCGATCAGGCCGACGTTCTGCGAGAACGACGTGTTGGGCAGACCGCCAAAGACGCCGGCGACAGCAGTACCGAGACCATCGGCGAAAGTGGCGCCTTCGATTTCCTTGTCGGTGGCTTCGCGGCCTGCACCACCCTTGGTGATGCCGCTGGTGTCGCCAACAGTTTCGATGGCTGACACAATGGCCATGAAGCACATGCCCAGAACGATGGCGAAGTTGAACTCAAAGCCCCATTTGAACGGGATCGGCGGTGCGAAATAGTTGGCACGCGCCAGGTTTCCGAAGTTCACCTGACCCATCATAAGAGCAACGATATATCCGGCGATGATGCCGATCAGCACTGCTGCAACGGCAGCGAAGCCGCGGGCGAAAAACTTGATTGCCAGGGTGACGACAATCACCGCCAGCGCAGGCACCCACATCGCCAGGCTTCCGAATTCCGGCTTGCCCATCAGCGGAACGCCACCGGCAGCGTATTGAATGCCGACCTTGACCAGCGCCAGACCAATCATCAGCACGATCAAGCCGGTCACCAGCGGTGGCAGGGCATAGCGAATGCGGCCTACAAAGAAACCGAGGCAAAAATGGAAAATGCCGCCGATCATGACGCCTGTCATCAATCCTGCCAAGCCGGCTGTACCCAGGCCTGCAACCGCCGGGATCATCACCGGAACAAAGGCGAAGCTGGTGCCCTGTACGATTGGCAAGCGTGCACCGACCGGGCCTATGCCGATAGTCTGCAGGAGCGTGGCAATACCGGCGAACAGGATCGACATCTGGATCATGTAGGTCATGTCGGGAAACCCGAGCGCGCCCTGATCGGAGCCGAAGCCGATACCTGCAGCGCCGGCAACGATGATTGCCGGCGTTACATTGGAGACAAACATTGCCAGCACATGCTGGATCCCCAGCGGTATGGCTGTGGCAAGCGGTGGTGTGTAGTTCGGATCCCGCAATTGCTCCGCGGTTCCAATCGATGTGTCGGCCATTGGGCTGTCCTTTTCCCTCAGGGGCGTTAGTCACGCCGGTTCGCTGCCCCCACTTGCTGCGAACCGGCTGAAGTACCAGTTATTATCGAGCTTCCAAAATCCAGGCGGAACTTTCTCTGTTGCCCCGTCGCTGTCCCGGTCGCTGCCTCCAAAACGCAAAATCCATGCCACTAATCATGCATTGCGAACCTTACGCGAGCCGCCCCGTCAATTTCAGGCGGCTGACCCCGCCGTCGGGGAAAATGTTGAGCCGCACATGGGTGACGGGCCCGATATCGCGGATATGAGCGGAAAGATCATGCACGTGATCAGCCTGCAATTTCTGTTGCGTGATCAGTTCCGGCCAGAACATCGACGCGGTGATGATGGCATCTCCCGCATCGGTTCCGAATTCACTCATGTCGGCTGCCTGTATCGAGCAGGTGTCGGGGAAATTGCCCTTAAAATAAGCAGTGTCGACAACAGCGCCTGACAGCAGGCCACGCGCTCCGAGTGCGATGACAATCCATTCATTGCCCGGAACACGCCGGCGGCTGGTCTCCCAGCCATCGCCCATGTTCTCGCCCCGCCCGGGCGCCAGCAACCGGTGGTAGGAGCCGTAATGCGCATCCGAGAAACCGATGATCCGGCCGCCATTGAGCGCGGCAGACAATTCGATGTCGCCGTCGCCCACCCGGGACCGGTCGAGGAACGGTTGTCCGAAAACCTTCAGCCGCGCCACACCGCCATCCGGATAGATATGCAGCCGCACATGGGTGAAGACCTCCGATGATTGCGAGGTCAGATAATGGTGAGCGTTTGGTCCCAGCGGAGACGTGCCAAGCACTTCAGTCCATTCTGTTGCATCGTCAGGATCGCCGGCAACATTGCAGGCTTCGATGCGCGCGGCTGGCGGGTAATTGCCGGTGAAATGCGATGTGTCGACATCAAAGCCGTCGATCCGGCCAGGTGCTGCCAATCGGATAACCGCGAAGTCGTGACCCAGGACGCGTTTGCGACGGCTTTCCCAGCCGTCCATCCACTTGCCGTTGTCGTCAAATTTGTCTTCGATGAACACTGCGGGCTGATCGGCCAGCAGGCGTTCGAGCGGTGCAAAGAACTCGTCGGTGGCCGAGATACCTTTCGCGCCAAGTCCCGCGGATGCGAGGTTGACGGAATTGCGTGCGAAACCCGGAAGCTGTGCCGGCATGTGCTCACTCATCATGTCTCTCCTGGACGAATGGGTCCGGCTTGGTGGGGCCGGACTTCAATGCACATAGTATGCAATGAAAATACCCTTCGGTTTCAAATTTTTCCTGAAGATGTTAAAGCTGCCGCACGGTCTATCTCGGTTCGGATTCCCTTGATGACGTGATCGATGAACAGTTTGACCTTAGGATCCTGCAACCGTTTGTGCGGATAAAGGCAGGAAAATGGTTGCTGCGTCTGTGGTGTGGCCATCGCTACTTCCACAAGATTGCCGGCATCAAGATGGGCAGCGACGTCATAGCGGGTCTTGCTGGCAATGCCGCAATCGGCAAGCGCCCATGCTGTCAACACATCGCCATCATCGCTTTCAAGCGAACCTTCAGGATGAAATCCGCGGACTTCGCCGTCGACCACGAGGTTCCAGTAGAACTCTGTCGCGCCCGGATAACGCAACAACAGACACTTGTGCTTGTTCGAGATGATTTCGTCACCGCCGTTGGGCATGCCGTGTTGTTTGACATAGCCGGGTGAGGCGACCAGCACGCGCTCAAAATCGTGGATTGCCCGCACCCGCAGGTCGGAATCTGGAAGCGGGCCGAGCACGAAGGCTGCGTCGAGGCCTTCCTGGGCGATGTCGACCTTCCGGTCCGACAGTCTGAGCCGGACATTGATATCCGGATATTCCGTCTTGAAAGCCGGAATCAGCGGCGCCACCAGCTTCTTGCCAAGCGCCAACGGAGCTGAAATGAACAGCGTTCCCTTGGGCTGGGCGGTGATCTCGGCGATACCGCCTTCGACTTCGCGGATGGTATCGAGGATTTTGATGGCGCCCTTGTAGAACAACTCGCCATGGGCGGTTGCGCGCAGGCTGCGGGTGGTGCGGTTGAACAGCCTCACGCCGAGGTTCTTTTCCAGGTCTGAGATTCGGCTTGAAGATACGGCGGCGGAAACCCGCAAATCACGCGCGGCGGCCGACATGCTGCCCAGTTCGTAAACGCGCACAAATGTCCTGAGCGTGTCCACATAGGCCATGAACTTCATCCCCCGAAAAGCTGCTGCGCCGCGTATCCAATTGAACGACAACGTACATGCACCAGCAGGCTTACTTGACCGCGTGGGCTGGCGATTGTCCAGAAGAAACAGAAAACAGGGCTTATTGTCTTGTATCAGGTGAAAATGGACGCGCGATCGCGCTGACTCAGCCGGACCGTTTCAACCGGACAAAAGCCAGGTCAAGCGCCGAGAGAAAGCGTGACCGGTCGCTGCGGGAAAATGGAGCCGGGCCACCCATTTGCGCGCCGCCAGCTCTCAAATCGGCCATGATCGACCTTGTCGCCACCGCGATGCCGATGGAATCATGGGTGAAGGGCTTGCCGGTATGGCTCATGACCGCTGCGGCGTTGGCCTTCAGGCAGCGCTCGGCCAGCAGGATGTCAGCGGTCACCACCACCGAACGGGAGGTCACATGCTCGACGATTCGATCATCCGCGGCGTCGAAATTGCCTGGCACGATTTCGCGTTCCACCAGCGGATCGGCCTCGATCCGGACGAAGCTGTTGGAGACGAAGGTCACCTTGATGCCGTAGCGAAGCGCAACCTTGACGCATTCCTCCCGAACCGGGCAGGCATCGGCGTCTACAAGCAGGCGGATCGGCAGGGTATCGGGGTCAGGACTGGTCATGGCAGTCCAATACCCCGTGTCACCGGCTTCGCCAAGATATTTGGCGTCACTCTGGATGGTTCCGGTTCAGGCCGGTTCGCCAGCCCGCGCCAGCATGCCGAACAGATCACGCGGATCATCCGGATCGGCGATCATGTCGAGCTGCTGGAAATGACCGGTCTTCAGCGCCCGCTCATAGACGTATTTCAGCGCCGAAAAATCCTCGATGGCAAAGCCGACACCGTCAAACAAGGTAATCTGCGAGGCTGACTTTCGGCCTTCCGCCTGACCGGTGATCACCTGCCAGAGTTCGGTCACCGGATAGTCCTCCGGCATTTGCTGGATTTCGCCTTCGATACGGGTTTGCGGCGGGTATTCGACGAAAATGTCCGAGCGCAGCAGGATATCCTTGTGCAGTTCGGTCTTGCCGGGGCAATCGCCGCCGATGGCGTTGATATGGATGCCGTCGCCGATCATGTTGTCGGTCAGGATCGTCGCATACTGCTTGTCAGCTGTGCAGGTGGTGACGATCTGTGCGCCTTCCATGGCTTCCTGTGACGATCTGCAAGATGTCACTTTCAGGCCCGTGCCTGCCAGATTGCGCGCGCATTTTGCGGTTGCTGCCGGGTCGATATCAAAAAGCCGGACCTCTTCGATGCCGACAACGGCCTTGAGCGCCAGCGCCTGAAATTCCGATTGAGCGCCATTACCGATGATGGCCATCACCTTGGAGCCCTTCGGCGCCAGAAGCCGCGACACCATTGCAGAGGTGGCCGCGGTCCGGAGCGCGGTCAGTACCGTCATTTCCGACAGCAATACCGGGTAGCCGGATGAAACCTGCGCCAGCAAACCGAATGCGGTGACTGTCTGCAAGCCCTGCTTGGTGTTGGACGGGTGGCCGTTGACGTATTTGAATCCGTAGAGATCGCCGTCCGATGTTGGCATCAGCTCGATCACGCCAACATCGGAATGGCTGCCGACCCGTGGTGTCTTGTCAAACAGCGGCCAGCGGGTGAAGTCATGCTCAATGGCGTCCGCAAGCTCCTTCAGCATGGTTTCAATGCCGATGCTGTGGACCAGCCGCATCATGTTTTCGACGCTGATAAAAGGCACATAGGCGAGATGGGAAGGGGGTGTCATGTGGTGTCTCCAGAGGTGAGGCCAGGGATGAGAAATGGCGGGTGCTTGGGAATTCAGTTGCTTCGGGTGACCCGGTCGAAAACCTTGCGCCCCATCAGGCTTGCGGTGAGGTCGACCATCAGCCGCGCGGTGCGGCCACGTTCATCAAGGAACGGGTTGAGTTCGACCAGATCCAGCGAGCTGACCAGCCTGGATTCGTGCAGCATCTCCATGACCAGATGGGCCTCGCGGAACGTCGCGCCGCCGGGCACGGTGGTGCCGACAGCGGGAGCGATCGCCGGATCGAGAAAATCCACGTCGAGTGAGACATGCAAAAGACCGTTGGCCGCCCGGACCTGATCCAGAAAGCCCTTGAGCGGCGCAACAAATCCACGTTCATCCAGCTCCCGCATATCAACCGGCGTCAGGCCATGCTTGTGCAGCGCTTTGCGTTCGTCTGCGTCGACCGATCGGATACCGAACAGGCAGATGCGCTCGGCCGGGACCGGAGCCGGAAACGGTGGAAAGGCATCAAATTCATCAAGCCCGGCAATGTAGGCCATCGGCGTGCCGTGCAGATTGCCGGAGCGGGTTGTCATTGGTGTGTGAAAATCACTGTGGGCGTCGAGCCACAGCACGAACAACGGCCTCTGCTGCTGTTTGGCGTGGATGGCGACACCGGCAACGGTACCAAGCGACAGGCTGTGATCGCCGCCAAGAAAAATCGGAAATCCCGCAGCCATTGCCTCCTGCGCGGCTTTGGCCAGCGCATTTGTCCAGGCAATGGTCTCTGGCAGCGAATGCACCGCCGGATTGGGGCTGTTGGCGGCTTCCGGAGGCCGGGGCGCGACATCGCCGTTATCGTCGACCGTGCAGCCGAGTTCCTCAAGCGTCGATGCAAGGCCCGCGACCCGGTAGGACGCTGGTCCCATCATGCAGCCTGGATTGGATTGGCCGCTATCGACGGGCGCGCCGACAAGAATGCAATGGTGGTTCATCGGATGTTCCTCTGTTCGAACAATCCGTCGCAGAGACCGATGGCGGTTGGAATGGCATAATTTGCCGTTCTGGGCCCAAAACAGCGCTAGCGTCAGTCCGGCTTTCCATTTTGACAAATCGCTCCCGCCGGAATCCTCATTGAGGGGCCTGTTTTGGACGCATGAATGTGCGAAATTTTCTCTTTGGTCAGGTGAATTGTTGGATTATGTTCAAATCGGAAAATCAATTAACCAGATCGGTAAGAAGTAATGTCAACTTTGGATGATATCGATATCCGTCTGATAGCGGAGCTGCGGCGAGACGGGCGGGCCTCCATTTCCGATCTTGCGATGAAACTGAAACTGGCCCGGGCCACAGTGCGCAGCCGCATCGAGCGGCTGGTGGCCAGTGGCGAAATCGCCGGTTTTACAGTCCTGACCCGGGCGGATGTGACCGCAGCGCCGGTGCGGGGCCTTACGTTGATAGGTATCGAGGGTCGAGGGACCGAACGGATCATCGCGCATTTGCAGGGCATGCCCGCCGTTCAGGCAGTGCACTCGACCAATGGCCGCTGGGACCTGATTGTCGAGCTCGCGACGGATACGCTCCAGGAACTCGACGACACGCTGGTCCGCATCCGCCGTTTCGAGGGGATCACTTCAAGTGAAACAAATCTGTTCCTGTCCTCGCGCCGGGCGTCGAGCCGTCGATAAAACCGCCGCTCGGGTCAAGCATGGGCTCATACAAGGCGGCATGCATTTCTGCGTCGGCAAAACGCTCCAGCCGGCCAGGCCGGAGCTTGCAGTCCGGTCCGGGATGTGTGGAACCAAAGACATGCTGCCGCATTGAATCGGACGAAGCGCAGCCAATGGTCGGTCAGGCCGTGTGCTGCCAAGATTTGGAAAGGGATGAATGCAATGGCCCATCAAGGCGTAAAATCAGACATCACAAAGATCCTCGACAACAAAAATCTTCCCCGGGAGGAAAAGGTCAATTTGTTGGAGCGCATGCGCGAGGATGCCCGGGCGGAAATGCGCGCCGCGACGGAAAGTGCCATGGTCGATGACAATGACGTTGGAGATGACCTGAAGCTTGTCGACCAGGCGCTCAGCAGCCTGTCTGCCGATCCCGATTCAATCGAGGATGGCGGCGGCGCTACGCTGTAGAGTGCGGGCGCCCACCAATTTTCTCGCGGCAAACCAGTATCGACCGGCCAGTATTGCCGGAATTCAGAATCATCTGTTGCGTTAGCCGTGGGAGCTTGGCCTTAGAAGCCAATATCAAACCGGCGCACGATGCCGAATGAGGCACTGTACTGGTTCTTGGAGCCCTGCGCGGTGATCGGTGATTTTGCTGCATCACCGGTAAGCCGCGACCAACCTGCACCGGCCTCGACGGCCCAGTTGTTGTCGACCTGAAAGCGCACTCCGGCTTCCAGACCGGCGCTATACAATCCACCGGATGTGGTCGTCGCCGGATAAAGCGCCGATGCCTCCGCGGCAGTGACGCCGAAATAGGTGTTGGTGAACTTGCTGTTGCCAAAGTTCAATCGCGGGCCGCCGTGGAATGTCCACTGGTCGCCGGCTTTGGCAATAACATCTGCACCGAGCTCGCCACGGACGCCCTTATGGCCGCCAAGCCCGTGCCGGACTGCGCCCATGACCCTGAAATTGCCCATCTGGTATTTTGCCTCGACGCCCAGTTCGACAGCGGTGTTGATGGTGTTGAGTCCCGTCAGCTCAGGCGAATCCTTGGTCGAACGCTTGCCGATCACATCGATCGACGGGCTCAGCGAAAAGCCTTCGTCCGAGCCGCCACCAATGGTGAAGCCGTTGGGCAGTTCCAGGCGCTTGAGCCGGAACAGCGGAACCGGTGTGAGAGCCAGCTTGCTGGCGCCGAAATAACGCGGCGTCATCTTGCCCGCAACTCCCAGTTCAAAGGAAATGCCCGGACCGCTTGCGTCCTGGGCATTCGCCTGCGGGATGAAAGCGGCAACGGTGGCAGCAAGTGTGGTAACGGCGAAGTGTGTGGACTTGATCACTGGTGGTTCCCGGAGTGAAGAATTAGAATTAGCATTCACTCATCATAGTTCAGGAAGATTAACAAGCTGAAGCGGTGGATAAAGTCATCAGGTTTTTGTGCATAAACGGGTTCTTCAAGCCGCAAAGCTCAAGCGACCCAAGAAACACGATTGTGACAAGGCAGCGGGCAGGGCCGAAATCAGGGTCGCCAATGGCCAGATCTTTTAGCGGTTTTGGTGTGTGTCACCGAATGTTGGCCTGGTCGATCTCATTTGGCCATCATCGGTACTGATTGACCCGTTAATCGAAACCTTCCGGAACCTTCGCTAGTCAGACCCGATAGGTTTGAAACAGCTGACCCAGAAATACATCATTCTCTCATCGCTTGCTATAATAATCGTATATGAATATATTATTCTAATGCGAATTTTGGGAGAAGTATGGGGGCCGCGTTCAAATTTAAAGCCGTGACTGTGAACCCGCGACCCAGCAATGCACGGACCGAGCATGCCAAGTTGCCGATGAGGGTTTCTGAGGCCTGGATCTGTGAGGACCGCCAGATCCGGTCGCGGCGGTCGGTTGCGAAGCCCGGTCCGGGACTCCACTGCACGCAGCTTCAGGCGGCGATATACAGACACCCGGCGAGCTGTGCCGGCAAACCTGAAAAGACATCATGACAACAGATACCGACCTGCCACTCGCCGGTCTTGTCATGCGTTGGAGAGCATGCTGCGGCGGTCAGAGCTGAGTTTGGACTGTAAGCCTAATCAGGCATGCGCCATCAATCGGCGGTCTGGCTGGAATGTCGCCTCAAAGGCTCCAGATGCGCTTGGCATTGCCGCAGAGCAGCTTCTGCTTTTCGTCCATACTGGCGCCTTCCAGCAGCGCGTGAGTTGCCGCTACCCAGGCCAGAAGTCCGCCACCGAGCGTGCAGACTGGCCAGTCGCTGCCCCAGACCACACGGTCCCATCCGAATGATGAGATTGTGTGTTCGACCCAGGGCCGCAACGTGTCTGCGATCCATGTCTCGGGATCGGCATAGGCGACGACACCGGAAATCTTCGCGACCACGTTGGGGCGCTTGGCGAGCTCAGTGATGTTGTCATGCCAGGGCTGCCGGGCATCGCCCTTGATGTCGGGCACCCCGCAATGATCGAGGATGAAGGTGAGGTCCGGCGCCAGGTCGGCCAGCGCCATCGCATTGGTCAGTTGCTGCGGTAAAACGCAGAGATCGAAGGTCAGACCGGAGCCGGACATGCGCACAATGTTTTCCCGGAACAGCGGCTGCGCGGACAGCTCATCCGGCATGACATGCAGAACGCGGCGGAAGCCCTTGATAAGCGGACTATGCTGCTGGCGATCCAGATAGGCTGCGAAACCCGGACCTTCCGGCCGGCAGGAGGCGATGGCGCCGGCAATCAGGCTGCCCGGCCGTTCGGCGAGGGTTTCAATATAGTTCGTTTCGTCTTCGATCCGCTTCGGTGCGACATCGACTTCCATATGCAATGTGCGCGAGATGCCTGCACGTCGCGCTTCCAGTTCATAGGCCGCATAGGGCCATGCCTGGTTCAGGGCAGGGACGTCTGCAAGCCAGGGATAATCCAGCACCCACGGATCAATAACGTGCAAATGGGTATCGATGATCATGCCGTCTTCTCCTCGCAAACGCAGGCCTCCTCAAGTCAAGCGCAACTCGAACACTCCCGCAGAGAAATACTTTATTCAAATAAGAATTTAGGCTGGCATTTCGAAATTGGCACCAGCCAGTTCGGACAATTGCCGTGACGTCTTGGTCAGCATGGCCTGCGTCTCTGCCATGTCGGGCGCTTGGGACGCATTGACGAGGTTGATGTAGGGAACGGTCAGCGCGGCGATGGCGCGGCCGTCCGGCCCCAGTACTGGAGCGGAAAGATTGAAGACGCCGGCGGTCTGAGCGCTCGGCATGATCTCGTAGCCACGCTCGCGGATCTGATCGAGACGCTCGAAGAACTCGCTTTCCATGATCGGGTGTTCGCTGCTGCTGGAAAATTCATTGATCATCATCAGCCGCTCTTCCTGCGAGCGGAAGGCGAGCAACACATGCCCGGATCCGGTATCGTAGAGACTGATGTGAGAGCCGACGCGAATTGAAATGCCCCAGTAACCCGGCGCTTCCTGCTGCGCCACGACGACGACCGAGCCGCGATCAAAAACCGCGAGCTGATTGGCCTGCCGGGTTTCCTCGGCAAGCTCGCGCATGAAGGGCGTCGCGTAGGAAACCAGACGGCGAACCGGAACATGCAATTGCGCCAGGCCGAAGAGTTTCAACGTCAGAGAATAGCGGTCACCGTCCAGGCGCGTCACGTATCCGCGCCGTACCAGGCGATCAAGCATGCGATAAAACTCGTTCGGGCTTCGGCCCAGCCGCTTGGCAATCTCCGCTTGCGTCAGTCCGCCATCAATCTCGGCAAGCAGCTCGAGAATGTCGAGCCCCTTGTCGAGCGCCGGCGCCCTGTACCGGTCATCTTCGGTTTCCATGTGTTTCTCCGTAAATTTTAGAATTCATATACGCATGACCCGTTCAAGTAACAATGAAGCAGCCCCTTGACCGTTGGTGAAGATGATGTTTGTACATGAATGAACCTCTCATCTGTGAGGGTTCAAGGGGGCGCCCCAGAAGTTCAAACGTCTCGGGAGGAGGCTCATGAACAAGCTATCGGCCGGTGTCGTCCTCTTGATGGTCGGCGGAACTGCATTTGCCCAGGAATTGCCTGGCAAGTTCGAAGGCGTGACCATTGATGCCAAGCTCATCGGCGGTCAGCAATATGAGAACCTCTATTCGCGCATCAGCGAATGGGAAAAGGCGACTGGTGCCGCCGTCAACGTCATTTCGAAGAAAAATCACTTTGAGCTCGACAAGGAAATCAAGTCCGACATCGCCGTTGGTGCGATCAACTGGTGCGTAGGATCGAACCACTCGTCCTTTGCGCCACAGAATCCCGGCATCTGCACCGATCTCAATGCGCTTCTGCCCGCAGCGGAAATCGATGCGTTCGTCGATGCCAACATTGCCGCGTCCACGCTTGACGGCAAGCTCGCCATGTTGCCCCATGCGCAGTTCGACGTGTCGGCCATGTACTATCAGAAGAGCCTGTACGCGGACGAAGACAACAAGGCCAGGTTCAAGGAAAAATACGGCTATGACCTGACCCCGCCGATCACCTGGGAACAGATGACCGATCAGGCCATATTCTTCGCCAACCCGCCAGATTTCTACGGCACTCAGTATGCAGGCAAGGAAGAGGCTATCAACGGCCGTTTCTATGAAATGCTGCGCGCTGAAGGCGGCGAATATCTCGACGCTGATGGCCCTCCGGCAATCAATTCTGAGGCTGGTGTCCGGGCTCTGGACTGGTTCGTCAATCTCTACATGGCCAAGGCGGTTCCGGCAGGAACGACCAACTATCTCTGGGACGATCTCGGCCAGGGCTTCGCCTCGGGTACCGTTGTGCTTAATCGGGTGTCCGAGCGCACCGAGGTCATCAACCAGAACGATGAAGTGGTGCTGGTCGCCGACCACATCTATATAGTCGCACGCAAGCCCGCCTGAGCGGTAATCAACGGAGACAACATGGCAGACTGGGTCAAGGACAAAACGGTACTCGTGACAGCCGCCGGGCAAGGCATCGGACGCGCAACAGCGCTGGCCTTTGCGGCTGCGGGCGCTCGCGTCATCGCCACCGATATCAATGAAATAACGCTGTCCGAGCTGGCAGGCGAGACCGGCATCGAAACCCGCAGGCTCGATGTTCTCAGCGCCGCCGACATTAACGCAACCGTTGCGGCCATCGGCCCGGTTGAGGTCCTCTTCAATGGAGCCGGCTTCGTCCATGCAGGCTCGATCCTCGAAATGCCGGATGAGGATTTCGATTTCGCTCTTGATCTCAATGTCCGCTCGATGATCCGCACCATCCGCGCGGTCCTGCCGGCGATGATCGAACGTGGCGGCGGGGCGATCATCAACATGTCGTCGGTCGCAAGCTCGATCAAGGGCGTGCCCAACCGCTTTGCCTATTCCACCACCAAGGCAGCTGTCGTCGGGCTGACCAAATCGGTTGCCGCCGATTATGTCGGGCAGGGTATCCGCTGCAATGCGATCTGTCCCGGCACTGTCGAAAGCCCGTCGCTACAGGAGCGCATGCGCGCGCAGGGCGACTACGAGACTGCGCGAGCTGGTTTCATCGCCCGCCAACCGATGGGCAGGCTCGGAACACCCGAAGAAATTGCCGATCTCGCGGTCTATCTCGCCAATGCGACCTACACCTCGGGTCAGGCCTGCGCCATCGATGGCGGCTGGACCATCTGACGAGCAAACCAGGATCAAGAACCGTGACCAAAATCACCGGCCTCGAGACCCATGATCTCAGGTTCCCGACATCGCTGAGTCTCGATGGGTCCGATGCGATGAATCCTGATCGGGATTACTCGGCGGCTTATGTCGTTCTTCAGACCGATGTGGAGGGGCTGGAAGGTCACGGCCTGACCTTTACAATCGGGCGAGGCAACGAGATCTGCTGTGCAGCGATCGAAGCGCTGCGTCGTCTCGTTGTCGGGCTGGAACTTGGCTGGATTCGTGAGAATCCCGGCAGGTATTGGCGCCATGTGACATCGGATAGTCAACTGCGCTGGATCGGCCCGGACAAGGGGGCCATTCATCTGGCCACCGGAGCGGTGGTCAATGCGGTCTGGGATCTGCTTGCCAAGCAGTCAGGCAAGCCCGTCTGGCGGCTGGTTGCCGACATGAGCCCGGAGGAAATCGTCGACATCATCGATTTCCGCTATTTGACTGATGCCATCAACCGCGATGAAGCGCTGGAAATTCTCAAGCGCGCTGAGTCCGGCAAGGCGGAGCGGATCGCCCGGCTCGAGCAGTCGGGTTGCCCCTGTTACACGACATCGGCGGGATGGCTCGGTTACCCCGATGACAAGCTGCGCCGCCTGTGCCGCGAGGCGATCTCCCCGATCAGGGTTGCCACCGGGGAGATGTGTCAGAACCGCATTATTTTCAAACAAATGATCATGGGCGGCGCCATTGATGTGGTGCAGATAGATGCCTGCCGCATGGGCGGGCTCAACGAGGTGCTGGCTGTTTTGTTGATGGCGGCCAAGTTTGGACTTCCGGTCTGGCCGCATGCCGGCGGCGTTGGCCTGTGCGAATATGTACAGCATCTTTCGATGATTGATTTTGTCGCGATATCCGGCACAATGGATGGACGCGTGATCGAGTATGTCGATCATCTTCATGAGCATTTCATCGACCCATGCGTCATCCGCAATGCGGCCTATATGCCGCCCACATCCCCTGGCTTCTCGATCGAGATGAAGCCGTCATCTATAGCCCAATATACATTCACGCCGTCACAGGCTGCTGTCGCCTGACGGGCCCAACCAGATACAAGGAAAACTCATCATGAAACTGCTTCGCGTTGGCGCACCCGGACAGGAAAAGCCCGCAATCCTCGATGCTCAAGGCAAAGCCCGCGATCTCTCGTCCGTGGTCGGTGATATCGCCGGTGACGTGCTGTTGCCTGAGGCTCTTGCCAAAATCGCTTCAATCGATCCGTCGACATTGCCGGAACTTGATGCAGGCCGCATTGGCCCCTGTGTCGGCCAGGTTGGAAAATTCATTTGCATCGGTCTCAATTATTCCGACCACGCCGCTGAAACTGGCGCGGAAGTTCCCAAGGAGCCCGTCATTTTCATGAAAGCGACCAGCGCCATCTGCGGACCGAACGACACAGTCCTGATCCCGCGCAAGTCGGTCAAGACCGATTGGGAAGTTGAGCTTGGCGTCATCATCGGCAAGGGCGGCGTGTATATCGATGAGGCTGACGCGCTTGACCATGTGGCCGGTTATTGCGTCATCAACGACGTCTCGGAACGCGAATTCCAGATCGAACGCAGCGGCACCTGGGACAAGGGCAAGGGCTGCGACACCTTCGGTCCGATCGGTCCCTGGCTGGTGACGCGCGACGAGGTCGCTGATCCGCAGGACCTCAATCTCTGGCTCGAAGTCGACGGCCATCGCTATCAGGACGGCTCAACCAAGACCATGGTCTTCGGCGTCGCCCATATCGTAAGCTATGTCAGCCAGTTCATGAGCCTGCAGCCCGGCGACGTGATTTCCACCGGAACGCCTCCCGGCGTCGGCATGGGCCAGAAGCCGCAGACATACCTCAAGGGCGGCGAGACCATCGAACTCGGAATCGAGGGGTTGGGCACCCAGCGCCAGAAGGTCGGAAAGGCCTGAGGTCAGGAAGGCTGCCACGGCATCCGTACTGAATTTAATAACCTGAGTGGCGCCGGGCTCTCGCTTGGTGCCATTTCTGTTTGATCGGGGTTGCGGAACGGGCCTATCTGCCCGAAAACCGCTTGAGACTGCTTGTTGCGGAGGAGCTTTACAATGACCGAGTTTAACCTGCCTGCCGATGGTATTTTCATCGGCCGCATCTGGTCGCCGGATGCGGGTGGGCCGTGCGTTGTAACCATCCGCGACGGCGCCGTCGTCGACATCACATCGAAACAGGCGCCGACCGTCCGCGACATCTGCGAGATGGAAGATCCGGCTGCCTATGTCCGCGATGCCACCGGTGAAAATGTGGGGCCGCTTGCAGACATAGCCGGCAACACCGGTGACATGAACAAGCCGCATTTTCTGGCGCCGTGCGATCTTCAGGCGGTCAAGGCCTGCGGAGTCACCTTCGCGTCCTCCATGGTCGAGCGGGTGATCGAGGAACAGGCAGCAGGCGATCCGAAGAAGGCGCTCGAAATTCGCGCCCGCGTCGGAGATGTCATCGGCGGCTCGCTGCGCAACATCAAGGCGGGCTCTCCCGAGGCGGCCAAGGTCAAGGCGGCGCTGATCGCCGAAGGGCTTTGGAGCCAGTATCTGGAAGTCGGCATCGGTCCGGACGCCGAGGTGTTTTCCAAGGCGCAGGTGCTGTCTTCGGTCGGTCCAGGCGCAGAGGTTGGCTTGCACCCGATTTCCAAATGGAATAACCCGGAGCCGGAGATCGTGCTAGCGGTATCCTCAACAGGCGGGATCGTTGGCGCATCGCTTGGCAATGATGTCAATCTGCGCGACGTCGAGGGCCGCTCGGCGCTGCTGCTGGGCAAGGCCAAGGACAACAATGCAAGCTGCTCAATCGGGCCGATGATCCGGCTGTTCGATGCTGGCTTCACGCTTGATGATGTTCGCCAGGCTGAACTCGACCTGACGGTAACCGGCAAGGACGGTTATGTGCTGAAAGGCCACTCCTCGATGAAGGAAATCAGCCGAGATCCTGCGGACCTGGTTTCCCAGACTCTTGGCCGCCATCATCAGTATCCGGACGGGCTTGTGCTGTTCCTCGGCACATTGTTTGCACCGACCCAGGACCGGGATACGCCCGGCGAAGGATTTACCCACAAGATCGGCGATGTCGTCACGATTGCGTCACCCGGTCTTGGCAGTCTCACAAACACGGTGCGGCTTTCCACCGAATGCCCGGAATGGACATTCGGCGTCGCCTCTTTCATGCGCAATCTCGCCGCGCGAAATCTTATCTGACTGGAGAATGACATGCTGACAGGAAAACATCTTATTGCCGGAAACTGGGTCGCAGGTGACGCGACTTTCACAAGTGAACCGGCCCATGGCGACGCCCATGAATTTTCGGTCGGCACGCCTGCTCACGTCGATGCTGCGGCGCAGGCCGCTGAAGACGCATTCTGGAGCTTTGGCTATTCGAGCCGTGCCGAACGCGCAGCACTCTTGAACGCCATTGCCGACGAGATCGAGGCCCGCGGCGAAGAAATCACCGCCATCGGCACCTCTGAATCCGGTCTGCCTGAAGCCCGTTTGCAGGGCGAACGTGGCCGTACCACCGGTCAGTTGCGGCTGTTCGCAAGCCACATCGGGAAAGGCGACTATCTCGATCGCCGTCATGATGAGGCCCTGCCTGATCGCGCGCCCCTGCCGCGTCCGGACCTGCGCATGATCCAGCGTCCCATCGGCCCGGTGGCTGTCTTCGGTGCATCGAACTTTCCGCTCGCTTTTTCCACTGCCGGCGGTGACACAGCGGCTGCATTGGCAGCGGGCTGTCCGGTCGTGGTCAAGGGTCATTCCGCCCATCCCGGCACCGGTGAGATTGTCGCCCAGGCAATTGATGCGGCGATCAAGAAGCTCGGCATGCATCCCGGCATCTTTTCGCTGATCCAGGGCGGCACGCGCGAAGTCGGCCAAAGCCTGGTCCAGCATCCGCTGATCAAGGCGGTCGGTTTCACTGGATCGCTCGGTGGTGGCCGCGCGCTGTTTGATCTTTGCGCCCAGCGCCCTGAACCGATTCCGTTCTTCGGTGAACTGGGGTCGGTCAATCCGATGTTCCTGCTGCCAGAGGCCGTCAAGGCACGTGGTGAGGCAATCGCCAAGGGCTGGGCCGGATCACTGACCATGGGGGCAGGCCAGTTCTGCACCAATCCCGGTATTTCTGTCATCCTCGATAGCCCCGAAGCTGATGCGTTCGTGGAAGCGGCAACGGCAGCACTTTCGCCGGTTGGCGCGCAGACCATGCTGACCGACGGCATAGCGCAGGCCTACCGCGCCGGGCGTGACCGGGTTGCGGGTGTCAAGGGCGTGCAGGAACTGCTGACGTCGACCTGCGATTTGCGCAACGCAACGCCCTATCTGTTCGCCACAACCGGCAAGGAATGGCTCGACAACGAGGTGCTCGGCGAAGAAGTGTTCGGACCGCTTGGACTTGTTGTCCGGGTTGCCGATTTTGACGAGATGATGAAGGTCGCAAAGAGCCTCGCGGGCCAGCTTACCTGCACATTGCATCTCGATGCCGGTGACACGGCTCAGGGCCGGGCGCTGATGCCGGTACTTGAGCGCAAGGCTGGCAGGGTTCTGGCCAATGGCTTTCCGACCGGTGTCGAAGTTGCTGATTCAATGGTTCACGGCGGACCATACCCGGCCTCGACCAATTTCGGCGCGACTTCGGTCGGCACCCTCTCGATCCGCCGCTTCCTGCGTCCGGTCTGCTATCAGGGCATTCCAGACGATCTGCTGCCCGAAGACTTCGGCTGACCTACGTTGTAGGTAGGCGCTAATCAGGCCGGTCTCAATCTGTCGCAACTGACAGGATGAGGCCGGTTTTTGTTTGTCCGGATGTCAATTCAGATCTTCAGCCGTTGCGCCAGTTCTGTGCGGAGGTTTTCGGTGCCCGAATGGGTGTAAATGCATTCACCGTGATCCATAAGCAGCGCCTGATCGGCCACGGCCTCGACAAGGCTCAAATTCTGCTCGACGATCAGAAAGGTGCGCCCGCCAGCTTTTCCGCGGTTGATGGCTTCAGCCATCAGCGCGATGTTTTCCGGCTGCACGCCTTCCGTGGGTTCATCGAGGATCACCAGCGCGGTGTTTTCGGCCAGCGCCCGACAAAACGACAGGATCTTCTTTTCGCCGCCGGACAATGTCCCTGCCCGTTGCGCCAGCCGCTCTGACAGGCGCGGGAATGCCGTGAAGAGATCGTCATATCGTTTGAGTGAGCGGTCGCGGTGGTGCAGCGTCAGGTTCTCCGACAGCGTGAGTGTGTCGAATACCACGCCTTCCTGCGGCGCATAGCCCATGCCCTGTCTGGCGCGACCGTAGGCCGGAGCTGCAGTCAGATCCTGCCCGTCAAACACGACCTTGCCGGATGCCGGTTTCAGCGAACCTGTGATCAGGCGCATGAGGGTCGACTTGCCGACGCCGTTGCGGCCGGTCACGCAAGCTGCTTCACCTTCAGGCAAGGCCAGCGTCAGGTCATTGACGACGATGATGTCGCCATATCCGCCTGACAAATTTTCGACCGAAAGAAGCAGTGCACCGCTCATTTGCTGCCTCCGGAATAGACCCGGGCGACGTCCGGATTGGCACGGATTTCGCTCATGGTCCCGTTGGCCAGCAGCGCACCCTGATGCATGACAAGAACATGGTCAGACAGCCGCTCCACCACCTGCATGTCATGCTCGATGATGATGTATGTGGCTTGTGTCTGAGCCGCCATCACGGCGATCGCCTCGATCATCTGGCGGGTTTCATCGGTGGAGAGACCTGCGCAGGGCTCGTCCAGCAGCACCAGATCGGGTTCGGCAAGCAGCGTCATCGAAAAATCCAGCATTTGCCTCTGGCCGACCGACAACGATCCCGCGGATTTCCCTCCGTCCTTGAGGAAGGGGAAGCGTGTGTGGAGGTCTGCCAGCATCTTCGTCTTCCATCCATAAGGCCGCATCGAAAACATCCCGGTGGCGCTCAGCCTGTTCGCCCAAATGGCAATCTCGATGTTCTGATCAACGCTGAGGTCTGGAAAGATCGAGGGCACCTGAAACTTCCGGCCGATACCGTTTCGTGCAGCGACAAAGGGCTTCGTGTTTGCCAGTGATGCACCGCGCCAGGTGATGTCGCCCTGGCTGAGCGGAAGCCGGCCAGTCAGCACATTCAGCGCCGATGTCTTGCCCGCACCGTTGGGTCCGATGATGCAGTGGATGCCAGTGCGGGAAATGGAGAAGGTGAGCCCGTTGAGGATGTTGACCGGGCCCATGCTGACACCGACGCGGTCAAACCTCAGATCGGGCGTTGCGCGATGGCCTTTCTCTGCAAGCGACGTCGAGTTCATGCTTGATGCGGTCAACTTTGCTCCGCCGCCGAACCGCTGCAAGATGGATGAAAACAGGCCGCTGATGCCGCCCGGCATTTTCAGGACGACAATGATGAAGACCAGAGCGACGGCGACCTCCCAGTAGCGGAACGTGTCGCGTAAGCCCGCTGCCATGAAACCGATCAGGACCGCACCGGCGACCGGCCCGATCAGGCCGAAGCGTCCGCCAACGGCGGTCCAGATCAACAGTTCCGCCGACAGCACAAAGCCCACGGCCTGGGGTGTGACGATGCCCTGATGCGGCGCGTAGAGCGCGCCGGCGAGACCGGCAATACCGCCACTGATTGCAAACGCCGCTGCTTTCAGCATCGAGGTGCGAAAGCCGAAGAATTGCAGCCTCTCCTCATTCTCGCGCACGGCGATCAGCAATTGCCCGAACGGAGCCTGCATCACATGCGCCAGCACAAGGGTGGAGACCACCAGAGTGCCGACGATGACGAAGTAAAGCGTCTCATAGGTGTCAATGCCGGGCAGGCCCGGAATTCCGGTCATGCCGTTAAAGCCGCCGGTGATGCCGCTGAGCGAGTTGGCAAGTTGGAACCCGAGCATCGACAGCGCCAGCGTGATCAGCGAGAAATAGGGGCCCGAACCGGTCTGCCGGTTGAACACCAGCGCGCCGATCACTCCAGCCAGAAGCGCCGGAATGAGGCATGCAACAGCAAAGGCGGGAATGAGCAGTGCCCAGCCAAAATCGGCCTTCAGCGCCGCACCGGAGAGATAGGCACCGATGCCGAAGAAAAGCGCCTGTCCGAGCGGCAGGAACCCGGCGCGGCCCCAGCACAGCGCGATACCCTGCGCGACCATGCCGTAAAGCAGATAGAGCCCGAGCTGATACGCGGTGAAGCTGTCGCTGAGCAGCGGAAACGCCACAAGCAGGGCAGCCAGCGTGAATTTAGCGGCGCGAGAAAATGCCATCGGGCCTCAACCACAAGAATAGAATGGAGATGGCGAGCACGCCGAGATATCCGGCGGTCTTGTCGAAGACCGCGGAGATAACAACGTCGGCACCGCCAATAATGCTTGAGCCGGTCAGCAGCCCTTCGATGGTGCCAAGCCCGCCGACCACCAGAATGAAGAACGACGAAAGCAGATAATCGAGACCCATATAGGGTTCGACACGAACCAGCGGTGCCAACAGCACGCCTGCCAGCCCGGCGATCGAGACACCTGTGATGAAGGTCGCGCGCGAAAGCCGTGCGGTGTTGATGCCGACGGCTGCGGCAAGTTCGGGGTTCTGCACCATCGCCTTGATCCGGGCGCCGGTGTTGGAGCGCTGGTACCAGACAAGCAGCCCGACAAACATAGCCACGATCACCGCCATCAGTACCAGCCGGTAAGCCGGATAATCGATGCCGAAAAGTCTGACCGTGCCCGGCAGCGACTGGTCGATGCTCTGATATTCACGCCCGAATGTAACCTCGACGCCCTTGCGCATGAGGATTGCGATTCCCCAGGTAGCCAGAAACGTATCGAACGGACGGCGGTAGAGATGACGGATCACCGACCATTCCATCAGCCAGCCGAAGGCTCCGCAGACGATCACGGCGAGCGGGATCGCCATGACAAACGGCAATCCCGCTTGCTGCACCATCAAGGCACTGTAGGCACCAAGCATGACGAACTCGCCATGTGCCATGTTCATGACGCCGAGCAGGCCAAACACCACCGCGAGCCCCAGGACAATCAGTCCCAGGGTCGCGGTGGAATAGGCGAAGTTCAGCCCGTAGGTGACAACGAGGTCCATCGTCTTTTCTGTTCCTCAGCCGCAATTGTTGCCGGGATCGACATTGGCGAATGTCTTGACCACCTCGAAGGATGCGCCATTTGCCTCGGCCAGGTAGATGTCCTTGGCGACATGGCGGTTCGACATTGTGGCCGCGCCGCGCGGCCCGTCATAGGACGTGCCTTCGGCAATGGCGTCGATGTCGCCGGCGGCCAGCGAATTGGCTTTTCCGGCAAGTGCACTGAGCAGAAGCACGCCCTCGTAGCAGGATTCACCCAGCGAATTGAGCGCAGCCGCGTCAGCTCCGAACTTGGCCGCATAGGCTTCAGCGAAGGCTTTGGCGGCCGGCGTATCGATGCTGGCGAAATAGCCCGCCGACGAATAGAGCCCCTTGGAATTGTCTGCGCCGATGCCGGCCAACGTGTTTTCCTCGATCAGCGTACCGAGACGGATGGCGCTGTCGGAGAGCCCGAAGCTGGCGAAGGCCCGGTTGAAGCCGACCGAAGCTCCGCCGACCAGGGTGATCAGCACAGCATTGGCTCCGGTGTCCTTTATCTTGGCGAGGTTGGAATCGAAATTGTCAGCGGTGAACGGCAGATATTCCTCACCGACGACTTCGCCGCCCGATGCTTCGATATAGGTTTTCGCAGCGGCATTGGTGTCGCGCGGCCAATTGTAATCATTGCCGATCAGGTACCATTTCGTGGCGCCTTTTTCAGATGCCAGCCACGGAATCACCGGAGCCAACTGCTGTTCCGGCGTCTCGCCGATGACATAAGTGCCAGGTGCGCACTCGCCGCCTTCATAGACCGGCGTGTAGATGTAGGGCACCTGACCCTTGAACAGATTGGTCAGCGCACCGCGCACAGCGCTGTCGTGCATGCCAATAAAGGCTTCAGCCTTCTCGCCCTTCCACAATTTCAACGCGGCTTGGGTGGCGTCTGCGGGCGGTCCTCCAACATCGGCGAAAACCGGCTCGATCTGACGGCCGAGAATACCACCGGCTGCATTGATCTCGTCGACAGCCATCTGCGCGCAGTTCTGCGACGATGGTCCGAACAATCCGGCAGGACCTGAAAGCGGAATGAGAATTCCCACCTTGATCGGGCCGGCAGCAAAGGCCGAGGTGAGGGCACTGCCCGACAGTGCGCCGGCGATGGCGACACTGAGCGAGGTCTTGATAAAATCGCGTCTTTTCATGGTTATCTCCCGGTTGTCATGATCAAAGGGACGTAGGCTTTGCGTCGAAGGCGAAGACTGTTTCGATGGCTGCGGCGATTGCGAGCAGGCGATCATCCGACAGTGCGGGACCATCGAGCTCCATGCCCAGCGGCAAGCCGTCGGGGCTGAGGCCGCTCGGCAGGCTGATGCCAGGAATTGCGGCATTGCTCCCCGGATCGGTGTTGCGGATGAAGGTCGGGAATGTCGGCACGCGTTCACCGTTCAATTCCACGGTCTCGTCGTCACCGATCGGGCGTGCGGGAAGTGGTGCCGTCGGGAAGATAATCGCATCGACGTCATGGGTTTTGAAATAATTGGCGTATGCCGCCTGCAGCTTTGGCCGGTCCTCGTCCATTGCCTTGCGATAGACGGTTTCCGGCATGGCGTCGGAACCAAGCTGGGAGGCGACCAGCCCCTTCACGTCCGGGCTGCCGATGCCGTCGAGAATATCCTGCATAGTCAGATTAAGGGCGTTGTCGCTGAGATAGCGTGGCAGATCCTGCATGAATTCGTAGAGCACGACGGGGAAGCTGACGGCAGCATTGAGCACGCCGACATCAGGGACATCAGCTTCGATGAGGATGACACCGGCATCAGCCAGCGCCTTGAGCGACGCTTCGGCATTGGCGGCGACAGCGGGATCAAGCGTGTCGAAGAAATAGCCGCGCGGTACACCGAGCCGTATTCCCGAAAGCGATGCCGCGCCTGTTTTGCTGGTCCGGCCAGCCATCACCTTGTCTAGCAGCCGTGCATCAGTGACCGAGCGGGTGATCGGACCGGCCGTGTCGCGGGTGTGGCTGATCGGGACAATGCCATCACCAGAATACCGTCCGACGGTGGGGCGGAAGCCGACGAGGCCGCAAAGCGACGCAGGAAGCCGCACAGATGCGCCGGTGTCTGTGCCAATGCCGCCGGGCATCATCTGTGCCGCGACTGCCGCCGCAACGCCACCGCTTGATCCGCCCGGGATCATCGCCGGGTTCCACGGATTGTGGACGGCGCCTGTCACGCCGTTGTTGGAGCTGATGCCGAAGGCAAGCTCATGCATGTTGCCGCTGGCACCGAGAAGTGCGCCGGCGTCGAACAATGCCTTTGCCACCGCAGCTGGCGCTTTGGCGACATGGTTTGCCAGCGCCCCGGTGGCCGCTCCCGTCGGCAGGATGCCGGTGTTGATGTTGTCCTTAAGGCACAGAGGAATGCCGCCAAGGTTTTGTCCTGCCTTGCCGGATGCATCGACCGCGTCGGCGGCGTCCAGCAATTTCGTCCAGTCATGCGACACCAGAGCATTGAGTGATTTCTGGTTCTCGCAGCGCCCGATCAAGGTCTGGGCGTATTCGCGGGCCGAGAATCGGCGCGCGGCAAGGCCGTCCAGCGCCTGTGTGATCGTAAGGTCGAAAAGTTCCTGATCTTGATGTGGCATTTGCCCCTCCGGATGTCATGTCGGACCAAGGGGTATGATGCATATGGCGGCAGCGGAATTCCTATCCTCAGTAATGAGGATATTTGGCGATCAATGGATGATGACCTTGGAGAGCAGTTGCGTGCGTCCGGTGATGCCGAGTTTGGCATAGATATGCTTCAGGTGGGATCGCACCGTCGTGAAGGAGATGCCGTGTTTCTCGGCTATTTGCTGGTCGGACAGACCGGCCAGCACGGCTGCGCAGACTTCCCTCTCGCGCGCGGTCAGCATGGCGCCGTCCGCAGCCTGGTTGAGTGCAGCGACCAGATCCACCTTGCCCGCTGTCAAACATTCCCGTCCTATCGCCGATCGCATCGCGTTGGTGAAGGCAGGACCAATCGCATCAAGAATTTCCAGTTCGCGAAAGCTGAAATCTTCCTTGCCTTTGCCACGCCAAATCCGCAGGTCGCCGATATTGGTTCCACCGGAATAGGCGTAGTAGTTGACGCCGTAATGCAGTCCGTCATTGGCCAGGAAATCGTTGAAGAATTCCGTTCGCTCGAACCGGCTGCGAGACATGATATCGCTGACGCCGGTTGCCTTTCTACGGCGTTGCAAAACCGGTGTTATCGGATCGCAAAACTGGAAATGCTGCTCATAAGCTCCGAGATTGTCGTCGCTCATGTTGATCGACACGCGATCCGAAAATGCATTGTCGGTGCTGTTCCAGACGTAGGAGGCGAAATATTGCGCGCCGAGCAGATCAAGCAATTTGGCGCCGACCCTGCGGCGTAGCTCATTCGAGCCGTAGCCGTAGGAAAGGTCAGCCATGATGCTGAACACGAGATCGGTTTCCTTGGTGGTCAGGTTCAAATGGTAGCCCGCCGGTTTGGTGCGCAATCAAGGAGGCACGATATACAGAAGGATTTTTTCTTTCAATCTGAATCAGCCAAACCTAACAAACTGACCGCCCAATCAAGGACGGTGACCTTTTCTGTCGAGGATGCTTTTCTTCCGGATCTCTCTTTGCTCAAGGCGGCGCGATTTGCCTCCAGTAGGCGACGTAAGTGCTTTCACCCTCAGGGATTGAAGCGCACTCTGAATTCGACATTGCAGCTCCACAAAAGGTAGTTTAGTCCAAGTCGAATGTTGAACACCGTCCTTATCGTTGCGGCTGGCCGCGGTCACCGTCTGGGTGGCGAGATCCCGAAGCAGTTCATACCTGTAGGCGGGATTTGCTCGTTGCGCCGGGTTGTGGACGCGTTTCTCGCTCTCGAGGCGATCGATCTGCTGCGCGTTGTCATTCATCCCGATGATGAAGTCTTGTGTCAGGAGGCTTTGGCGGGAATTAATGACCAGCGTTTGCTTGCTCCTGTCCACGGCGGAGACACCCGCGCCCATTCGGTACGCCTGGGCCTGGAATCGTTTTGTAATGCCAATCCGGACAACATCCTCATCCATGATGCCGCCCGTCCGTTCATCTCTGCGACGGTGATTGAGGCCGTTCTGGCTGCATTGGGTGAGGCGGAAGGGGCCTTCGCCGCACTCCCGGTTGTTGATGCGCTGTGGAGCGCGGAAGGCACCAATGCCATTGCGCCGGTTTCCCGGGACGGGCTCTGGCGGGCACAGACGCCGCAGGGCTTTCATTTCGCTCCCATTCTTGCAGCCCATCGGGGTCATGATGGCGAGGTCCATGACGATGTGGCGGTTGCGCGCGCGGCCGGAATGGAAGTGCGGATCGTCAAAGGCGCAGAAGCGAATTTCAAGATCACCACCACCGCCGATCTTGAACGGGCCGAGGCGGAATTAATGCGCTTGAGGCAGATTACCTCCTGACCGGGCCAGGGTCTTCGCCAAGCTGCGGAAAACCGCTGGCAGGAACTTGCCCGCTTCTACCTTTTCATATCATCCCATGTTGACGGCGCGCCGCCGTGCTGCTTCGATATGCTGTTGCATCGCGGTGGCTGCTGCCTCGGGGTCACGGGCTTCCAGAGCGGCGATAATGGTCATGTGCCCGCCAATAACCGAAGGAATCATCGGCACGTAAAGCCGTGTCTCGGCAAGTCTGATCAATTTGATCTTGATCCAGTTGACCCGGTAGGCCTGCGTGATGATGTCGTTGCCGAGCGCATCGATAATGGTCTCGTGGAGTTGCAGATCGACAGCTTCCGCATCCTGCATCAACCCGTCTTCATCGCCTCGTTCGAAGCGTTCGAGGATTTCCTGATGGCTGGCGCGCAGGCTCTCAATCCGCTTTGGATCGCCATTTGCTGCAAACAGGCGGACGGCTGCCACTTCGATGAACTCGCGAAACTGGAACGCGTTGCGTACCAGATTGAGATCCACCTGTGGCACCTGCATGCCGCGTTGTGGTGCGGTTCGGATCAGCCCCTCTGCCTCAAGCCGGGGCACCAGTTCGCGGATGGCGCCGAGGGGAAATCCGGTGATCTCCACCAACTGGCGCTGGGTAATGAACTGGCCCGGCTTGATCTCCTGCGACAACAGGCTTTTGGTGTACCCCTCATAGGCTTGCTCACGCAGTTTCAGCGGTTCACCATCCTTGTTGTGCTGGGTCGTCGGGGGCGAGATCATTTTTTGTCCTCAGGCCGCGGTCATGATGGCGTCAAAGGTTTCAATCAGTTTTGATTTCTGTGCGGCAGTGAGTTCGCTCAGCGGCGGTCGCACCGCATCAAATCCTGCATCGCCAGCAAGATGTCCGACCAGCACCTTGACCGCAGGCATCACCGGGTTGGAGACGATCAGGTTGGTAAGTTCAATCACCACGCGGCCATCACCGCCGGAATGGATCACCGGAACCAGCAGTTCAGGCGCAATATTGGCGAGCCCGCAGATAGAGCCTTCAGCACCTTTGGCCATGGCGCGCGGAAGTAGCCGTTCGTCGCCGACCAGCACCGAGATGTCTCCATGTGCGGCCAGATAACTTTCCGCGGTGGCCCAGTCGCCAGAGGAATCCTTGATGCCGGTGATTACGCCGGGCCAGGTCTTGCGCAGGCGGGCGATCAGCTCTGGCGACAACGCCACCGCTGTCTGCCCCGGAATATGATACATGATGACGCCGGCAAGCTTGCTGCCGATACGTTCGAATACCTGATTGAACCAGTTGTAGAGACCTTCGTCATCCATCCCCTTCATGTAGAACGGTGGCGCCATCAGCAATCCAGCTGCTCCGGCATCAAGGGCGGCCGTTGACTGCGCCACAGCGTCATCGATGGCTGAAGCCATGATGCCGACCTGAATGCGGGTATCCGCCGGAAGTGCTTCCGCCACTGCGTCATACATCGCAGTACGCTCGCTGAGTGACAACCCGTAACCCTCTCCGGTGGTTCCGCACAGCGTGACGCTCTCGCAGCCGCGCGCGAGGACGGACAGGGCATGCTTGGCGAGCTTGGGAAGGTCCACCTCGCCAGCCGCGGTGTAGGGGGTAACCAGAGCAGCTGAAAGGCCGAATATCGGTTTGGTCATAAGGAGTACGCCAGTTGGTTGGTGCTAACATGTTAGTCAGTTGCGCGTACATGAGTAAGCCGGGTTGGTAAAGACACGGACTGCAAAATTAGGCAGTGTCACGGCAAAGTCGCGGTCGAGCCCGGATGTTTGCGGGTTTTGTAGCCACGCGTACCAAGGATGTGCTGGCGTTGGCAATGGGTCCCGGCGAATGCAGTAATGCTGCGTCCCGAGAGGCGGCTTCACCCCTCAGGACGCTTCAGGTATCCCGTCGTTCCTGCTTCAGTGATTGTCGCGGGGAACTGATTTCTGGGCGACGCGCTGAAACTCGTCGGCTCCACGCAACACCATCCCCTCGGAAAACGGTTCGGCGAGTTCGCGGAAGTATTTCTGCCAGGGGGTCTGGCTCTCGGGGATCGGATACCCGCCTGAAGCTGCCAGATCCTGTGCGCGCTTGTCCCACTCGTCCTTGGGCACAAGTGCATCAACGCGGCTCTTGCCCAGATCGATACGGATCCTGTCGCCGTTGCGCAACAACGCAAGTCCACCACCGGCGGCAGCTTCAGGCGATGCATTCAGGATAGAGGGCGAAGCCGATGTGCCTGACTGGCGACCGTCGCCGATGCAGGGCAGGGCGGTGATGCCTTTTTTCAGGAGGTAGTTCGGTGGACGCATGTTCACAACCTCGGCGCCGCCAGGATAGCACAGCGGCCCCGCGCCGCGCATGATCAGGATTGAGTGTTCATCAATTGCCAGGCTCGGATCATCAATCATCTTGTTGTAATGTTCGGGCCCGTCAAAAACCACCGCAACACCTTCGAATGCATCCTTGTCATCCGGGTTGGACAGATAGCGCTGACGGAATTCGTCGGAAATCACCGACGTTTTCATGATGGCGCTGTCAAACAGCGATCCCTTGAGATTGAGGAAGCCCGCGTCCTGCATCAGCGCATTGGAGATCGGACGTATCACATCGGCATTTTCGCTGATCCGGTCGGCGCAGTTCTCACCGATGCTGCGGCCATTGACTGTCAATGCGCCAGGGTGCGGCAGCAGATTGGCCTTCATCAATTCGGCGACGACGGCGGGGACGCCGCCGGCGCGGTGAAAATCCTCACCAAGATAGGCGCCGGCCGGCTGCAGGTTGGTAAGCAGCGGAACGTGATGTCCCAAATTTTGCCAATCGTCGTTGTTGAGCTCGACACCTATATGCCTGGCGACGGCTACAATATGGATCGGTGCGTTGGTCGAGCCGCCAAGCGCGGAGTTGGTGACGATGACATTCTCGAAGGCTTCACGGGTCATGATGTCGGAAGGCTTGAGATCTTCCCGGACCATGTCGACAATGCGCTTGCCGGTGGCGTAGGCCATCTGGCCGCGTTCGCGGTAAGGCGCTGGAATGGCGGCCGATCCCGGCAGCTGCATTCCCAGGGCTTCGGCCAGCGAATTCATCGTCGAGGCCGTGCCCATGGTGTTGCAATAGCCAACCGAGGGCGCTGACGAGGCGACCAGTTCGGCGAATTGCTCATCATCGATCTTGCCTTCGGCGTGAAGTTCGCGCGCCTTCCAGATGACCGTGCCTGAACCGGTTCGTTCACCGCGGAAATATCCGTTCAGCATTGGCCCGACCGAAAACGCGATGGCCGGAATGTTCACTGTCGCCGCCGCCATCAGCAGGGCGGGAGTTGTCTTGTCGCAACCGATGGTCAGGACAACACCGTCCAGCGGATAACCGAACAGCGATTCCACCAGCCCCAGATAGGCGAGGTTCCTGTCGAGCATCGCCGTGGGGCGTTTGCCTGTTTCCTGGATTGGATGAACCGGCACTTCAAGCGGCACACCGCCATTGGCGATGATGCCATCGCGGATGCGCTTGGCCAGTTCGATGTGATGGCGATTGCACGGAGACAGATCCGATCCCGTCTGCGCAATAGCGATGATCGGTTTTCCGGACTGCAGCTCGTCGCGTGTGAGACCGTAATTGACGTAGCGCTCGATGTAGAGCGCCGTCATTTCCCGGTTTTCCGGATTGTCAAACCACAGCTGTGAACGCAACTTGGTGGGTTTTTCGTTGTTTGACATCTAAGTCTCCAATGCCGTTTGGCTTGCACTTCAAATTCTGTGTTGTCCCCGTGACCGGGCGATCAGGAATTCACCGGCGGTGCTTGGCGGACGCGCTGTGTTAGCAGCCCTTTGCGTTGACATAAATCGAATACACCGACGTCGTTGCCGTGATCGCCAGTCGGTTTCTGTTGGGGCCGAAGAAACACAGATTCGAAGCCACTTCGGGAACCCGTATCTTGCCGAGAAGCTCGCCGTCCGGCGAGAAGCATTGAACACCATCGCCAGCCGAAGACCAGATGTTACCTGACACATCAACTCGGAATCCATCGAACAATCCACAGTCCGATAATGCAAAGTCATCACCAGATTCGAGGCTCCTGCCATCGGATGTAACAGGATAGCGGCGGATTTTCGGGGCGCAATCGGGCACATGCGTGCGGCCGGTGTCGGCCACATACAGAAATGTTTCATCGGGGGAGAATGCGAGCCCGTTCGGCTGCACCAGATCACTGACCACAACCGATACGGTCCCATCAGGCGCGCAGCGGTAAACCTGCGAAGCGCCAATTTCGGATGGCGCCGCATGGCCTTCATAGTCGCTGTCGATGCCGTAGGTCGGATCGCTGAACCAGATCGAGCCATCCGATTTGACCACGACATCATTGGGTGAATTGAGTTTCTTGCCGTCAAAGCGGTCGGCCAGAACCGTCCTGCGGCCATCGTGTTCTATTCGGCTGACCGCGCGGCCACCATGCTCGCAGCTGACAAGCCTGCCTTGCAGGTCGGTGGTGTGGCCGTTGTGATGACCGCATGGCTGCTCAAACAGCGAAACTGAACCATCCGTCTCGTCCCAGCGCATCACCCTGTCATTCGGGATATCCGACCACAGCAGATACTTGCCGGCGGCAAAATACACCGGCCCTTCGCACCATCGCGCTCCGGTCCACAGCGTTTCCAGACGAGCATTGGAGTGGATCAATCGCGAAAAGCGTGCGTCGCCGGTTTCATAGAGTTGTGTGGCTGATTGTGTCACGAGTGCACCTTGTTGCCGCGCCCATAGGCCAGAAGCATACAGATTATGACCGATCCATAAATGACCTGGCGTCCGGCCTCAGGCATTTGCATGATTGAAAGCACCGAATTCAACAGAACGATCAGGATCACACCAATCAGGGTTCCGACGTACCGGCCCTGACCGCCAAGAATGCGCGTGCCGCCGATAACCACCGCGGCGATTGCTGGCAGCAGAAATGCATTGCCCATCCCCTGATAGGCTCTGGCCGAATAGCCGGCCAGCATCACGCCAGCCATGGCGGCGCAGATTCCCGAGACGACAAACGAGCCGAGGATCACCCGGCGTGTGCGTATGCCTGAGAGATAGGCCGCAACTTCACGATTGCCTGTCACATAGATCTCGCGGCCGAACGCTGTCCGTTTCAGCATGACGGCGATGATCACCGAGATAACCATCCAGACAAATATCGCGTTGGGTATTCCCAAAGTCTTGCTGGCGGCAAGGGTCCGCATCAATGGCGTCGCGGCATCCTGCGGGGCAAAGCCGCCGGTGTGGGCGACCATCAGGCCGCGCAGCACTGAATCCACGCCGAGCGTGAAAATCATAGAGGGCACGCGCAGATAGGCGACGCCAAACCCATTGACCAGGCCAACGCTTGCGCCAATCGCGATACCGACGGGAATGGCCATCTCACCGCCTACGGTTGTTGCCATCATGGCTGCGGCGGTCATCGTCCAGGCGACACTGAGATCAATATGTCCGAGCAGAATGACCACCATCATGCCGGCGGCGACAATCCCGAGAAACGACCCGGTCTGCAATTGCTGCAGAAGATAACCCGGCGACAGCAGCGGTGCCGAGCCCTGCGTTGAAAGCGTGTAGACGGTGCCGATACCCAGAATGACCAGAATGAATGCCGAAGCGATGAAGATCGGTTTGTCTTCGGTCTTCAGACTTGGGATTGAAAGTTTCATACCCATCGCTCCTATCGAAAAAGGTTGAGCCGGTTTTTGACTTGCAGGGTTCTGAATGCGCCGAGGCTGACGGCGACCAGAAGAACCAATCCTTCAACCAGCGGCTGGAGCAGGGGATCTATCGAGACAATGCGGAAGTAGAACGAGATGACGCGCAGGATCAGGGCGCCGACCAGCGAGCCTATGGCGCCGCCAATGCCGCCCAGCAGGGAAGTGCCGCCAACCACGACAGCGGCGATGGAGTTCAGCGTATAGGCTCCGGCCTGGGTGATGTCGGCATTGCCCGACGACGTCTGGATGGCGAGATACAGTCCTCCGCAAGCTGCAAAGAAACCCGCCAGAGTGAATGCCGCGATCTTGGCGCGATTGAGCGGAAGACCGGACATGAAGGCCGCACCTTCGGCCGAACCGATGGCATAGATCGTGCGCCCGGTGATGGTTCGCTTGAAAGGCAGCCAGACGCCGAAGGCAATCACCACAACGATCAGCAATGGTACCGGAATCCAGGAAATCGGCTTGAACCATCCTGCATCAGCGTCAAACAGGCCATAGGTGGCGACAAATTCATACAGATCATTGGTCAGTGCCCAACTGATGTCGCCGTCCACATTGCCGCCTGGTACAGGACGGATGAACAGCGCCAGCCCGATGGCAATGGCCCCGGTTGCCAGTGTCGCAATGATCGGTTGCAAACGGCCGTAGACGACGATCAGCCCATTGGCGAAGCCAAACGCGGTTCCCGAGGCGAGCGTCAGGATCATCCCGAACACGATTTGCAGCGGCGACCCGTTCACCACTTCGGACGCAATGCAATTTGAAAGCGTCATGATCGCACCAACAGACAGATCCAGTCCGCCCAGCAGCACCGGAACGGTTTGCGCCATGGCCAGAAAAATGATGGCCACGGATTCATTGGAATTCTGAATAAGGACAGCCGCGGAAAAACCGCGCGGGTGCATGAAGTTGTAAACAAGGTAAAGCGCCGCGAGCATTGCGAGTGCAACGTAGAACCCCATGTTCTGGCGCAGATTTGTCGCCAGCGGCGAGCGGATGGTAGTCATGCTGGTGATCCTGCCGCCTGCGAGGGGGCCTGTATGCCCACGTTAAGCGAAGCCGCAACGATAGCTTCCTCAGTGATGGCGTCACCGCTGAGCTTGGAAACGATTTCTCCGTCATACATCACCACTACGCGGTCGCAGCAGCCTATCAGTTCGGCATAATCGCTTGAGTACAGAAGGATGGTTTTCCCCCGGTCCGCCAGTTCGCGAATGAGCTTGTAGATTTCCTGTTTGGTGCCGACATCGATGCCACGCGTCGGATCGTTGAGCAGGATCACATCGGGATCCGTCATCAGCCATTTTGCAATCACGACTTTTTGCTGGTTTCCGCCCGACAGGGTCGAGACGATGTCATCCGGGCTGGCGACCTTGATTTGCAGTTTTGCAATTCCCTCGGCGACCGCCTGCTTTGCCTTGTCCGGATTGATAAATGGCCCGTCCGATACACGGCCATAGGAGGCGGCAAGTAGATTGTCAGCAATCGACATGGCCAGCATCAGGCCTTCGGTCTTGCGGTCTTCCGGCACCAGCGCGATGCGCATGGCGGCACCCTTGGCTTCGGCGGGGGAGCCGGGATGACGCACCTGTCCGTCTATGGCGACCTTTCCCTGCATTCCTCGCAATACGCCGAACAGACCCAGGAGAAGTTCCTTCTGACCCTGACCGTCCAGGCCGCCCAGCCCGACAATCTCGCCCTTTCCGATGCTAAGATCGATACCCTTGAGCTGCTTTTCCCAGGACAGACTGGCGATTTTGACATGCTCCGGCTTTGCGGTGGGCGCCGGTTTGGGCGGATAGTGTGCGGTAACCTCGCGGCCGATCATCAGCTTAACGATCTCGCCTTCCGAATGAGCGCCTTTGGCGAAGGTCTCGATGTGCTGGCCGTTGCGGAACACTGAAAGCGTGTCGCAGAGCTTGTCGATCTCTTGCATGCGGTGGGAAATGAACAGGCTTGCAACGTTGCGCGCCTTAAGTTCTGCAAGCAGTCCGTAGACAGTCTCCACATCGCGGCTGGTCAACGCCGACGTGGCTTCGTCCAGAATTAGAACTTTCGGATCCTTGCCGAGCGCCTTGGCAATTTCAACCATTTGCCGGCGCGACAGTGAGAGCTCGCGCACCATGGAATTGGGATCGACATCCTCGCATTTGATCTGTGCCAGCAGTTCTTCGGCGCGGTGGTGCTGTGCACGCTTGTCGATCAGCCCGAATTTGCGCGGCGGCGAGGCGATCGAGATATTGTCCGCGACGGACAGATCCGGCACCAGCGACAGTTCTTGAAAGATGCACACGATGCCGGACGCGGAAGCTTGTGTCGGGTTTGAAAAACGAACAGTTTCACCATTCAACTGAACGGTGCCCGCATCCGGTTGCAGCACGCCAGAGAGGATCTTGATCAGCGTCGATTTGCCTGCGCCATTCTCGCCCAGAATTCCGTGGATTGTGCCGGCGTGGCATTGGAAATCCACACTCTCCAGCGCGCGTGTTCCCGAAAAATGCTTCGAGACACCAGTTAGTTGGACGATTGGACCGTCAGTCGGCATTGCGCGCGCACTCCTCGCAGGCAGCTTTCTCATGTCTTGGGGAAGGTGGGACGCCCGACCAGGCAGGGCGCCCCACTTTCTTGCTTGGGAGTTTACTTCACGTCTGCTTCGGACTGCGCCATGATCGACGGACCCGAGATGTTGACGCCACAGGGAGGGAATTCGTTCACTGTGAAGAAGTTGTCCGGAAGATCGCTCCAGAAGTTCTTGCCATCCTCGAGATCCTTGTAGGTCGCGACCGGCAGTGGCACAGAGATCAACTGCGGCATGACATTGCCTTCGAGCGCTGAAACCGCGGCCTTCATGGCGATAGCGACGAGGCCCGGGGACTGGCCGATCGAGATACCCTTCAGGCCGTCGGCAGAATACTCGGCGATGGCTTTGCGATAACCGTTCTCGGATTCACCGGCGACGGGGACCCAGGGATGCCCGGAGTCCTTGAGCGCTTGTATGACTCCGTTGGAGCCGCCCTGTCCGACGACGGCTTCGAACTGGCCGTGAACCGCGATGGCGTCTGCAACCACCTTCTGGGTCGTGCCATCATCCCAGTTGCCGACCACCGAAACCATTTCCCAGTCGCCGCCATCGGCTTCCAGAACTTCGTTGATGCCGATTGAGCGATCGCGGTCGACGGAGTTGCCGGGCAGGCCGCGAACTTCGAGGATCTTGCCCGCGGTAACACCCTTGGCCTTGAGTTCGTCAAGTGTGAACTGCGCCCACATGCGGCCCATGAGCAACTGATCTTCGTTGACCTGCATGACGGCATCGGTGTCGAGCACATTGTCAAACGGGACGAGCACGACATCGTTCTTGTCGGCAAGGCGAATGACCCGGTCAAAGCCTTCCGGCGCAACCGCGATTGTGACGATGGCGTCATAGCCCTGGTTGATGAAATCCTCGATAGCACCCAGCTGGGCCGGCGCATCGGTGCCGGTAGAGACCACCTTGAATTCGGCGATCTTGTCTTTCATTGCAGGGTCTTCGGCAAAGGCCTTGGCCGTCTTGATCATCTGAATGCGCCAGCCATTGCCAACAAATCCATTGACCACGGCAATCTTGTAAGGTCCTTCCTTGGCGGACCACTGCATATATTTGGTATTCGCATCCCACGGCGCGAAACACGCCGGGTCGACACCTGGGCCAGACACGACCTTGGGGCCTGCCATGGACAGGCTCGTTGAGAGCATCAGGCTCACGACTGCTGTTGAAATGACTGTTGCTAGTTTCATGTTGTATCCTCCTCCTTCGGTGCCTCATGCACCCTCCCAGATGCCACGGTGTGTGACGATCATCTCCTCAATTGCTCAAGCCCAGCCTCTAATGGCCTCGAGCAGAAATTATTCAGGTCTCGAAATGTTTGAAGCCGGCGTCCAGATGGGATTTCATCTTGTACTGGTAGGCCGTCCGGTCCCGTTGCTCGAGAGTGTGCAGGATTTCAGCATGCTCGGAGTACGTGACTGTCGAAAATGTTTGAATGGTCTTGGCCTTCAGCATGATCTTCAAAATCACTGGCTTCATGATTTTGTAAACGTCGAGGATTGCCTTGTTTCCCATCACTGCCACCAGTCGGGTGTGAAAGCGGAAATCAACTTCGGACGCCTCCGTCGCTGTTTTCGCATCCAGAAGTTCCTTGTTCACGTCATGCAAATCCGCGATGTCTTCAGCTGTAACGCTGTCGAACAGCAATTCGAATGAAGCCACCTCGAGCAGGCCGCGGAATCCCTGAATGTCGGCAAAGGTTTTGCGCGATACTTCGAGTGTGTTGAATGAGAACAGATCGAAGGCCCGTGCCATGCGCTCGTCGATAATGACTGCGCCGACCTTCGGACGAACCTTGACGACCCCATAGGTCTTGAGGATGCGCATGGCTTCGCGCACCGTATTGCGGCCCGCATGGAAGCGCTCGCACAACTCTTTTTCTGTAGGCAGGCTGTCACCCACCTTCAGACCACCTTCCGAGATCAATGCCCGAATATGTTCGACCAGTTCGTCTACCGCGGATGCTTTGGATATCTGAGCGCCCGAATCCACTGCAGGGGGATTGGCCGTGATCGTATCATCGGTTGCCTGATTGGCGGTGGCATCGGTCAAATGAAGATTTCCTATTTGTTGGACAAATACAGATAACGGGGAGACGAAATCGAAGTCAATAGGAACATACGGCGATAATTATGCTGTGAGACGATTAATCATCCCACAAATGAACTCGAAGAATCCGGCAATCGTCAGCAATTCCGAAATAAACATTGTTTCAAAACCGTCCGGACGGTATGTTTTGTGGATGGCAGCAAAACTTCATCGCAAGAACGATCCCGACGCCGTGCGCAGCAGGCTGCTCGACTGCGCGGCGCGGCTGATCGTTGATCATGGCCTGTCGGTGCTGACGCTGGAAAGCGTGGCCCGCGAGGCCGGGGTCAGCAAGGGCGGGCTGTTGCATCACTACCCCGCCAAGGACACGCTGATCAGCGGATTGTTTGACCAGGTAGTCGAATGGTTCGATAGCCGGGTGGAGGCAGCGCTTGAACCGGACGAGGCAATTCCGGCCCGGTTTTCGCGGGCTTATCTGCGGGTCATCGCCAACATCGACATGTCCGTCCCCGAGGAAAAACGCCTCGCCGTTCTCATCCTGATGCTCAGCTCCGATCCGCAGTGTTGTGTGCAATGGAACAGCTGGGTGGACGCCCGTCTGCGACAGCACTACCAAACCGATATGATGCCGCTGGCCCGCACATTGCGTTTGGCTGCTGACGGTCTTTGGCTCTCCGATCTCGGTGGTGGGCCGGATTCCCACCCCTCGACGCGCAGCGACATCCTCCGGTTCCTCGAAGAGCTGGACGCCGCGCACACCAGTCCGGATCTCAAAGCTGACGCCAAACCCGACAATGGAGAACAATGACATGCCGTGGCTGTTTCTTGGTATTGCGATCACCGGCGAAGTTATCGCCACCACGGCGCTGAAGGCCTCCGACGGGTTCACCAAATGGGGGTATAGTGGCGTCTCGATCGTTGGCTACAGCATCTCGTTCTATTGCCTCGCTATCATTCTCAAGACCATGCCTGTCGGCATTGCCTATGCGGTCTGGTCTGGAGCAGGCGTGGCGATGGTCACCTTCATCGGCGTCGTTCTGTTTGGTCAGAAACTGGATCTATTCGCCTATCTTGGCATTGGCCTGATTGTTTCAGGCGTGCTGGTCCTCAATCTGCTTTCAGGAACAACCACGCACTGAGGGCTGCGATATCTGGGTCGCGTTCAGCTGAGGATGTGCGTCCCCTGATCGGTCACTGCATTCACTCGTGTGCCGGGAAATCTGGCGATCAACTCATGCAGTAGGGAAGGCTCCGTCAGCACTGCCGCCGTGGAGAGCCCGTCGGCAACGGCCGCCGAGCGATGCATGACGCTGACCCGCTTCCAGATGGTTGGGGCCGGCAAGCCGCTCACCGGGTCCAGGATATGCCCGATTCCAGCGGATCCGATCCCGCCCGATCCTATCATGGTGCCGCGCGGGCTTGAGGTCGCCACCGCCTGATCGTGCAGCCGGATGGAAGTCTCTGGCTGGCCGTCCTCGAACTCGGCCAATCCGATCCGCCAGCCATCACCGTCTGGCGACAGTCCCACGGCTGCGATTTCACCGACCGAGATGAGACCGGTTTCAAGCCCTTGCGCTGTCAGCAACGCGACAATCTTGTCGGTGATAAAACCCTGCGCGATACCGTTGAACGTCAACGCGCCGCCCGGTGCAATCCGTATTTGATCAGCCGAAACATGAACCTTGTTCCAGCCGGTTGCCGCCCGTGCAGCATTCAGTGTATCCCTGTCCAGCGTACCGTTGGCGTCCGCGTAGGCTGCCCACAGCGGTTGTACGCTCGGATCGAACTTGCCGCGGCTGGCCTGATGAATGCCCGAAACCAGAGAGCACAACTCAAGCAGTTCCGGTGCCGGTTCATCGAGAACGCCGGTCGTATTCAATCGCACCAATGCGCTGTCTGCACGGTAAAGGCTGAAGATCCGTTCCAGCCGTTCGATCTCGGCGCGGGCGCTTGCAAGCAGTTCTTCCGCTTCCCCCTCAGGCAGCCCCGTGAGGCGAAGATCAGCATGCGCGCCAAGTGCAATGCCTTGCCATCGTGCGCCGGGAAGGGGTGCCGAGAATGCACTGTTGGCAGTAAGCAGGCTGCCTGCTGCAATGGTGATGAAACGGCGGCGCGAAAGGCTCATTGGAGCGCTCCAGTCATTGAAATTTCCGGATTCTGATCGAGCCCAACGGGACCGAGCACATAAGCATCGGGGATTTCGGCGAGCCGAACCACCATGCCGCCATTCTCGCCCACGAAAGCGGCCGCGGATTGCTCGCTGCCGAAGGGAATGACCTCGGGGGTTCCCATTCCGCCGGTCTTGCGGGACTCGATGACAAACCATGCCTGTTGTGCGTCGATCCAGGTGTCATCGCCGGGAAAATCCCACTCGGTGGCTTTGCCCATGTCGTTGACATAGACGACGACTGCGTCTTCCTGCTCTTCGGGTGAGCGGATGAAGGCGATGCCGTCCCGCACCTGGCTGAACCAGATCGGATGCGGGTTGTTGGCCAGAAAAATCTGCGCCTTTGGTCCGGTGTGCTCCAGAATGGTCATGTTGCAATAGTGCCCGACGGATTCTTCGGTCAGGGCCACCGGTAGCGGCACTTCGGTCTTGGATTGTTGTTCGCTGCAAGCCGAAACGGTGATCGCCACGGCGGCAATGGCTGCCAGCCTTATGAGCGTCTTCATGGCCGGACCCTTTTGAGAATGAAAGTAGAAAGCCCCAGCGCGATGACAGCCCAGGCGACCGGGCTGAGCATGGTCGCAAGTCCGGAGAGTGGCAGAGCCGATCGGACGCCGCCGCCCAGATTGCTGCCCACGGCGGCCGCATCAATGGCGCTCATGTTGTAGAGGCGGAAAGCATCCGCCGGATTGAACACCAGCAACCAGGGGAAGATGTCGCGGGCGAAAAAGCCGTCCTGGCTGGCCAGTAGCCCGCCAAGCAGCGCCAGATCATAAAGCACCACGGCAAACAGCCAGATCGCGATGGCCAGCGCCGCCGCGGTTCCTGTCTGGCGCACGCTGGCGCTGGCAATATAGCCGATGGCGATGAAAGTGGCGCCCAGTATGATCGAGCTTGCGATCAAGCGGCCGACGCCAATCAGCGCGCTGGCTTCACCGCCGCCATTGGCGAAGAAGGCCACGAGACCGGCGATGCCATAGCCAAAACTCACAGCAATGCTCAGAACCGCAACATGGCCGAGAAACTTGCCGACCAGCACGGCGCCGCGCGATACGGGGCTGGCGAGCACCAGCTGCAGGGTGCCGCGATCGATTTCACCGGCAATGGCGTCAAACGACAACAGCAGCGCGATCAAAGGCACCAGATAGACCGAAAGCGTCGACAGGCTGGCGACGACCACGGTGACCGCGTCGGTTTTGACCTCGCCGCCCGGCGCACTGCCCAAAAGCACCAGGATAAGTGCGAAAGCCAGAAGGATCAGCGTCGACAGGATGATCCAGCGATTGCGAAGACCGATCCGGATTTCCGTTGCAGCTATGGTCAGGACGCCGTGCATTACAAAATCCCCTGCGGAGCTTCGTCTGCCCCGATCTTCGAAAAATACCGGTAGACTTCGTCCAGCGTCGGGGCGGCGACATCCACATCTTCCACCTGTGCGCCAAGTCCGCTGATCTGTGAAAGAATGCGCATCTTGTCGCCTCGAACACAGAACAACTCCACCGAAGCACCGTTGATGCGCCCGCCGCCGATTTCCGCATGGACCTTGTCGACAGCATTGGCGGAGGCTCGTACGCGGATTCGGATCGGCAGATTGGCTTCTTGCTGGAGATCAGCCAGTGGTCCGTTGGCAACCAGTTCGCCCTTGCGCAGGATTGCCACCCGGTCGGTCTTGGCTTCGAGTTCACTCAGTCCATGCGAAGACAGCAGCACCGCGCCACCCTGCCGGGCGACCTCGGCTATCAACTCGTAGAAGTGTTGCCGCGATAACGGATCTAGGCCGGATGTCGGCTCGTCGAGCAGCAACAGGTCGGGCTTGCCGACCAGCGCCTGGGCCAGCCCCAACCGTTGCCGCATGCCCTTCGAATAGGTGTCGACCCGGCGGTCCGCGGCTTCGACAAGTTCGACCTTGTCGAGCACCGATTGCACATCGCCCATGGCCGCACCCTTGAGCTTGGCGTAGAAGCGAACCACCTCGCGACCGGTCAGCATTTTCGGAAACGCCACCTGCTCGGGCAGGTAGGAAACCGTGCGCCGCGCTCCATCGCTGCCCGGCGCGAAACCGGCAATCGAGATCGAGCCTGCGGTTGGCTTGATGAACCCCAGAATCAGGCGGAACAGCGTGGTCTTGCCGGCGCCATTGTGGCCCAGCAGCGCCACCTGTTCTCCGGGTGCGACGTCGATTGAGACATTCGTCAGGGCGTCAACCGCCTTGAATTTCATGCTGACGTTACGGGCTTTTATGATCTCGCTCATTGCAGCGATGCCTTCCAGTTGCGCGCGGTTTCGGGCAACTCATGTGGTTTCATCAACGGCCGGTCATCGACAATGCCGCCGGGCAGCAGTGCCGGAAATTCGCTTTGCGCCCAGCGCACCAGTTGCACAGCCGGGCTGCCAAGCAGCAGTTTTGCTGATGGTTGGGTCCATAGTACCTGATCCATCGCGTCGTTGGGATGGAATGCCTGATCGGCGACACCGTCGCCATTGACGTCATAGGCGGCGTGGTCGCTCCAGTAATTGCCCGACCAGACATGATCCTTGGTGCTGACGAACTTGATCTGGGTGCGGTTGCCGACAAAGGCATTGCCGGAAATCTCGTTGCGGGCTGATCCACCGGTAAAATGGATGCCGATCTCGCAGCCTTCAATCCGGTTGTCCCGGATGATGTTCTTGTTGGCATTGTAGACGAAGAGACATTTTTCGCCGCCGCCAACCACCGCGTTGCCTTCGATGAGGGCATTGTTGGCGTAATTGAGCATGATGCCGTGATCGCGGTCATCAAGCGAGATGTTGTCGCGGATGGTCACGCGTTTTGAAAACATGATGGCGTAACCAAGGTGGTTGCCAATCGAGATGTTTCCGGAAACCTCGCTGTCGTCAGCATTCATGTAGTGAATGGCAAAGCGCAGCTTCTCAAAGCGATTGTTGGTGAAGGTGTTTTTTTTGCTGGTGTTGACGAAAATGCCATCGCGGCCCTGGCGGATTGTGTTGCCGGTTACCGTGGCGCCGGGCGCATTCCACACATAGACACCATTGCCGCGACGGCTCATCAGCCTGTCATCGCCGCCAATAATGGTGTTGCCTTCGACACGGGCATCGCGCGCGCCATGGATGTCGACGCCGTAGAGATTGTCTTCGATCTGATTATTGCGAACGATAGCGCGCGTGGCTTTCTTGGTCATCTGTACGCCGCTGTCGATGGTTTGGTGCGACTTGCCCGAGCCTGTCAGCTTCAGGCCTTCGATGATCACGTCGGGCGCATCAATGGTGATGACCGAGCCGACGCCGGTCCCAATCACATGAGCGTTGCCGCTGCCGTCAAGTTCAATCGGTTTCGCCAGCGTAAACCCGCCCTGATAAATCCCTTCGCTCAGTAGCAGACGGTCGCCGGGCTGAGCCAGGTCGACCGCCCGCACCAGTGCATCCGGACCGGGCTCGACGCGGATATCGGCGGCATGCGCCGACCCCGCGAGGAGAGTGGTTCCGAGCAGCACTGCAAATGTGCGGGCAGTCAGGTTCATGGTCGTATGGTCCTAAATGTTACGCAGGTTCGACGAACATGCGTCCGCGCATTTCCATGTGCAGGGCATGACAGAACCACTGGCAGTAGAACCAGTGAACGCCCGGACGGTCTGCGGTGAAGGTGATTGACGCAGTTGCCTGCGGCGCCACTTCCATCGCTATCCCGTAGTTGGAAATGCTGAAGCCATGGGTCACGTCGTCGACATCGTCGAGGTTGGTCACATAGACCGTGACTTCCTGTCCCTGCTTGACCGTGAACTTCTCCAACCCGAACTGCGGTGCAACCGAGGTCATGTAGACGCGGACCTTGTTGCCGTCCTCGATGACGACGTCATCATAATCGAGGTCGACGCCATCGGCTTTCGCCTGGGCGTAGGCGTCGACGAACACCTTGTCATCTCGTGACCAGACATTGACGGGATTGACGATGTCCGCACGCACCAGACACACGTCATGGGGTTCGGCAAAAGTCGGTCCGTCGTGCACCACTTTCATCTCATCACTCGAGATGTCGATGATCTGTTCGTTTTCCGGCTTCAGCGGACCAACGTTCAAGAACCGGTCCTTGGAGAACTTGTTGAGCGAGATCAGCCATTCGCCGTCAGCCTCCTTGGTCTCACCCATCGTGGTATGGTTGTGGCCCGGCTGATAATGCACATCGACCTTGGAGACGATCGGATCGACATCTTCACCGGCGAAGGATCGGATGGCCTTGGCGATATCCCACTTCACCATCTGGCTGTCGAGGAACAACGTCGTGTAGGCGAAGCCCTTGCCATCGAATGCGGTGTGAAGCGGACCAAGGCCCAGTTCCGGTTCGGCGACGATGCAGGACCGCGGATCAGCGTCGTCTTCGAACAGCGCATCGACCTTTGTCACATCAATAACCGAAACCGTCGGCGACAGCTTGCCGGCGATCATGATGTGCACGCCGTCAGGCGCTGTGTTGACGCCATGCGGGCTGTTCGGGATCGGGATGTAGCGGGTGTATTTCTTGTTCTGGCCCTTGCGGCCGTCGATGACCGGCACACCGTTGAGTATCTGCACGTCGCCAGCAGCAACGCCCTCTTCGATGGCCTTGAGGTTGAACACAACCACGTGGTCGAGTTCGCTCTCGGTCATTTCGGCAAGGTTCATGCCCATTTCCGAGTTGTAGCTCGTTGAGAAAGCATACTTGCCCTGATAGTCGCAGTCGGTGTTGTCGAGGTTGCCCGACACGATGACCTGCCAGGCCACCTTCATCTCGTCGCCATCGATGGCGGTGAAGATGTTCACATACTGTGACGGATCATCAAGAATGGTACCGTCATTGACCAGCGGGGCTTCATGCTCGCCATTGGCGAAGACGTAGCCGGTGCGCGGGAATTTCTGCGGGCGCATACCGTGAATGTCATTGGCGTTCGGGATCTCGAGGATCTTGTCGCATTTCATCACGTCGCAACGAATACGCGCGACCCGGGTGTTGGCCTTGTCGTTGGCGAAAATGTAACGTCCGTCATAGGTGCCGTCGGTGAACGACATATGCGGATGGTGCAAATCACCATTGTCATAGGTCTTCATGCCCTTGGCCGCCAGAAACGTCTTCGTCTCTTCGGTCAGGCCTTCGGTGAGAACTTTCAGGCTTTCATTGGTCTGGCCCCAACCGGTGGCAGAGCAGCGGTTGAAAACCGGAACGCGCATCAGTTCGCGCATCGACGGAAAACCGAGAATGCGCAGTTCACCGGTCTGGCCCGACGACCAGAACCCGTAATAGGTGTCAAGTTCACCTGGTTCGAAGTTCAGTTTCGGCGTCGCGGCGTGCGCCTGGGTTACAAGCGCGCCGCTAAACAGGTTTGCACCCATGCCTGAACCGGCCAGAACTGCTCCACCGGCGGTGGCAGTCATCAGGCTTCGGCGTGACAGGCCTTTTCTTTTGGTTTCTTCGGCTGACATGTTTTGTCTCCTTTTATGTTGTTGGCTGTGATGTAGGGTTGGTTCCCACGAGCGGCTGTCCCGTGCCTGCTGGCACTGGAGCAATCGGATCGAGAAGGTTCTGCTTGCGGAATTTTGCCCGCTTGGCTTCTTTCTTGATGCACACCGGGCACTTGCTGTCGCTCTGGTAGAGCACCTGGCAATGCAGGCACTGGAGGCATTCGTTTGGATTGATGTTGCCTTCGGGATGGATGGCCTGGACCATGCATTCCTTGGCGCAGCGCTGGCACGGATCGCCGCATTCCTTGTAGCGCTTGAGCCAGTCAAACATCCTGAGCCTAGCCGGGATCGCCAGCGCTGCGCCGAGCGGGCACAGATAGCGGCAGTAGAACCGTTCGATGAACAGACCTGCGCCGAGCAGCACGACGACGAACAGGATATACGGCCAGCCGCGCTGGAATTTCAGGATGATCGCTGTCTTGAACGGCTCGATTTCCGCATAGCGCTCGGCCATTTCCAGCGAGTACAGCGACAGGCCGAACAGACCGAGGAAGATCATGTATTTGACCGGCCACAGCCGCTCATGCAGGCCCCAGGGAACTGTGTATTGGGGAATCTTGAAAAAACGCGCGATCTTGTTGGTCAGCTCCTGAAGCGCGCCGAACGGGCACAGCCAGCCGCAGTATACGCCGCGCCCCCAGAACAACAGCGACGCCGCCACCGAGAACCACAGGATGAAGACCAGCGGGTCCATCAGGAAGGCGTTCCATGAGAAACCTGCCATCACCGCCGAGAAGAACGCCAGCACATTGACCACCGACAATTGCCCATTGGCGTACCAGCCAAGGCCCACAAGCGTGAATGTCAGGAATCCGATACGAAACCAGTAGGTGAAGCGCTCGTGCTTCGTCACCTGCATCTGGAAGAAGAAAACGCCGGTCAGAACGATGAGGGCGGCCATCAGCACGACGACTTCGACACGTTTTTGAAGCCAGATACGTTTCCACAAATGGCTCAGTTCGCTGGTGTCGGATACCGCCACGTCGCTCTGGATCTGTGGATTGCTGGCGACAGCAGCGTCGACTGCAAGCTTTTCGGTGTAGCGATCTGGAATCCGGTAACCGAGATCGAAGGTGATGAAGGCCTTGTCGATGGCGCCAACGGCGCGCTGCACCAGAAGCTGCAGGCGGAATGGTTCAGCTGGATCAAACCCGCTGCCGGCCTTCACCTTGAAGAGATCAAGTTCGGTGAAAGATGGCGCATCCTCCGTCGCCAGCTTGCCAAGGCGTTTGTGCTGCTTGTCGTGGAACCGGACGGCGGTATCGCCCTGGATCAGATGCATGCGATCAAAGATCCCGCCGCGAACATAGCCCGAGCCCTTGAAAGAATATTTGCCGCGGCCAACCACCAGAATGGCCTGATCGCCTTCGTCGAGCCATTCGAGCAGGTTTGCGTATTCGCTGTCACCGAGCAACGTGCGGCCGATTTCCGGCGCACTGACCACCGCCACCTGCATGTCGATAAATGTATCTTCCGGATCACCTTTTTCAGGGCGTTTGATGGCGCGGGCATCGCCGGTCTCTTCAAAGGCGGCGTTCACCTGCCCGATATCAAGCCGCAGGCTGCGGATCGATCCATCGCCGGCAAGTGTTTGCCAGTCGGATAACTCGACCTCGTCATCGCTCGGCATCACAAGCTTCTTCGTTGGCCCGGAGCTCGCCAGCTCAGGCTCAAGACCGCCAAGGCCAAGCGCGCGCGCAACTTTCAGGCCTGCCCGGACGATGGAATCGTCGATGACTATAATGGTCACGGTGGCGCCGGAGACGATATCAAGATCATGCGCCGAGCCGCCAGCGGCAGCCTCCGCTATGAGGTCGAGCCCGGCATATTTTTCTGTCACCGCAGTGATCTTTGATTCAGGAATGCCGACAAGCACAATCGGTTCGGAATGCTTGACCAGGCGGACCCCGGTCACCTTCGCATTGTCATCGACCCCCATGAGCGTGTGGATCGGCTTGCCGGAATAGCCGGTGGTCGTGACGAAATCCGATGTCAGAAACACATAGCCAACGACCTTGCCGCCTTTCAGGGCTTCGACGACGGGAATGTCCGGGCGCAACTGGCCATACTCCGTGGCGCCGGGAACGATGTCCCCGACACTGGCCTTGTCCAGAAATTTCATGACCAGCGGCTCGGCCTGCACGGAGCTCATGCCGAGTAGAAGGCTTGCTATCATTACAAGCGCTATAGCTATCCAGGTGCGGCCGTTGTCTGGCTTGGTTGTCATGCTTCGAATGTTCCGATTTCGTTCAACGCGAAACTATCGGTGCAAAGCAATTTTCTCTTTGATCTAGCGCAACCTTTCGAGGTGAATTGTTTTGAATATCAATATGTTAAATTGCAGATATGCTATATATGAGAATGCAGCAAAACGTCAGGTTTCAGCGCTTCCTGTATTGCTCGCCGGTGGGACTTAATGTTCTTGTACCCACCACCGCGGAAACTGATTTCGCAGAAAACATCTACTTCTTTGCGGTTCTGGGCAAGGCCAACAGATTTGGAATTGAGACACACATGAGCGAATGGAGTGAATTCACATCAGCCCTGCTGGCCTTCTTCGTGCTGCACAGCGTCCCGGTGCGGCCCGCTGTGAAGTCACGGATTGTCAGTCTGACCAGTGGCAGGTTTTTCACGTTCGCTTATTCCTGTGTCTCGCTTCTGGCGCTTGGCTGGTTGATTGTTGCTAGCTCCCGCGCGCCCTATGTCGAGATCTGGCCCCCGGCGCCCTGGCAGCACGTGGCGGCACTTGTCCTCATGCTCTGCGTCTGTGTCATTATCGCCTTTGCGCTTGGCCGCCCCAATCCGTTCTCGTTCGGCGGCAGTTCCGAAACCGGCTTCGATCCTTCCCGCGCCGGGATCGTCCACTTGCACCGTCATCCCTTGTTGTTGGCGTTCTTTCTGTGGGCCAGTGCCCATCTGCTGCCCAATGGGGATCTTGCGCATGTGATTCTGTTTGGCCTGTTCGCCGGGTTTTCCTTGCTCGGGATGAAACTGATCAACCGCCGGACCAGGCGTCAGATTGGTTCGAAGCAATACGAAGCATTGCTGATGTCTGTGCAGCAAGCACCTCTGCTTCGAAGTTTCGCGCTTGACCACCCGCTCATCCGGACATTGACCGGCTTTGACCTGTTTATCGTGCTTGTGCTGTTGCACCCGCTGGTGATCGGCGTCTCGCCGCTGGCGGTTCTTTACTGAGCAGTCTTGCCTTTGCGCCGTCTGCTTAACGCGGGGGCAAAGAGCAACCCGAAACCGGCAAAAGCAACCATCCAGGCGAAGGCTGCAACATGCAGGGTGATACCGGTATGGCTGTCACTCAACGCCGCCAGAATGCGGGTGACAGCCGCCACCAGAAGGGCGGAAAAAATCAGGGTTCCAGATAATCCGGCTTTCAATTGTTGCCCGGTGTGGCCAAGCGAAGCGCGGACCATCATCGAAAGCGTCATGCCGCCGACCGCGCCGACACCCAGCGCATGGACTCCGGCAAGCGGCGAAACAGTCTCCGGCCAGAACCCGCCAGCAGCAATCAGGGCAAATCCGACGGGCACGAACAGATAGCCGGCATGCAGCATCCAGACCAATGGATCACGCAACGTGCGCAGGCCCGCCCAGCGTGCAAGCCGGATGAACTGAAACAGCGCCGCAATTGCCATGGCGGAAGCGGTAGCAAGTGAATCGGGGTATGCAGTCCAAAGCACTAAAGCAGCGACCCCCACGGCAATCGACAGCAGGTCAAAACGTGAGAAAGCTGCCGGCAGGCGTCCGGGGTTCTCCCGCACCAGCCAGTTGCGCGTGAAGCTCGGGATGACCCGCCCGCCGATCAGCATGATCAGCGTGATCGCCGCCAGCGCTGCCAGCCTGCGGCTGATGTCGGACACGCCATTAAAATGTGCTTCGAGATGAAAAGCGATGTTGGCCGCGGTCAGGATCGTGAGCGGCAGCAGCACTTTCAGATTGCGCCAGTTGGCGCCTGCGATGATCTCGCGAGCGATCACCATCGCCACGGCAATCAGAAAGCCGGCATCGATAATCAGTGCTGCCTGCCATCCGATATGGCTCGAGAATGTAATGGCAAGCCGTCCAGCAATCCAAAGCAGCACCAGCGCCAGCAGGCCATCCCCCTGTAGCGGCATCCGCCCTGTCCAGTTCGGAACCGCAGTGAACAGGAACCCGGTGGCGATAGCCGGCAGAAACCCGAAATAGAGCTCATGAACATGCCAGTCGGTCGGCGCGAACAATGTCGACAGACTGAGTTCGCCATAAAACTGCGGCAGCCAGAGCAGAATTGACAGGCCGGAATAGAGCGAACCGAGCAGGAAAAACGGACGAAACCCATAGCTTAGGATTGCCGGGCCTGTGTAAAGGCGGGTTCTGGGAATTGCCATCACTGGATCCATCTCTGCGCGCTGCGATTCGTTGCGTCGAGCTTGCCCGCATTTCGGGTGTCGCGCCATGCGATTGCATTGGGCTTGACTCCATCCCTATCAAGTTGGATGTCCGGTTCTTTGCAATAACGCAAATTGGAAACACTGAATGAGCCGTCTCGATCCTTCGCTTTTAGCAGGCCTGCCGCCGTTCAGCGGGATGGATCATGATGCGCTCAAGGATTTGCTGGTCGGCGCAACACCGCTCCGGCACCCGAAAGGTGCTCACATCTTCCGGGAAGGCGAGGACGCGCATTCCTTCTTTCTGCTGCTTGATGGTTATGTGCGGGTGGTCAAACTGGCGCCTGATGGCGAGCAGGTAATTGTCCGCTTCATCACCAGCGGGGAATTGCTGGGCATCGCCAAGGCGCTCAGCCGGGATAGCTATCCCGCAAACGCTGTCGCTGCTGCAGACTGCGTACTGCTCTCCTGGCCATCGAGATCATGGGACAGTATTATCGCGGTACACCCGGGCTTTGCCACCAACACCTATGCGATGGTTGGTCAGCGGTTGATCGACACCCACGACAAGGTTGTCGAGCTGGCGACCGAGCGGGTCGAGCGTCGCGTCGCCAATGCTGTCCTCAATCTTGCCAAAACCACGGGAAAGGCGACCGACGAGGGGATACTGATCGATTTCCTGATTTCCCGTCAGGACATCTCGGAGATGACCGGCACGACGCTCCACACCGTCTCCCGGCTGCTCAGCAGCTGGGAAGCGAAAGGCTGGATCAAGAGTGGCCGTCAACGAATTACGCTTGTCGAAAGCCAGACCCTGAAGCTGCTGGCGACGGCGCGCGGATGACCGGCAGGCGGCTCACAAAGAGCTGCCAACCTTCACCAGTGTCTTTCCAAAGTTCTTGCCTTCGAGCATGCGGATGAAGGCTTCCGGTGCGTGCTCCAGCCCATCGGTGACATCCTCGCGGTAGACGATCTTGCCGTCGCGGACAAGAGGCCCGACCTCCGCCAGAAAGTCGCCGAACCGGTCGAAATGATCCGAGATGATAAAGCCACCGACCGTCAGGCGGTTGACCAGGATCGTCCGCCATGCCTTAGGCAGGCGGTCAGGTCCGGCAGTTTCTCCGGCGCCCAGCGCACCTGCATTGTACCAGGCAATCATCCCGCAGAGCGGCATCCTGCCACCGACATTCATCATCGGCAGCACGGCTTCCAGCGTCATCCCGGCCACGTTCTCGAAGTAGATATCGATCCCACCGGGGCAGGCATCCGCCAGCGACTTGCGCAACGCCTTTGCGTCGGGCGCAGCGCGGTGATCGATGCAGGCATCGAAACCGAGTTCCTTGACAGCAAAGGCACATTTGTCTGCTCCGCCGGCAACACCGACCGCGCGCAGGCCCTTTTGTTTTGCCAGTTGCCCCACCATTGAGCCGACCGGGCCGGTGGCAGCACCCACGACAAGCGTTTCGCCAGCCTTGGGGCGGCCGATCTCATTGAAACCGTACCAGCCGGTGAATCCAGGCATGCCCAGTACGCCGAGCGAAGTCTCGATCGGGGCCGCGGCGGGATCGATTTTACGCAACTCTGCCGCGCGCACGACACCATGGCTGCCCCAGCCGAACATCCCCATGGCGATATCGCCGGGTGCGAAACGCGGCGACCGGCTCTCAATGACTTCACCAACCGCGCCGCCACCCATCTGTTCGTCAACCTTGACTGGTGTCGAATAGGATTTGGCGTCGTCCATCCTGCCGCGCATGTAAGGATCGAGCGACATGTAGATGACCCGCAACAATACCTCGCCTTCGCCGGGGGTAGGCATTGCGGCCGTCTCCAAACGGAAATTCTCCGGCACGGGCTGGCCTTCGGGGCGCTTGGCAAGAACGATTCTCTGGATTTCGTCAGACATGGTGTTTCTCCGTAGGGGGCCGGATTTAGGCGATGGTCACGCCGCCATCGGCGACGATCACCTGACCGGTGATAAAGCTTGCTGCGGGTGATGCGAGGAAAGCCGCAACCGGGCCGATTTCCTCAGGCAATCCGATACGCCGCAAGGGCGTTGTTTTGGTGCGCTCTTTGAGATTTGCCTCGTCCTCCCACAGGGCGCGGGCAAAATCCGTCTTCACCAGGCCCGGCGCAATGCAATTGACGCGGACATTGTCGCGGCCGTGTTCGACGGCGAGATTGCGCGCCAGCGCGAAGTCGGCGGCCTTTGAAATCCCGTAGCCGCCGATGACTGTGTTGCCACGCATGCCGGCGATGGACGAGATGATGACAATCGCGCCATCGCCTTTTTGCTTCATTGCCGGGATCACCCTGTTGCACAGCCAGAGGTTGCTCTTGACGTTGGAGCCCATGATCTTGTCAAAGGCTTCGTCGGACAGTTCGCCGAGCGGCCCGTAAGCCGGGTTCACGGCGGCATTGCAGACCAGGATATCCGGCGCGCCGTAGAGCTTTTCGGTTCCGGCAATCAGGTTTTCGATCTCTTCTTTTCGCGAAATATTGCAGGCGATAACTGCCGCCTCGCCACCTTCTGCCCGGATGGCTTCAGCTACCGGTTCGCAGGCCTCGGCCGTGCGGCTGGAGATGATGACCTTCGCGCCGAGCCGCGCCATGGTTTCTGCGGTCGCCCGGCCGATGCCGCGGCTCGATCCGGTGATGACGGCAACCTTGCCCTCAAGCGAAAATGGCATTGATGCGTTCATGGCGAGGTTCCTTCCCCTGGTCTCAAGCCCCTGTACTCAAGCGTCTTCGCGGATGAGGCCATCCAGTTGTGCAAGCCGTTTGAGGTGATGGTTGGCGTCACCGAACAGGATGTCGAGCATTGTGGTGCGCTTGAAATAATGGCCGATGGCATATTCCATCGTCATGCCGACACCGCCGTGGAGCTGAACGGCTTCGCGGCCGATGATCTTGGCCGATTCCCCGATCTGCACCTTGGCTGCCGAAACCGCCCGGGCCCGTTCCACCGCATCGTCGCCGGTAGCCAGCATGCTGGCATACATCGTCATCGAGCGGGACTGCTCAAGTTCAACGAACATGTCGACAGCGCGATGCTGCAGCGCCTGGAAAGACCCGATGGTGGTGCCAAACTGGCTGCGGGTTTTCAGGTACTCGAGCGTCAGCTCATGCATTTTCTCGAAGCATCCGACCGCCTCGGCGCAAAGTGCCGCAATCGCTTCGTCAGCGACGCGCGAAATAACCGGCCAAGCCGCGCCGTCTGCACCGATCAGCGCATCGGGTCCGACCTTGACTGACTGGAAGGTAATCTCGGCGGCGCGCAGGCCGTCCTGTGTCGGATAGCCGATGCGCGACACTCCCTCGGCATCCGCGTCAACCACGAACAGCGAAATGCCGTCTTCGTCCCGAGAACCACCTGAGGTGCGTGCCGACACGATCAGCTTGTCGGCGCTGTCGCCATGCAGAACCAAGGCCTTCTTGCCGTCGATCACCCAGCCGTCGCCATCCTTGCTCGCAGATGCTTCGACATCGAACAAGTCGTAGCGGCCCTGCGGCTCGGCGCAGGCAAAGGCCATCCGCATCCCGCCTTCGGCCATCGCCGGAATCAGAGCGGCTTTCTGCTCGGCATTACCAGCGTGGCGCAGCACACCGCCTGCAAGGATGATGCTGGCAAAGAACGGTTCCAGGATCAGCGCCTTGCCGAACGCCTCCATCACGATCATCGTCTCTGTCGCGCCGCCGCCAATGCCGCCATCTTCCTCGGCAAAAGGTAAAGCCAGCAGACCGAGTTCAGCGTACTGGTTCCACATTTTCTCGCTGAAACCGGTCTCGCCGGCACCATGCTTGCCACGCGCCTCAAAGCCATACTGGTCCTTGAGCAGGCGCTCCACGCTGTCCTTGAGCATGCTCTGTTCTTCGGATAGGTCAAAATCCATTGTGTTGTTCTCCCGACAGGCCGGCCGCACCGGCGCCGAATTGAGGACGCCGCTGCCGGGTCCTGAAATGCTGCTCCGCGCTAAAGGCCGAGAATGGCTTTGGCGATGATGTTCTTCTGGATCTCGTTTGATCCGCCGTAGATCGAGACCTTGCGTGTGTTGAAATAGGCTGGCGCAATCGTCGAGGCCCAGTCGGGGCCAATCGTCGGCTCATTACGTCCATCAATCTCGTCGTCGGGCTGATAGGGCATGGCGTAGGGGCCGACGACATCCATCAGCAGTTCGGTCGTCGCCTGCTGGATTTCAGACCCCTTGATCTTGAGGATCGAACTGGCCGGGTCCTGCGTCCCTTTCTCGCGCTTCGCCTCGCCGGCAAGAACACGCAGCTGGGTCATCTCGAGTGCCTTCAGCCGGACCTCGATGGCGGCGACCTTCTCGCGGAATTCCGCCTGGTCGATCATCCTCTGGCCACCGACGCGCTGCTGGGCTGCCAGTTCCTTGATCCGCCGGATACGTTCCTTGGAGACGCCGACACGGGCAATGTTGACCCGCTCGTTGCCGAGCAGGAACTTGGCATAATTCCAGCCTTTGTTCTCTTCCCCGACGAGATTTTCGACCGGAACTCTGACATCGTCGAAGAAAACCTCGTTGACCTCGTGGCCGCCATCAATTGTCTGGATCGGCCGCACGGTGATGCCGGGCGTTTTCATGTCGATGAGCAGGAAGGAGATACCGGCCTGCTTCCGCGCGTCCGGATCAGTGCGCACCAGACAGAAGATCCAGTCGGCATATTGGGCAAGCGTGGTCCATGTCTTCTGGCCATTGACGACAAATTCGTCGCCGTCACGAATGGCACGCGTTTTCAGCGAGGCGAGGTCGGAGCCCGAGCCTGGTTCGGAGAAGCCCTGGCACCACCAGTCTTCTAGGTTAGCGATACGCGGCAGGAAGCGCTGCTTCTGCGCCTCGTTTCCGAATGTATAGATCACCGGAGCAACCATATTGACGCCGAACGCGAGCGGCGCCGGCGCCGGCGCCTGGCTCATCTCTTCGAGGAAGATGTATTGCTTGATCGGACTCCAGCCGGTTCCGCCATGTTCGACGGGCCAATGTGGAACAGCCCAGCCCTTGTCGTGGAGAATCTGTGTCCAACGGACCAGTTCTTCCTTGCTGGTGTGCCGCCCGGCGACAATGTTTTCGCGAATGCCGGCGGGAAGCGCTTCCCGGAAAAAGCTGCGGACCTCGTCGCGGAACGCCAGCTCGTCTTCTGTGAATCTCAAATCCATGGCTCGGGTCCTCAAAAAATCTCGAACAGGCCGGCAGCGCCCATGCCACCGCCAACGCACATCGTCACGACACCGTATTTGACACCGCGCCGCTTGCCCTCGATCAGCACATGTCCGGCAAGCCGGGCGCCGGTCATGCCATAGGGATGACCCACGGAAATGCTGCCGCCGTCGACGTTGAGCTTGTCGGGATCAATGCCCAGCTTGTCGCGGCAGTAAAGCACCTGTACGGCAAAAGCCTCGTTGAGTTCCCACATGCCGATATCATCGATCTTCAGGCCGGCACGCTCAAGCAGGCGCGGGATGGCGAAAACCGGGCCGATACCCATTTCGTCTGGCTCTGTGCCTGCCACCGCGAAACCGCGCAGCGCGCCAAGCGGTTGCAGACCGCGCTTTTCGGCCAGCTTGGCATTCATCAGCACACAAGCAGAGGATCCGTCGGACAACTGGCTGGCATTACCTGCGGTGATCAAAGCTCCTTCGCCGCGCACCGGCGTCAGACCTGCCAGTCCTTCGGCAGTCGTCTGCGGGCGAGGTCCTTCGTCAGCCTTGATCGTGACTTCCCTGTAAGAGACCTCTTTCGTCACCTTGTCCATAACTGCCATCGTCGTGGTGATAGGCACTATTTCAGCGTCGAACCGGCCCGCTTCCTGAGCCGCAGCTGTGCGTCTCTGGCTCTCGAGGGCATAGATGTCCTGTGCTTCGCGGCTGATGTTGTAGCGCTTGGCAACAGTCTCGGCGGTATCGATCATCGCCATGTAGATGTCAGGCTTGTTTTGCATCAGCCAGCGGTCGCGGCGATGAAAATCATTCATGTGCTCGTTCTGCACGAGACTGACAGATTCGAGGCCGCCACCAATGGCGATCGGCACGCCGTCGAGCTGGATCGAGCGCGAGGCGACCGCAATTGCCTGCAGACCCGACGAGCATTGCCGATCGATCGTAGAGCCGGAGACCGTCACGGGCAGGCCGGCACGTACCAGCGCCTGGCGGGCGACATTGCCACCGGTCGCACCCTGCTGCAGCGCGCAACCCATGATGACGTCTTCGACTTCACCGGGCTCGATGCCTGCGCGCTCGACGGCATGCTTGATGGCGTGCGCACCAAGCGTTGCTCCGTCAGTGTCGTTCAGTCCGCCGCGAAAGGCCTTGCCGATCGGTGTGCGGGCGGTTGAAACGATGACTGCATCCTGCATTGTACTTTCCTTCATTCTTGGTGGTCTGGTGTGTTCGTTGTCTGCGCGGTCGCGGCCTTGTTTTTCTCCACGTCGCGCAATTCCTTGCGTGAAAGCTTGCCGACCGATGTTCTAGGCAATTCATCTCTGAACTCAAGCGCTGCTGGCAGTTCATGACGCCCAATCCGGTCCTCTAGAAATGTGACCAGCGCCTCAAGAGTAAAGGGCTGCGCACCGGTTTTCAGCGTTACAAAGGCTTTTGCCGCTTCACCGCGATACTCGTCTTCTACACCCAACACGATACATTCTGCGACATCCGGATGTTCGTAGATCGCCTGCTCGATCATCTGCGGATAGACGTTGAAACCGCCGGAAATGATCATGTCCTTCTTGCGGTCGACGATATAGAAATAGCCGTCCGGTGCCATGTACCCGACATCGCCTGTCAGGAAATAGCCGTCGGCGAACGCCACCGCATTTTCTTGCGGTTTGTTCCAGTAGCCTGCCGTCACGTTCTTGCCGCGTACCCGCAATTCGCCAACTTCTCCTGCTGCAAGCACCTGGTGCGGATCGTCAAGCGATACGACCTGCAGCTCGACGCCGGGCAGGGGCATACCGATTGATCCCGGCTTCGCCTCACCGAACGGCAGCAGGTTGGTTCCGGCCGGCGACGTTTCCGTCATGCCCCATCCTCCGGCAAGGCGTTGGCCGGTCAATCCTTCGAAACGCTGGCCCACCTCGACCGGCAGGGGTGCTCCGCCTGAAGAACAGCGTTTGAGCGAGGAAAGGTCGCTCTTCATCAGGTCCGGATGATTGGCAAGCGCGATCCACATCGTCGGCACACCGGGGAACGTGGTTATCTGCTTGGCTTGAATGTCATCAAGCACCTGGCTCGGGTCAAATCGCATGTGCAGCACGATTTCGGCCCGCCGTTTGATCCCGAGGAGAAGAATCGTGGTCAGCGCGTAGATATGGAACAGCGGCAGCACGCAGAGAACTTTTTCACTTGGGCCGGCATCACCATAAAGCGCCTCGAACCAGGCGTCGTAACTTGCCACTGACGCCGTCAGATTGGCATGTGTCAACATCGCGCCCTTGGCTGGGCCCGTCGTGCCGCCGGTGTATTGCAACAGCGCAATGTCTTCCTCGTGGATCTCTGGCCAGGCCGCCGGTGCAGTCCTGTTGGCACAAAACAGGTCGAACCTGATGACGTCCTCGCGCTCGGGAATGGATTCACGTGCGGGGTTGTCAGCCCCGAACCGCGTATCGTCGCCGACAATTACCCGGTCGGCGAGCCCCGCTTCCATCAGCTTGATCGCACCGGCCAGCATGCCGCCGAGATTGGTCGTGACGATGGTGCGTGCGCCCGAGTCTGTAAGCTTGTGGGCCAGTTCGCGCGGCGCGTCGAGCGGCGACAGATGCGCAAGCCGGGCACCAGCCTTCAACGTGCCGAAGAATGCGACCGGATGCCAGGGCGTGTTGGGCAGGTAGAGTGCGACAGTCTGGTCCTTCGCCAGGCCAGCCTCCAGCAGCGCGGCCGCGAACGTGTTGGCCTCGTCGCGCAGGCCTGCGTAACTGATCGACCAGCCGCGGAAATCGAACATGGTCCGGTCGGGACAATCCGCGACCGCATCGTCGAGCAAGCCCGGCAGACTGCCTGTAACAATGGGGGCATCCCACCTCAGCTTGTCCGGATAGGAGTGTTCCCAGGCGTGAGGGCGGACAGTCATGCCGCATCGCCTTTGCCAGTCATCGCCGACGCCAGCGAGCCGCCGCTTTCTGCAGCCTTGCGCAAAAGAGCCGACGGCTCGAATACCGGATTGCCGGTCTTGCCATGCCAGTATTCGAGACGCTCGACGATATGGTCGAGGCCCGCCTGTTCAGCCCAGAACATCGGGCCGCCCTTGCCGATCGGAAACGCATACCCATTGACCCAGACGATGTCGATGTCGGAGGGCCGCGAGGCTATACCTTCTTCGAGAATGCGCGCACCCTCGTTGATCATCGGGTAAATCGTACGCTCGATGATCTCGATAGCATTGATGCTGCGTCTGTTTACGCCCTGTTCCTTGGCTTTTTCCGCGATCAGTGCGTCGACCCACGGATCCTGCTTTCCGTCGCGCGGCCCGTCTTCATAGCTGTAGAAGCCCTTTCCGGTCTTCTGGCCATAGCGCCCCGCCTCGCAAAGCGCGTCGCCAATCACAGCGGTCGTGCCGAGGGATTTTCGGGTCCTCCAGCCGATATCGAGTCCCGCGAGATCCCCCATCGCGAATGGCCCCATGGAGAACCCGAAATCAAGAAATGCCTTGTCGACATCCGCCGGCGAGGCGCCTTCGAGCAGCAGATCCTCGTTTTCGGCCGACCGTGCCGACAGCATCCGGTTGCCGACAAAGCCGTGACATACGCCGACAACGACCGGCACCTTGCCGATCTGTTTGCCGAGCGCGAGCGCGGTGGCGACAACATCCGCAGCCGTCTCCTTGCCACGGACAATTTCAAGAAGCTTCATCACATTGGCGGGAGAGAAGAAGTGCATTCCCAGAACGTCGGACGGCCGATTGGTCATCTGGGCGATTTCATCTACATCAAGGTATGAGGTGTTGCTGGCCAGAACCGCGCCCGGCTTCATGATTTCGTCGAGCTTGCCGAAAACAACCTTCTTGACCGACATCTCCTCGAACACCGCCTCGATGACCAGATCGGCATCGGCGATATCGTCATAGTTTGTCGTCGTGCTCAGCCGTCCAAGCCTCAGGTCACGCTCGGCCTCTGAAATAGAACCGCGCTTGACCGAAGTGTCATAGTTGCGGCGGATCACCGCCATGCCCCGGTCCAGCGCTTCCTGGCTCATTTCGAGGATCGTCACGGGAATTCCTCCGTTGACCAGCGACATGGCAATGCCGCCGCCCATCGTGCCGGCGCCGATGACGGCAGCCTTGCTCACCGCCCTTGGTTTCACGTCCCGCCCGATGCCGGGTACCTTGCCGGCCTCGCGTTCGGCAAAGAAGAGATGCCGCTGGGACTTCGACTGGTCGCCGTTCATCAGCTCGATGAACATTTCGCGCTCCTTGGCGAGCGCCTCGTCGAACGGTGTGTCGAAAGTCATGCGAACCGCGCTGACGCAAGCATGAGGGGCGTCGAGACCGCGTGCCTTTTTGGTAAGATCGGCGGCATGCGCATCAAAAGCTGCAGGGTCGCGGCGCGCGGCTTCGAGCTTGTCTTCCCGGTCACGGACGGCCAGCGGATTTTCAGTGGAGGCTGCAAGTTCCCGGGCGAATGCCTTGGCGTTCTCTAGAAGGTCTCCGTCAGCAATGCGGTCGATCATCCCCACTGCATGGGCTTTCGGTGCCAGAACGGGATTGCCCGGAACGATCACATCAAGTGCGGCCTCCGGTCCGATCAGACGCGGCAGGCGCTGAGTGCCGCCGGCGCCCGGAATAAGCCCAAGCTTGACCTCGGGCAGGGCGAGTTTGGCGTCCGCGGATGCGATCCGGCCATGGCAGGAAAGCGCCACCTCGAGCCCGCCGCCGAAGGCAACTCCGTGAATGGCCGCGACAACCGGTTTTGTCATGGTTTCGCAGCGAGTATTCACGTCCGGCAGCGACGGCTCGCGCGGCGTCTTGCCGAATTCGGTGATGTCAGCTCCACCGCTGAATGTTCGGCCCCCGCCGGTGAGAACGACGCTTGCGACCGCAGGGTCGGCCTCGGCGCGGTTCATGGCTTCGATGACGCCGCGTCTGACATCAAACCCGAATGCGTTCACCGGTGGATTGTCGATCGTGATAACGGCAACATCCCCGTCCACCTTGTAGCTTGCATCACCTGCCATGTTGTCCTCCCTGGAAAATTTCTGATTCTTCGCCCCTGTCCGAAAACGAGCGAAGACAATCTGCAAGTGCCGCATTGAAAGCGTCAGCGGCTTCGTACTGTACCCAATGCCCGGCATTGGCCACCAGTTTGAACTGTGCCTGCGGGTCACGGGCGGCAAGCCATTCACGCCGTTCGTCGAAATACGGTGCAGCGAGTTGATCGCGTTCGCCCCAGATCGCCGCCAGCGGCACTCTGCTCGCATCGAGCATCTCTGTCAGCGGCTTTTTGGCTGCGGTCGGCCGCGTATCGTGGCGCGAGCGCTCGGCATTGGATTGCTGGATCATGATCGCTGTTTCGTCGATTCGGGCCGGATCAGCGATCATGATGGCCAGAAGGTTTTTCATGTGCATGACACGCCGCGAGGCGATGTCGGAAAGATGACGCCAGCTCGACAATGCAATTTGTTGTCTCCGCGCCTCAAAGCCGACGGCACCGACCAGAACGAAGCCGCTTATGCGCGGCGCAATCAAGCGTGAAAGGTAACCGCCGATAATTCCCCCATACGAAAATCCCACAAGATGAAGCGGCTCTGCTCCGGCGAGCTGATCTATTCCTGAGGCGAGAATACGGGCCATCCGATGAGGGTCTGCCTGCAGATCGCATCGGGAAGAATCTCCAAAACCAGGAAGGTCCGGGACAATCACCCTGTAGTTGTCAGAAAATGCTTCGATCTGGCGGAAAAAGTGGCTCCATGAACCCGATCCACCATGCAGCAGCACCAGTGCTGGGCCGCTGCCCCATTCGCGCCAGACTGCAAAGCCTTCTTCCGTCGCGATTTCGATGCAGCGCGACGTGCGGTCAAGCTCTACTACCGGAGCAAATGCGGCGTGCTCGGACCATGCCGAAGAAGCCTCGAGAGGGCTTCCTCCGGTTGTTTCATGCAGGGAAGTGCTTTCCTCCAAAGTGCGCAAAAAACCTCCCAGTTTCGCAGTGCGGAATTCAATTTTATTATTTGACCTCACTGCTAGAATGTGATGGATTGTTTGTCAACAAAGGGAGGAGCGGCTGCATGACAGCCAATGCACGTGGTGGCGTCGACGGCGCTGCCGTCGATAAATCGAACCATGCTCACGAGGGCGACCGCAAGTTCGTGACCGCACTTGCGCGCGGGCTTGAGGTGCTGCGCTGCTTCCACCCGCGCGACGGGTTCCTGAGCAATCAGGAGATTGCCGAGCGTACGGGATTGCCCAAACCGACGGTCACCCGCCTTACTTATACATTGTGCGAACTTGGTTATCTGATGCAGATTCCGAGGCTAGGAAAGTACCAGCTTGCGCCGGGAACCATCACGCTGGGTTATGCCGCGCTCGCCAATCTCGGTATCCGTCATGTGGCCCGCGAATTCATGGATCAGGCCGCGGAGGTGCTCGCAGCGCCAGTTGCTCTTGGCGTACTTGATCGGAACAAGGCGCTTTACGTAGGGATTTCGCGCGGCTCCGCGACATTTACCGTGCAACTCGAAATTGGCTCACGCATTCCATTGGTCGAAACCGCCATGGGGCGTGCGTTGCTTGTCACCCTGCCGGAGATGGAGCGCGAGGAACATCTTGCACTTGCCGTCGAGAAGCACCCCGAAAAAAGCATGCTGATGCGCAAGACCATGGATAAGGCTGTCGCCGACTATGAGAAATATGGCTTCGTTGTTTCCACGGGTGAGTGGCGGCCGGACATTTTCGCTGCTGGCGCGCCCCTGGTCGCAGCTGACGGATCGGGAACTTACGCTTTCAATTGCGGTGCCCCGCCGCATCACTTTCCGTCAGAGCGCCTTTACAGCCAGGTCGGGCCGGTGATGGCGTCACTCGTGCGCGTTGTCGATGACGCGTTGAATGGCAAGCGGCCGCTTCGGCCGGATGAGAACTGGATGCCGGCAGCGCACTCTGCCGAGACACATGTAAGCAGACCGGAGCATGGAGGCCCTTGATGCAAGCTCAAACCGTCAGCTCGTCCCCCCAACTGGCCGTACGCGATGTCGTCGTGCGATTCGGCGGAATCGTGGCGCTGGATGGCATCGCGTTCGAGCTGCAAAAAGGCCAGATCCTCGGTCTTATAGGCCCCAATGGTGCTGGCAAAACGACCCTCTTCAATTGTCTCAGCCGGCTCTACACGCCAGCGTCCGGCGACATTCTCTATGATGGACAATCAGTTCTTTCCAAACGGGCGCACCAGATGCCTGCGGTTGGCATCGGCCGGTCATTCCAGAACGTGGCGCTGTTCCAGCGGCTGACGGTGCGTGACAACATTCGCGTCGGTGCCCATGCTTGCAGCCGCAGCGATTTCCTGTCTGATGCGCTCCGCCTGCCTTGGGTTCGGCGCCAGGAAGCCGAGGTCGATGCGACCGTCAGCGAGCTGATCGATTATCTCGAGCTGACCGATGTCGCCGACTTTCCGGTTGATGGACTGCCTTTCGGAACCCGCAAACGGGTCGAGATTGCCCGTGCTCTGGCGGCCAAGCCCGGTGTGCTTCTGCTTGATGAGCCGGCAGGCGGCCTCAATCACGACGAGGTCGGCGAACTTGGCCGCCTGATCCGCAGCATTCGTGATGACCGCGGTGTCACCGTCCTGTTGGTCGAACACCACATGGGGCTTGTGATGTCGATCTCCGACAAAGTGGTTGTGCTCAGTTTCGGTCGCAAGATCGCCGAGGGCACGCCGGCGGAAGTGCAAAAGAACCCCGACGTGATTGCCGCTTATCTGGGAGGCCCGGCCGAATGAGCATGCTACTTGAAGTCACCGGCCTGCACGCTTCCTACGGCGATTTCCGGGTCCTGCACGGCCTTGATTTCTCGGTGGAGAAAGGCGGCATCTCGACGCTGCTCGGTGCCAATGGCGCAGGCAAGACCACAACGCTGCGGGCACTGTGCGGGATGATAAAGCGATCCGGCAGCATTCGCTTTGACGGCAATGACATAAGTGGCAAGGCGACTGAGGATATCGTTCGCATGGGCGTGGCTCACGTTCCTGAAGGGCGGGGCACTTTCACCGGTCTGACCACGGAAGAAAATCTGCAATGTGGCGCCATGACGCGCCGTTCCCGTGCCGAGATCGCGCGCGACCTCGAACAGGCCTACCATTGGTTTCCGCGGCTACGCGAACGCCGCAACCAGCAGGCTGGCACGCTGTCGGGCGGCGAACAGCAGATGCTGGCCATTGCCCGCGCGCTGATGTTGCGGCCGCGTCTGATGCTACTCGACGAACCTTCGTTCGGTCTCGCCCCCCTGATCGTGCAGGAAATGTTTTCGATCCTGCGCAAGGTCAATCAGGAGCAGCAGGTTTCCATGTTGATCGTCGAGCAGAATGCCGGTGTGGTTCTTGAACTCGCCGACAACGCCTTTGTTCTTGAAACCGGTGACATTGTCATGTCCGGCACCGCCGCGGAAATCCGCGACAACGAAACCATTCGCGCCGCCTATCTCGGCTATTGAGGGAGACACGATGGAGCTTCTGGCACAGCAACTGATCACAGGCATTGCAACCGGCGGGATCTATGCCTGCATGGCTCTCGCAGTCGTGATGATCTATCAGGCAATCCACCATCTGAATTTCGCCCAGGGCGAAATGGCGATGTTCTCAACCTTTATCGCCTGGCAGATGCTCGACTGGGGCGTGCCTTACTGGCTGGTGATCCCGCTTACGGTCATTGTTTCCTTTGCCGGCGGCGTCGCTATCGAACGACTGGTCATCCGCCCGCTCGGCGATGCGCCGGTGCTCAGCCACATCGTCGTGTTCATCGGCCTGTTTGCAATCATCAACAGTCTCGCGGGCTTCATCTGGGACTTCACCATCAAGCCGTTCCCGAGCGCCTTCGGCGAAGGCTCGCAGTTCGGCGGTTTGATCAGCAATCACCAGATTGGCATGATCGCAGTGACCATGACGGTGCTGGTGATGTTGTTCCTGTTCTTTCAGTACACCCGGGTCGGTTTGGCGATGCGCGCTGCAGCTGAAAATCCGGCATCAGCCCGTCTGGTCGGAATCCGGGTTGGCTGGATGATTGCACTCGGCTGGGGCATGGCATCGGCGATTGGCGCCATTGCAGGTATCCTGATCGCGCCCATCGTGTTTCTCGAGCCAAATATGATGTTGTCAATTCTGCTCTACGGTTTCGCTGGTGCAGTGCTTGGTGGCCTGACCAGCCCGACCGGCGCAGTGTTCGGCGGGTTCATGGTCGGCATCATCGAAAACCTGGCCGGCACCTATATCCCGGAGATCGGTGGTGAGCTCAAGCTGCCTATAGCGCTGTTCCTCATCGTTACCGTTTTGGTTTTCAAGCCCACCGGCCTGTTCGGCCGCACTGTCGTACAGAGGGTCTGAGATATGTCTGTAAATACCACGACCACCGACGACAGTCAGGCTGCAACAAGCCCAGCAGCAACAAGCAATGGTGTCAGCTTGCCTGAACCCTCCGCAGCCACCAGTAACGCCAAGATCATGCGCGGGGCCGGGATCGCACTTTTGGTCATGGGGCTTGCAGCGCCATTCATGGCCGGCAACTTCCTGATCTTCCAACTCACGATGATGCTGATCTATGCGATCGCCATTCTCGGCCTGAACATTTTGACCGGTATCAACGGCCAGTTTTCACTCGGCCACGGCGCCTTTTATGCCGTTGGTGCCTATACAGCCGCCATCATGATGGACCAGTTCGGTATCGGCTATCTGTGGACACTGCCGGCTGCCGGAATAGTCTGCTTCATTGTCGGCTTTCTGTTCGGCCTTCCGGCGCTTCGCTTGGAAGGTGTTTATCTGGCGCTGGCGACCTTCGCGCTCGCCGTCGTCACGCCGCAACTCTTCAAGTTGTCGCCGTTCGAACACTGGACCAGTGGTGTCATGGGGATCGTTATCTCCAAGCCGGACGCCCCGTTCGGCCTGCCGCTCAATCCCGACCAGTGGCTTTATTTTCTGACCCTTGGCGTCGGTTTGCTGGCCTATGTCTGCGCCAGAAACCTGGTCGGCAGCCGCACCGGGCGCGCCCTGATGGCAATCCGTGATAATCCGATTGCGGCCGGGTCAATGGGCGTGAACACGGCACTTTTCAAATCTCTGGCATTTGGCGTCAGCGCCCTCTACACCGGCGTCGCCGGCGCGCTCGGTGCCATTGTCGTTCAATATATTTCCCCAGATTCCTTTACCTTCACACTTTCCGTGGCCCTCGTCGTCGGCCTGGTCGTCGGCGGCGTTGGCTGGTTGCCTGGCGCGTTGTTCGGCGGAGCCTTCATCATGTTCGTGCCGAACATTGCTGAAGATCTGTCCAAGGGCCTGTCGGGAGCCGTTTACGGCGCCATCATGATCCTTATGATGTACGCAATACCAACCGGGCTGGGAGGCCTGTTGAAGGCGGCGCTGACAGCGTTGTCCAAGCGGAGTAAGACTAGGTAGTGCAACCTTAATGGGAGGAAACTATGCACATGAGACGTAACATACTGAAATATGTGGGCGCGGGGCTTATTATAAGCACCAGCCTGGCATTTCCTGCAATCAGCCAGGCAGCAGACATGCCCGGCGTCACCGACACAGAAATCAAAATCGGCAATATTGCGCCCTACAGCGGACCGGCATCGGCCTACTCAACCATTGCCAAGACGATTTCTGCCTATTTCGACAAGATCAACGAAGAGGGCGGGATCAACGGACGCAAGGTCAACTTCCTGTCTTATGATGACGGCTACTCGCCGCCCAAGGCAGTGGAACAGGCGCGCAAGCTGGTCGAGAGCGATGAGGCTCTGCTGATCTTCCAGTCACTCGGTACGCCGTCGAATTCGGCCATCGAAAAATACATGAACATGAAGAAGGTGCCGCAGTTGCTCGTTGCCACTGGCGCCACAAAATTCGGTGACTCGAAAAACTTCCCGTGGACGATGGGCTGGCAGCCGAACTACCAGAGCGAAGGCATCATCTATGGCCGCTGGATTGCTTCCGAAATGCCGGATGCCAAGATCGGCGTCATGTACCAGAACGACGATTTCGGCAAGGACGTGCTCGCTGGACTGAAGGTCGGACTTGGTGACAAGGCGGACATGATCATTGCCGAGGCTTCCTATGAGGTTGCCGAACCAGTGGTGGATTCGCAGGTCGTCAAACTGAAGGCGTCCGGCGCGAATGTTTTCGTCAACATTGCAACGCCGAAATTCGCTGCCCAGGGTATCAAGAAAGCCCATGAGATCGGCTGGGACGCAACCCAGCTGGTGGCCAACGTTTCCAATTCGGTCGGCGCAGTGCTCACACCTGCCGGCCTGGAAGCTTCGACCGGCCTGATCTCCACGGCGTACCTCAAAGACATGCAGGATCCGCAGTGGGCGGACGATCCGGCCGCCAAGGACTGGAACGCCTTCATGGACAAGTATTATCCTGACGGCAACAAGCTATCGAGCTTCACCACCTACGGCTATTCGGTGGCGCAGACGATGGTGCACATCCTTGAACAGGCTGGCGACGATCTGACCCGCGAAAACGTGCTCAAGCAGGCTGCCAGCATGAAGGACGTCACCCTGCCGCTGTTCCTGCCTGGCATGTCGATGAACACGTCGGAGACGGACTACTTCCCGATCGAACAGATGCAGCTGATTAAGTTCAACGGCGAGCGTTGGGAAAACTTCGGCGAAATCATCTCTGGTGAAGTCGGCGGCTAAACCTTAGCCCCGAAAATCCAAAATCAAAACGCCGGACACCACAATTGGTGTCCGGCGTTTTTCTTTTATCTGAGCGATGCGGTCTCTTCGCGAGCCAAGCCCGGGTGTGTTTATGGATGTTGACCGGGGAGGTGGCTGTCACGTACCGTCAGCTCACATGGAATGCGAACATTGCGAGCAGTGCAACCAGCGCCGCAATCAGTAAAAACAGCAATATCTCGGTCGCCGTCGAAACATCGTTGATTTCAGTCTTAGCCGTGATCTGGGCCTTGAGCCGGAGCATGCCAAGATAGGCGACGAAAACGACGGCGCCGGCTGTGAACAGCAGCAGCGCTTCAGACCACCCGACACCAGACCATTGACCTCAAGCAGGATCTTTGGCGCAGAGGCGCCTCTGGGCACTGCAAGGTAGTTCGGACTCCAGACAGGATCAAATTTCTGTTTGAACGACCGTAAGCCTTCGAAATGGCAGAAGCGGTCGCCATGCTCGTAGAGATAATTGCCGATCCGGTTCCACAACGATGCATAACCGTATGATTGCAGACCGGCAAAAGGCGCGGCACCAAGAGAAAACCACTCGAATTGCTGTTCATGGCCCCATACGAGCAATTCGCCAAACAGAGCGTCCATGGCGAAACTATGCCCGGCCGGATCATGGCGCATCAGGTCCAGCGACAGTTCATGATGGTTGGTTGTCTGGAAAAGGTTGGCAAAGGCGACAATACGTCCGGTTTCCGAATGGCGTAAGACTGCGTGGTCAAAATTGCGCAGATAGGTTTCGTCGAAACGTCCCAGCGCAAAAGCCTTCCGGGCGAAGCTTGGAAATGCAATTGTAAGGCCATGCCATGCCGATTTTGGTGCCTTGCCGGTAGGGGCTTCAATTCCGTTTGTAAAAAACGTGAATTATACAATTGCCACCAACGTTGACATTTGTTTATTCTCGAGACATTGTCCTTCCGTAAATGGGAGGCAGATGTGCGTAACAAACGTTCGACCGAAGACATAGCCATGGGTATTCGCAGGCGGGTGTTCGAGCACTCGATGCGAAACAATGGCGGATATCTCAGTCAGGCTTGTTCGGCAGCCGAGCAATTGGCGTTCTTGTACAATGAAGCGCTCAATCTCGGCGAGCCGGTGTTGCCAGCGGTGCCGAAACCCTTCGCCGGTGTGCCGTCGGCGGATAATCCCGGTTACGTCACCGGTGCTGGCTACAATGGCCCGTTCGAGCCGCACTATGACCGTCTGTTCATTGCGCCCGCGCACTATGCGCTTGTCGCTTACGCGACCCTGATCGAGACCGGGCGCATGGACGCCGAAGGCCTTGAAATGTTCAACAAGGACGGCTCATCGGTCGAAATGATCGGAGCAGAACATTCGCCCGGTATGGAAGTCCACAACGGCACTCTGGGCATCGGTCTGTCGACTGGAGCGGGGTTGGCTTATGGCCGCAAGCGGCGCGGTGAAAGCGGGCAAACCTGCGTGTTCATGTCGGATGGCGAAGTTCAGGAAGGCCAGACCTGGGAAGCGGTTCAGGCCGCCGCTCATCACGGCATCGACAATTTGTGGGCGCTGATGGATGTCAATGACCAGCAGTGCGACGGGGCGATGAGTTCGGTGATGGAAGTTCGCGATATTGCCACCAAGTTCCGCGCTTTCGGTGCGGTCTGCGTCGAGATCGACGCCCATGATCTCGACGCCCTGCGGCAGGCGAAGGCTGAGCCGCATGAAGGCCAGCCGTTGATCATTTTGGCGCGGTCGTCGCCAATTCAGGGCATGAGTTTCCTGCAGAAGCGGTTTCCGCGGTTGCACTATGTGCGGTTCAAATCCGAGGAGGAACGCGCCGAGATGAACATCTCGATTGCCGCCGAACTTGGTATCGAGCCTGTCGAACTGGAGACGCACTGATGGTTGAGATGGTCAATCGCCCCTATGCGTCGGCTTTTGAGGCCTATGCGGTCAAAAACCCGGAGGTGTTGTGCCTTTCTGCCGATCTGACCTCGTCCTGCGAGATTGACGGTTTTCGCGACCGGCACCCGGACCAGTTCCTGTCGCTTGGCATGGCCGAGCAGAACATGATGAGTTTTGCCGGTGGCCTCGGTCTTGCCGGCTATCGGCCGTTTCTGCATTCGTTCGGCGTATTTCTCTATCGTCGTCCCTATGATCAGCTGATGGCCTCGGTGGCTTATCCGCGCCGCAAGGTGCGCCTGATGGGTTTCCTGCCCGGGATTACGACTCCCGGCGGCATGACCCACCAGGCTATTGAAGACATCGCGGTGATGCGGTCGATCCCCAATATGTCGATCCTTGAAACCGGTGACGCGACTGAAGTCGAAAGCATCTGCGAAGCTGCGGATTCGATTGACGGGCCGGTTTATTGCCGTGTGTTGCGTGGCTCGGTGCCGCGGCTGTTCGACAGCCCGATCAAGGTTGGCGAAATGCGCGAACTTGCCATCGGCGGGGACGTGCTTGTGGTTACCTCGGGTATTGCCACCGAGGAAGCGTTGCGCGCGCGCGATGCCTTGTCCAAGGCGGGGGTGTCGATCCGGCATCTGCACATTCACACCATCAAGCCGTTCAATGAGAAGGCGTTGCTGGATCATATCGGTTCTGTTTCCAAGGGCGTTATCGTTCTTGAGAACCATCTCGTGACCGGCGGCGTTGGTTCGCTGGTTGCGGAAATCATGGCTGAGAATGGCGTCGGTAAACCGCTGGTGCGGCTTGGTCTGAACGACACCTATGCCCATGGCGGTTCCCGGCCGTATCTGATGAAGCATTACGGACTTGATGCCGGCGCACTTGTGCGGGGCATTGAGCGCATCATCGGTGCGTCGACCGGTATTGATGAGGAAGCGCTTTCCAGCGCCCGCGTTGAGGCGGTACACTCTGCCGTCAAGGCGGAGGCTCTTTAGGTATGGGCGACGACAAGCGGTTTCGCGTTCGCTATCGGCTTCTGGCAGGAGATCTTCAGGATGCCAAACAGCGTGCGGTGGGCATCGCGCTCGAACAGACTGTAGAGATTCCCGGCGACATTGTTCCGCTGGGATATATCAGTGACGAAATTGTTGGTCATGTCGAAGATGTCCGCCATGTGGCCAAGAACGCCTATGAGGCAGACATCTCCTACAGTCCCGACAGCGCCGGTGACGAGGTCATCCAGCTGATCAATGTGATCTTCGGCAATTCCTCGATCCAGCAGAATATCCGGGTGGTCGGCTTTGAACCGGGAACTGTAATCCGCGAGCGTTTCGCAGGGCCACGGTTTGGCATCGAAGGTGTCCGCGCCCGAGCCGGTCGGGCCAGGGGCGGGCTGATCTCGCCGGTGATCAAGCCGCAGGGATCCAGCGTCAAACAGCTTGCCGACATTGCCTATCGCTGCACCCTGGGCGGTGCTGACATCATCAAGGATGATCACGGCCTTGCCAACCAGAAGATGGCGCCGTTCGGTGAACGGGTGAAAGCGGTCAGCGAAGCGGTGGCAGAAGCCAATGCGAAATCCGGCGGTTCGGCGCTCTACATCGTCAACGTGACCGGCCACTCAGGCTCGCCGGTGGATGAAGCGTTTCAGGCCAAGGAGGCTGGCGCCGGTGGCGTTTTGCTGATGCCGGGATTGATGGGCTTTGGCGTTGTGCAGGCGTTGTCGCGCGATCCGTCCTTCGATCTGCCGATCATGACCCATCCAAGCTTTACCGGTCCCTACGTGCTGACACCTGAAACCGGTGTGTCTCATGCCCTCATGTATGGCGTGTTCCAGCGTCTGGCCGGATCAGACATTTCAGTGTTTCCGAATGTCGGCGGCCGCTTTGGTTTCAGTGTGGATGAGTGCCTGTCGATTGCCGACGCTTGCCGCGATCCGGACGGAATAGGCCGGGCAATGATGCCAAGTCCCGGCGGCGGCATGAGCGTCGAACGCGCTGGCGATATGGTGTCGATGTACGGCGAAGATGTTGTCTTCCTGCTCGGCGGCAGCCTGTTGCGCGCTGGTGACGGGATTGGCGACGCGGTGCGGGCCATGCGCGATGCCGTTGACCGATTGATTTCTGACTGATCAAAGCAGCTCTGCCCTGGAGATTTTAGGGGTCGGTCGAAAGACCGGCCCCGTTTTTTTGCCCAGATTCCGGAGCCAGTTCCTGGTTCCCGCGTTGAAACCAGGCGCGGGTGTTTGTGACTGGTGAATTCCAACGAGCAATGACAGCACACACAAAAAAGGCCGCATCCGGAAATGCGGCCTTTTTTCGCCCTGGGAGGGACGTTTGCTTAGCGTGCCGGCAATGGCATCCAGTCGGTCATGGCGACATCGGCATGGGCGAATTGCGGCATTTTGGCGGACAACTCTTCCATGTTCTTGATGTCGTTTTCCACGAGGAACGACTGCGTGATCAGGGTTGGCGGGACCACAACCTGTGCGCCGGGGTTGCCGCCGGTCAACATGATGGCAAGCGCCCGCACCGAGACTTCGCCGACCACGGCAGGGTTGGTTGCAACTGTTGCAGCCCAGGCACTGCCAGGCTCGCGCATCGCAGAAATGTCGGCGGTCGAGACGTCAGCCGAGTAGATCTTCACGTCCTGTGACAGTCCGGCTTCGTCAACGGCGATCTTCACGCCCTTGGCAAATTCGTCAAAGGGAGCGAAGAACACCGAGATGTCAGGATTTGCCTGCAGCACCGAACGGGCCTGGTTGGCATTGGAGTTGGCGATCGGGTTGTCGAGCGTGCCCATCTGGGCTTTTTCAACAACGCCCGGGTTGGCTGCCTTGAACTCTTCCCAAGCAACATGACGGCGGTCCAGCGGCGCAATGCCCGGCACATATACATAGCCGGCATTCCATTCGGTGCCATTGTCCTTCGCCGCCTGTTCCAGCGCCAGCTTGCCGAGCAGGTAGTCGGACTGTTCGATCTGCGGGATCGCGTCGTTCTTGACGTCAACATCGAAGGCAACGACCTTGATGCCTGCATCGATGGCGCGCTGTGCGGCTTCCTGCATGGATTCTGTCAGACCGTGCTGGATGATGATGCCGTCAACGCCCAGAGCAATCGCCTGATCCACCATGTCGGCCTGCAAGGCTGCATCCTGGCGGCTGTCCAGAACCCGGAGATCGACGCCCAGTGCTGCAGCCTGCTTTTCAACGCCCGAGAGATAGGCCTGGAAGAAGTCGCCGGTGGAGAGATAGCGCACCAACGCGATCTTCACGTCGCCGGGGTTGTCCAGCGGTGCAGGCATGTCGGTAGCCTGCGCCAAGCCGGCGGGAAGGGTGACGGCTGCGGCCGCGAGACCTGCGAACAATGCTAATGCTTTTCTGCGTATAATTTTCATGCTTTTTCCTCCGTTAAACCATTCGTCTTGCTAATGACTTCCAGCCTTGCGGGCCGAAAGCGAGAAGGTGAAAACAAGAGCGATGACAAGCACCAGTCCCTTGATGAAATCCTGGGTGTAGTAGGGCGCATTCATCATGGTCAGGCCCTGCAGCAGGATGCCGACGAAGAGAGCGCCCATGGACGTGCCGAAAGCATTTGGCTTGGCGGCACCGAGAACCGCAAAGCCGATCAGCGAGGCGGCGACAGCGTCGAGCAGCAGATTGGTGCCCGATGCAATGTCACCACGGCCCAGACGGGCTGCGAGCAGCATGCCGGCTATCGAGGCCAAAACGCCGGAGATCATGTAAGCCATGATCTTGTACTTGTTAACGTTGGTTCCGGTCAGGCTTGCAGCCCGCTCATTTGAGCCAATGGCATACATCAACCGTCCATGACGGGTGAGCTCAAGGAAAATCCAGACCAGAATGCCAATCGCAACAAGGAAGATCACCGGAGCCGGCAGCAGGTTTTCCAGCATGAAATCGAACCGGTGACGGCCAAGCTGCAGGAACAGCGGCGAAAAGGTACCTTCAGCGGTGGTGCCGTCGGGCAGGGTCATGCCCATGGCGATCGAGCGGCCTTCGGTGGGAATACGCTGCAGGCCAACCAGCAAAAACATCATGCCGAGCGTTGCCAGCAGGTCTGGAACCTTGGTCTTGACGATCAGAAGGCCATTGATCAGGCCGATAACGGCACCCATGACGAGGCAGGCGACAATCGCGACGAAGGCGGATTGTTCAAGCACCACCATCATATAGGCGGCCAGCATCATCGATGAGGTGGCGACTGAGCCGATCGACAAGTCAAAGCCGCCGACGACGAGCGTGCAGGTGACGCCGAGCGCCAGAATGCCGGTAATGGCAACCGATTGGAAAATGAACACGGCACTGCGCGGTCCGGCAAAGCCGTTGGCAAAGATCGAGAAGAAAATCACCAGGCCGACCAGCAGCGCCAAAAAGCCGTATCGGATCGCGATGTCGATCAGGCTGGCTGATCTCGGCAGCGGTTTTTGCGCACGCGGGGAGGCGGTGCCGGAAGGTTCTGTCTGGTCGATGCTCATGCGTGTGCTGTCCTTGCGGCGCTGCCAACATCTGTCGGCACGGCCCCGGTTACTGCTGTGAGGATCTGGTTGAGATCCACGTTCTCGTTTTTGAATTCCGCTGTGACCGTATGTTCGGTCATGACGATAATACGGTCGGCGACCTCTAGGGCTTCGTCGAGTTCCGAGACAAATACCAAGGTCGCTCGTGTCTTCGCCGTTTCGCGGATCTTGCGGCCGATATCACGGCGGGCGCGAATGTCGACACCCTGAAATGGCTCGTCAAGCAACAGCAGCCGGCATTCCTCGGCGAGCCAGCGCGCCAGCATCACTTTTTGCTGGTTGCCGCCTGATAAGGTGTTGATGGCATCGGTCTCGCCCTGGCAGACAATCGAGAGCGTCTCGATCATGTCATTGGCGGTTGCCCTCTCGTCTGACCGCTTGACGAAGCCAAGCTTCGAGTAGCGGCTCAGGAAGGGCAGGGTGATATTGCGGGTGATATCGAAGTCGGCGACCACCGCATTGTTGGCCCGGTCTTTTGAAGACATGAACACGCCGCGCGCGATGGCTGATTGCGGGCTTGACGGAGCATAGTCCTTGCCATCGATCAGAATGCGTCCGCTGGCCTGCCGACCAAGGCCAAACAGGCTCTGCGCGAAGGCGCTCTTGCCGCTGCCAAGCAGGCCGGTGACCGCAACGACCTCGTTTTCGGACAGATCAAAATCAAACGGTGAGCTGTTGGGGCGCAGACGCAGATCGCTGATATCGAGAACACGCTTGCCGCGTGCTCCGATAGTGATGACCGCATCGGTCATGCTGTGGCCAAGCATGGCGTCGACCGCGCCTTCGTAATCTAGCTCGTCGCCTTCGAAGACGCCGGAAATTTCACCGTCACGCATCGACACGATACGGTCGGCGATGCGCCTGATATCGGACATGCGGTGAGAGATGTAGAGAACAGCAACACCCTTGGCGGAAAGCCGTTCGATCAACAGGAACAGCCGTTCTGCTTCGGAGGCCGACAATGACGATGTCGGCTCATCGAGAATGAGCAGTTGTGGATCATGCGCCATGGCACGGGCAATGGCGATCAGCTGTCGGTCGGCGACGCCGAGTTCGGCGACAGACTGGCGGACATTCAGCGACAGCCCCATCTGGCTAGCGATGCGTTCTGCTTCGGCGTAATTCTGCTTGCGCTTGAGAAAGAAGCCGTAGCCGGGTTCGGCGAGACGGTCGATCAGCAAGTTTGAGGCTACATCGAGATCCGGAATGACACCATCATTGATGTTCTGGTGAACGGTGACGACGCCGGCGCGGATGGCCTCGGACGGGCTTGATGGCCGGAAATCCTTGCCAAGCAGACGGACTGATCCGGCATCGAGTGAATGAACGCCACTCAAAATCTTGACGAGTGTGGACTTGCCGGCGCCATTCGCGCCCATCAGCACGGTGACGGATCCGGCAGGCAGCGACAGGTTCAGTTGCTTGAGAACACAGTTGTCCCCAAACGACTTTTCCACACCACGCAGATCGCACAGAGTTCCGTTCATGATGTCCTCCCTGTATGATGAAAACAGTAGCCATGACAAAAGTCAATACGTATTGACAAATGATTGATATGGACACTAGGCTTGGTCATGAAACAGCCTGGACTGTCATTTGGGAGGATGGTTTTGAGCAGCAACTACAAACCTTTATCGCCGGAAACCCTGGGCCAGCGCCTGGGTGGACTCGAAGTCATGAAAAAGGGTGTCGGCGGTAATGCCGGGGCCTGGACGGTTCGTGAGGTGGGCGACGGCAATCTCAATCTCGTCTTTATTGTGGAAGGCGATGCAGGAAGCGTCATTGTCAAACAGGCGCTGCCTTATGTGCGTCTGGTGGGTGACAGCTGGCCGTTGCCGCTCAAGCGTGCCTTCTTCGAGTACCATGCACTGATCCGCCAGGAAGCTCGGGATCCGGGCAGTGTTCCCGAGGTCCTGCATTTTGATGAAGAACAGGCGTTGATCATCATGGAACGCCTGCAGCCGCATATTATTCTCAGGCAGCAGACCATGGAAGGGCGCAAGGTTGCAGGACTTGGCAAATCCCTAGGTTTGTTTGCTGCCCGCACCGCGTTTCGCGGGTCGGATTTGTCGATGACGGCGGGTGACAAGAAAGCGGACGTCGCAATGTTCGCCGGAAATGTCGAGCTTTGCGATATCACTGAATCGCTGGTGTTCACCGATCCCTACTATGATGCGGAGATGAACCGGCACACGACGCCGCAGCTTGACGGCATCGTTGCGGATCTGCGCCGCGACGAAGCGCTCAAGGTTGAAGTCCAGCACATGAAGCGGGCGTTCACGTCACGCGGTGAAACCATGTGTCACGGCGATCTCCATGCCGGTTCGATCATGGTGACGGATACCCAGTCGCGGATTATCGATCCGGAATTTGCTTTCTACGGTCCGTTCGGTTTCGATATCGGTATGCTGATCGGCAATTACCTGATGGCCTATCACGCCATGCCGGCCCACATTTCGGATCCTGAGGCGTGTCGTGATTTTCAGACCTGGATTCTTGAGGTGATCGAGGAGACATGGTCGGCTTTTTGCGCAGAATTTCACCGGCTTTGGCACACCGAGCGGACAGGTATCCTCTATCCCAGGGCGCTTTATGAAGATCAGGGCCACAATTTCGCGTCCGAAAGCGCGGTGCAACAATTGCTGGGTGAGATTTTCCGCGATCTCGTCGGGTTTGCCGGGATTGAAATGCACCGGCGGATTCTCGGGCTGGCGCATGTCGCTGAACTCGACACGATCGAGGATGAGGATTTCAAGGCTCGGTGCGAAGCGAAATGCCTCAAGCTTGGGCAATTCCTGGTGATGAGCAGAAACAAATTGACTGGTATGGATGCTGTGCTCGCTGCGGCGCGACAAGCTGAAACAGGAGTGCAGGCATGAAGGTTGGCGATACACATTACCGGTCGATCTGGTTTGATGGTGAGAAGGCGAAGGTCATGATTATCGACCAGCGCTGGCTGCCGCACGAGTTGCGTGTGGTCGAACTTGGCACGCTTGACGAATTCGCAACCGCGATCCGGGACATGTGGGTGCGGGGGGCACCGCTGATCGGCGCCACGGCTGCCTATGGCATCGCCATAGAAATGCAGCGGGATGCTTCGGATGGGGCGCTCGACAATGCCTGGAACCAGCTGCACGAGACGCGGCCGACGGCTGTCAATCTGCGCTGGGCGCTGGATGAAATGCGCCAGGTTCTTGCCGGCCTTCCCGAAGGCGAGCGCGCAGCCGCTGCCTTTCGCAAGGCCGAGCAGATCTGTGATGCCGATGTCGAGACCAACCGGATGATCGGCGTGCACGGTCTGGAGATCATTCGAAAGATTGCCACGACCAAGAAGCCGGGCATGCCGGTCAACATTCTCACCCATTGCAACGCCGGATGGCTGGCGACGGTGGATTGGGGCACCGCCACCTCGCCAATGTATCAGGCGGTCAAAGCCGATATTCCGATCCATGTCTGGGTCGATGAAACCCGTCCGCGCAACCAGGGCGCCCAGCTGACCAGCTGGGAGATGAACAGCCACGGCATTCCGCACCATCTTATTGTCGACAATGCCGGCGGGCATTTGATGCAACACGGCCAGGTCGATCTGGTTATTGTCGGTACTGACCGGACCACCGCATCTGGCGATGTCTGCAACAAGATCGGTACCTACCTGAAGGCACTGGCGGCGCACGACAATGATGTACCGTTCTACGTGGCGCTTCCCTCAAGCACGATCGACTGGACAGTCGATGATGGTGTTCGTGAAATCCCCATCGAGGAGCGTGATGACCGCGAGGTCACTCATGTTTTCGGTCGTCTTGAAGACGGCAGCACCACTTCGGTGCAGATTTCACCGGACGGTACACCCGGTGGCAATCCGGCCTTCGATGTGACACCCGCTCGGCTGGTGACCGGCCTGATTACCGAGCGCGGTATCGCCAAAGCTACGCGCGAAGGCCTGCTGGGTCTGTTTCCGGAACGCCGCAGCGCGGCTTAAGGTCTCTCTCGCCTGAGCAGCAATTGCCTCAGGCGAGGTCCATCATGGCGGCGGCGCAGCTCTGGTTTGTCACCACATGTGTGGCATATCCACCCTTGATGGCCGCAACAGCTGCGGGCACGCGCTCTTCGCCTATAGAGACCAGAATGCCCATGTCGCGATGACGCAACTCTTCGAGTTCGATGCCCATCATGCGGTCATCCAGCGGGCCGCTGACAGGATCGCCCTCGGCATTGATGAAGCGGCCGCACAACACGCCCACGGCTCCATTTGCAATATAGTCCTCGAGCTCTTTCTGGGTTGCGACCCCGCTGGACGCGACATGACTGTCGGGATTGCACGAGCCCACGGCAAACAGTGTCTTGTTGCAATGGCTGATGGCGTGGAGCTGCTTCTCGATCAACGATTCCGCCCGCAGGGTGGCCGCGATCTCGGCGGTGCTGAGGATTGCTGGAACATGCAGGTTGATGCACTTGGCGGAAAATTTCCGCGCCACATTGGACGAACAGACATCGGCGGAAAAACCGTAAGGTGTGGCCATGGACCCGACCAGTTGCAGCACGGTGAGATCGGCGATGGTGGTCTGTTCAAGCCGTTCGGCCACATCGTAAATAGTCTTGCCCCAGGCAACGCCAAGCCGGTCACCCGGTTCGAGAAGACTTGGCAGCCAGTCCGCCGCACCGCGGATGATGCGGCTGGCGTGATCATCCTGGCCTTCCGTTCCGTCGGGAAGGATATAAGCCGCCTTGAGGCCGAACCGGTCGCGCAGTTCCAGCGCAGCACGATGGCTGTTGAAGGCTTCGGGAGACAGTTTGGTGTGAATGTAGCCGCGTTCCCGGGCTTCCTGCAGATAGTTCACCACCGTGGCTCGTGACACCAGCAGCCTGTTGGCTATTTCGCTCTGGTTGAGCCCGTCGTGGTAATAAAGCCAAGCGGTTTCGACGACGATATCCTCGCCGCTGATCTGTTTTGTGGAGCGCCTGGTTGAGTTCTGAGGCATTTCAATCCATCACCAATATATACATTTGACAATAGCGAATGACTTTTGTCAAATACGACCAATTCACATGGGCAGGAGACGGTAATGCGGCAAAACAGGTGGAATGACAAGGAAGCCCGGGCGCGGGTCGATGCGGCGGGCTCAAATCCTGCAGACCAGACACTGGCGCTGAGGGTCTATTCGTCCCGGATTATCGGCTCCGACCCGGATCTTGTCATGCATGGCGGCGGCAACACCTCGGTCAAGACCGAGCGTGAAGACCTGTTCGGCGTCATGCAGCCCGTACTGCACGTCAAGGGCAGCGGTTGGGATCTTGATACGCTCGAGGCCGCCGGAATGCCGGGCGTGCGGCTCGTGCCGCTACTTGAGATGCGCAAGCTCGAGGCTCTGTCGGACGAGAACATGGTCAACATGCAGCGTTCGAATTTGTTGGATTCAAGCGCCCCCAATCCATCCGTCGAAACCCTGCTGCATGCATTTCTGCCGCATAAATTTGTCGATCACACCCACGCCACCGCCTTTCTGGCGCTCGCCAATCTGCCAAACGCCGAGGCGGCGATCCGCGATATCTTTGGCGACCGGCTGGCAGTGGTGCCCTACATCATGCCGGGTTTCGCGTTGGCCAAGAAGGCGGCGGAAGTGTTCGACGCCAATCCCGAATGCGAAGGGCTGATCCTGCTCAAGCATGGGCATTTCACCTTTGGCGCCACCGCGCGTGAAAGCTATGACAAGGTGATCGAGCATACCAATATGGTCGAAGACTGGCTGGCGGCGCAAAATAGTGGTCGCAAGTTTGATGAGACCGTAAAAAGGAACCGCTCGGCGTCCGGTCCGGAGACCGTGGCATCCGTCCTGCCGGTCCTGCGCGGCGCAATCGGGCGTCTTCGCGGCGAACATCATGATGCAGCACCGCGTCCTGCTGTAATGGACATAAGGGGCGGTGAGGTGATCGATGCCTTCCTGCGTCGCAACGATCTTGGCGAACTCGCACAGCGCGGTGTTGCCTCGCCGGATCATGTGATCCGCACCAAGGGCCGCATGCTGGTTCTCAGCAAGGATGACCTCGCCAGCGGGCGCGCCGGTATCGAAGCCAAGGTCAAGGAATTTGCCGATGCCTACAGGGCCATGTTCGACAGCCAGCTCAAAAGGGTTGGCGGCGGCAAGGTCATGCTTGAACCATATCCATGCGTGGCCTGGATTGAAGGTGTGGGCATTGCTGGTATCGGCAAGGACGAAGCTGCCGCCGCCGCTGCCGCGGACATCGCCGAGCAGACTGTCGAAGTGATGAGTCTCGGCGAGGCCGCTGGTGGGTTCCATCCCATCGGGCCCGATGATCTGTTCGACATGGAATACTGGTCGCTTGAACAGGCCAAGCTGGCAAAGGCTGCCGCCAAGCCCTTTACCGGACAGATCGTTGCTGTCACCGGCGGCGCCGGCGCCATCGGGCTAGCTACTGCGAAGGCTTTTGCGCGCGAGGGCGCAGCAGTGGCGCTGATCGATTTCAACCCCGATGCCTGCAAGGCTACAGCCGCCTCGATCGGACCAAATTGCCTTGCGGTAGTCGCCGATCTGACCGCAAAAGGCGCCGCGGACAAGGCCGTTGCCGAAATCGTTGAACGCTTCGGCGGTCTCGACGTGCTCGTCTCCAATGCCGGCGCAGCCGTTCAGGGCATGCTTCTCGATCTTGACGAGGAGACATTGCGTGCCAGTTTCGAACTCAACTTCTTTTCCCATCTGGCTATGGCCCGGGCTGCGGCACGTGTCTTCGCGGCACAGGAGCACGGCGGACAGATGCTGTTCAACGTCTCCAAGCAGGCGGTCAATCCGGGCAAGGGCTTTGGCGCCTACGGGCTTCCCAAGGCCACGACGTTCTTTCTGATCAGGCAACTGGCTCTGGAGCTTGGCGGTTCCGGCATCCGGGTTAATGGCGTCAACGCAGACAGGATACGCTCCGGCCTGCTGACCGATGACTTTATCAAGTCCCGGGCCGAGGCGAGGGGCGTCTCCGCATCCGATTATATGGCTGGCAATCTGCTCAAGGCCGAGGTCGAGGCCCACCATGTCGCCGACGCTTTCATGGCGCTCGCCAGCTCAGAGCGGACGACGGCCCATGTCATCACCGTGGATGGCGGCAACATCGAGGCCGCCTTGCGTTGAGCACTGATTGAAGTGGTCCGGCATTTCAGGTATTCGTATCAACGAATTCGGCGGTGGCCGTTTCGAACGTGCACGCTTGAGTGCCGTTGGAAATTTGCGGACGAAACATGCTAACCTGACATTATGATACGCAAACCAAAACCACGCCGAGCCTGTGGGGCCAACCCGTAATGGCAATGCATCATAATCTCTATCTGGTTGCGCTTTCGCTCATAGTCGCCATTCAGGCCAGTTATGTCGGTTTGTACTTGGCGCTGCGCATCTCGGGGGCTTTTGCGCTCAATCGCCGCCTCCTGATCGCGGCGTCGGCCATCACACTGTCTGTCGGCATCTGGAGCATGCATTTCATCGGCATGCTGTCGATGGGCATGGCCTCGGAAGTTGACTATCTGGTCCTGCCGACATTGCTGTCATTGCTGCTTTGCGTGTTGGTGGTCGGCATCGCCGTTTTCCTGGCAAGTCTTCGCTCTCCGCGCTTGCTCGCAATCGCGGCCGGCGTGATGGGGCTGGGAATCACCGTGATGCATTATGTTGGCATGATCGCGCTGCATTCCAGCGCCCGAATAACCTATGATCCGGCCTATGTCATTGTCAGTTTCGTAATCGCTGTGACAGCCTCGGGACTGGCGCTATGGCTGGCGTTTTCGGCCGATCGGCGCCCGCCGCTTTTCCTCTGCGCCACGTTCCTCGGCTGCGCGGTGTCTGGAATGCACTACACTGCGATGGAAGGCACCACGTTCGATTTTTCGATTGCCGGGCCGATCATATCAACGTCGTTCATTTCGAGCGACACCCTGGCCGTGATCGTCAGTATCGTTGCATTTGCGGTTTCCGGAATTTTCATGCTGACGCTGGTGCCGAAGCGAATGGCTGGACGCGATGGTCATGCCGATCTGAAGGCCGGAGAAGACAGTGCTGACGACTTCACTGACATCGAGGTTGATGGCAAGGATGCAGCAAAGCCGGTCGCTGTCGAAGCGGTTGTGGTACTGGACACGGTTTCGGTCAATCTGCTGCCGATTGAGAAGAATGGAAACCGGTTTCACATTGCTGCCAGCGAAGTCATCTCGGTGCATGCCAACGCCCATTACACCTATGTCTTCAACGGACGTGATGATCTTTTCTGTTCGCTCTCGATCACTGAAATCTATGAGCGCCTGCCAAAACCAGCGTTCTACCGGACTCATCGCAGCTATATCGTCAATCTCGCGCATGTCGGCCGGGTGAAGAAGTCTGGAGATGCTGCGGTCGCGGAACTGGATTCGCCTGTCCGCCGGACGGTGCCGATCAGCCGGGCCCGCGTGGCCGATCTTCGACAGGAATTGGCCGCCCATCAGTCCCGTCAGCATTCGGACATCGCCTGAAATTTATGTCAATGCTGTTGACGCAGTTCGTGCACAACAGCCGTATTTCGTGAATAGTCATCGTTATTCGGTGCGACCGCTGTTGTGCCGTGCGCCATCAAAGTCTCCACTTCTCTCCATCTGCATGACACTGATCAAGACAGGCCGCCGGCCCATCGAAAGATCGGTTTTCTGAAATGCCAGCTTTGGGAGGAGCTTGAATGATACCCGGCACTTTCGACTACCATCGACCTGCAACCGTTGAAGATGCAGTGGCCCTGCTTGCCAAATTGGGCGAGGATGCCAACATCCTTGCCGGTGGTCACAGCCTGATACCACTGATGAAAACCCGGCTGGCTTCGCCGGAACATCTTGTCGACCTTTCCGGCATCGGCAATCTCAAAGGCATCACGATCAACGGCGGTGAAATTGTCATCGGCGCCATGACCACGCAGTTCGAGTTGATCACCTCGGATGAGCTCGGCCAGCACATCCCGATCATCGCCGAGACTTCGCGACTGATCGCCGATCCGCAAATCCGCTACAAGGGAACCTTCGGTGGCAATGTCGCCAATGGAGATCCCGGCAACGACATGCCGGCCCTGATGATGTGCCTGGGCGCGACCTATTCAATCTCCGGCCCGAATGGCAGCCGCGATGTCGCGGCACGCGAATTCTACCATGGCGCCTATTATACCGCGCTGGAGCACGGCGATATTGTGACTGCGGTGCGTATCCCGATCCCGGCGGCGGGGCATGGCTATGCCTATGAGAAGCTCAAGCGCAAGGTTGGCGACTATGCTACTGCGGCCGCAGCAGTCGTGATCACCATGGCGGGCGGCAAATGCACCAGTGCATCCATCGGTCTGACCAATGTATCCGAAACCCCGCTTTGGGCTTCCGATGCTGCAGCCCTGCTGGTTGGCACCAGCCTCGACAAGACGACAGTCGACGCCGCCGTGACAGCCGCTGAAGCGATCACCAACCCGGCCTCTGACATGCGCGGGCCTGCTGAATACCGCACCAAGATGGCAGGTGTCATGGTGCGACGCGCGCTTGAGCGGGCTCAGTCCCGCGCCAAAGGTTGAGGGGGAATTCCAATGACAAAATCGCATATCGAACTGACCATCAACGGCAAGAAGGTCGAGGCTCTGGTTGAGCCACGCACATTGCTGATCCATTTTCTGCGTGAACAACAGAACCTGACCGGAGCCCATATTGGTTGCGACACCGGCCATTGCGGTGCGTGCACCGTTGATATGGACGACATGTCGGTCAAGAGCTGCATGACTTTCGCGGTGCAGGCCAACGGCACTGAAATCACCACCATCGAAGGCGTGGCCAATGCGGACGGTACGTTGAGTGCGCTGCAGGAAGGCTTCCGCATGATGCACGGTCTGCAGTGCGGCTTCTGCACACCCGGCATGATCCTGCGGGCGCACCGCCTGTTGCAGGAAAATCCGGCGCCGACCGAAGACGAAATCCGCCATGGCATTTCCGGCAATCTTTGCCGCTGCACCGGTTACGTCAACATCGTCAAGTCGATCCAGTATGCCGCCGCGAAAATCAACGGCACCCCGTTTCAGGAGGCTGCAGAATGAACGACCAGACCAAAATTGATCAGGACCGCGCCGAGCGCACCGAAAAACTCCAGGGCATGGGCTGCAAGCGCAAGCGGGTTGAAGACGTTCGCTTTACCCAGGGCAAAGGCAGCTATGTCGATGACCTGAAACTGCCCGGTATGCTGTTTGGCGATTTTGTCCGCTCACCCCACGCTCATGCGCGCATCAAGAGCATCGACACCAGCCGCGCCAAGGCGCTGCCGGGCGTCGTTGCCGTGCTGACTGCTGCCGATCTCAAGCCGCTGGGGCTGCATTATATGCCGACACTGGCCGGTGACGTGCAGGCGGTTCTGGCCGAGGAAAAAGTGCTGTTCCAGAACCAGGAAGTGGCCTTCGTCATCGCCGAGGATCGCTACATCGCATCCGACGCCACTGAACTGGTCGACGTCGAATATGAAGCACTGCCCTGCATCGTCGACCCGTTCAAGTCGATGCTGCCCGACGCGCCGATCCTGCGCGAGGACATTCAGGACAAGATGGAGGGCGCACACGGCCCCCGCAAACACCCCAATCACATTTTCGAATGGAAGATCGGCGACAAGGAGGCCACGGATGCGGTCTTCGCCAATGCCGATGTGACCATCAAGGAAATGCTGGTTGATCACCGCACCCATCCCTCGCCGCTGGAAACCTGCCAGTCAGTGGCGTCCTTCGACAAGGTCAAGGGTGAACTCACACTTTGGGGCACGTTCCAGGCGCCGCACGTCATCCGCACCGTCGTGTCGCTGATTTCGGGACTTCCCGAGCACAAGATCCACGTCATCGCGCCCGATATCGGCGGCGGCTTCGGCAACAAGGTCGGCGCTTACGCCGGCTATGTCTGCTCGGTTGTCGGCTCCATCGTGCTGGGCGTGCCGGTCAAATGGGCCGAAGACCGCATGGAGAACCTCTCCACCACGTCGTTTGCCCGCGACTACCACATGACCACCGAACTTGCCGCCACCAAGGATGGCAAGATTCAGGCCATGCGCGTGCATGTGCTGGCCGACCATGGCGCTTTCGACGCCTGCGCCGATCCGTCGAAATGGCCCGCCGGTTTCATGAACATCTGCACCGGCTCTTACGACATCCCGACAGCCCATCTGGCAGTCGACGGCGTCTACACCAACAAGGCGTCGGGCGGCGTGGCCTATCGCTGCTCCTTCCGCGTTACCGAAGCCGTGTTTGCCATCGAACGGGCTGTCGAGTTGCTGGCCCAGAAACTCGGAATGGATGCCGCCGAACTGCGCATCAAGAACTTCATCAAGGCTGAGCAGTTCCCCTACCAGTCAGCACTTGGCTGGGAATATGACAGCGGCGACTATCACACTGCCATGAAGAAGGCGATGGACACCATCGGCTACAAGGAACTGCGCGAAGAGCAGGCGAAAAAACGCGAGGCTTTCAATCGCGGAGAAACCCGCGACGTGATGGGGATCGGCATCTCGTTCTTCACCGAGATTGTCGGTGCGGGCCCTGCCAAGAATTGCGATATTCTCGGCATCGCCATGTTTGACTCAGCCGAAATCCGCATTCACCCGACCGGGTCTGTGATCGCCCGCATGGGCACCAAGAGCCAGGGCCAGGGTCACGAGACGACCTACGCTCAGATCATCGCCACCGAAATCGGCATTCCAGCCGACGACATCATGATCGAAGAAGGCAACACCGACACCGCGCCCTATGGGCTCGGCACCTACGGTTCCCGCTCCACGCCAGTGGCGGGTGCGGCAACGGCCGTGGCTGCCCGCAAGATCAAGGCAAAAGCGCAGATGATCGCCGCGCACATGATGGAAGTGCATGAAGGCGATCTGGAATGGGATGTAGACCGTTTCCGGGTCAAGGGATTGCCGGAGAAGTTCAAGACGATGAAGGAAATCGCCTGGGCTGCCTACAACAGTCCGCCCCCGAACATGGAGCCGGGTCTGGAGGCGGTCAACTACTATGAACCGCCAAACATGACCTATCCGTTTGGCGCCTATTTCTGCGTCATGGACATCGACGTCGATACCGGTGTCGCCAAGACAAGGCGCTTCTACGCGCTCGATGATTGCGGTACCCGCATCAACCCGATGATCATCGAGGGCCAGGTTCACGGTGGTCTCACGGAAGCCTTTGCCTGTGCCATGGGCCAGGAAATCCGCTACGATGACCAGGGCAACGTCATGGGGGCGTCCTTCATGGACTTCTTCCTGCCCACCGCCGTTGAGACGCCGCACTGGGAAACCGACCACACGGTAACCCCGTCACCGCACCATCCGATCGGTGCCAAGGGCGTGGGTGAAAGCCCCCACGTAGGCGGTGTGCCCTGCTTCTCCAACGCCGTGAACGATGCCTATGCATTCCTCGGTGCCGGCCACATCCAGATGCCGCATGATGCATGGCGTCTCTGGACCGTCGGCGAGAAGCTCGGCCTGCACACATAGGAAACGTCACAGGGAAGCTCCGGTGAAAATTCCACAGGAAAAGGTCGCCATGCAATTGGCCGCGGTCGGGTACATCCCCGATCGCGACCTTGCGACGGCGCTATGGCTTATGGAGAGCCTCAAGCGGCCCTTGCTGCTGGAGGGCGAAGCCGGCGTCGGCAAGACCGAAGTGGCACGGGCCTTGGCCCTTGCCCACGACACCAAACTGATCCGGCTGCAATGCTATGAGGGGCTCGACCAGAGCGCAGCCCTTTATGAATGGAACTATCAACGGCAATTGCTGGCCATCAAGGCGCGCGAAGGAACCGATGCCTCTGCAGTCGAAGAGCATATCTTCAGCGAGGCCTATCTGCTCGAACGGCCGCTGCTTGCTGCCATTCGGCAGAGCAAGCCCCCGGTTCTGCTGATCGACGAGGTCGACCGGGCGGACGAGGAATTCGAGGCGTTTCTGCTCGAGCTGCTGTCGGACTTTCAGGTCTCGATCCCGGAGTTGGGAACCATCACGGCGACCACCATTCCCCGTGTCATCCTGACGTCCAACGGAACGCGCGAACTCAGTGATGCGCTCCGCCGTCGCTGTCTGTATCATTATGTCGACTATCCCGATGTCGACCGCGAAGCCCGGATCATCCTGTCGCGCTTGCCCGGCATCGATACCGATCTGGCCTTGCAGATCGCCAATATGGTCAGCCTCATTCGCAAGGAAGAATTGCGCAAATCTCCTGGCGTCGCCGAAACGCTCGACTGGGCAGCCACGCTGGCCGGGTTGGAAATCGGCCATTTGCGCGATGAGCCGGAAACGGTCCATGAAACGCTGATGTGCCTGATCAAGACCGCCGAGGACAAGTCCCGCATGACCCGCGAGGTCACAGACCGCCTGCTCGGAAAGGTGGCCTGAGATGAGCGCTGCGCTGCAAATGGAAAACCCGCTCGGTGCAGGCGCCAGGACGAAGCTCAATGGCTTCGCCCAAATCCTGCGCGATAACGGTTTTATTGTTGGCCTTGCGGAAACACGTGACGCTCTGTCTATCCTCAGCGGCGGTGATGCGGCACGCCCGTCGCGTTTGCGGGCGAGCTTGAAAACCCTGTTCTGCAGCCGGCAATCCGACTGGCAGAAATTTGACGAGCTGTTTGATGCCTACTGGTTAAGCCGCGGCATGAAGTCGGCGACGCGTATCTCCGGTGCACCGCAGAAGTCTCCGACCGGCCTGCAAACTCAGGCAGCAGGCCAGCGCGGTTTTGGTGAAAGTGACAAGGCCGACCATGTTGAGCGCGGTGAGGGAAGCGAAGTCTCCGAGACGGGACAGTCCAAGCGTGAAGGTGCGTCCAGAACCGAGCTCCTGTCGAAAACGGATTTCCGTCACCTTGCACAACCCGAAGACCTGGCTGCTGCGCATGACCTTGCCGAACGCCTTGCCAAAAGCATGCGCGCGCGCCTGACGCGCCGGATGCATGCGCGGCGTTCCGGTCAACGGCTAGATCTGCGACGAACCATTCACAAAAGCATAGCCCATGGCGGCACGCCGCTGGAACTGATCCGCCGCAAGCGCAAGGACAAGCCTCTGCGCCTTGTCGTGCTGCTCGATGCATCGGGCTCGATGAACCTCTATTCCGCTGTTTTCCTGCGCTTCATGCACGGTGTGCTCGACAGTTTCCGCGAGGCTGAAGCCTTTGTGTTCCACACCCGGCTGATCCATATTTCGCCTGCATTGCGGGAGCGCGACCCGCAACGGGCCATGGAACGCATGTCATTGCTGGCGCAGGGCACTGGCGGGGGAACGCGGATCGGCGAAAGCCTGGCCACCTTCAATCGCTGGCATGCCAAGCGCTGCATTCATTCGCGCACCTGCGTGATGATCGTTTCGGATGGCTACGACACTGGCCCGGCCGAGAATCTGGGGGTCGAGATGCAGGCATTGCGCCGCCGGTGCCGCCGCATTGCCTGGCTCAACCCAATGATTGGCTGGCAGGGCTATGCGCCCGAAGCTGCCGGCATGAAGGCGGCACTGCCCCATATCGATTTGTTCGCTCCAGCCCACAATCTGGAAAGTCTCGAAGCTCTTGAACCCTATCTGGCGAGGATATGATCATGCCACGGCAATCCGATATTCTGGATCTGATGAATGATTACAAATCCAAAGGCGAGCCCTTCGCGCTGGCAACCGTCGTGCGCACGGTGTCGGTCACTGCCGCCAAGGCCGGCGCCAAGGCGGTGATCCTTGCCAACGGGACCATTACCGAGGGATGGATCGGCGGGGGCTGCGCCCGAGGTGCGGTGTTGAAGGCTGCACGCGAAGCTCTTGCTGACGGTCAGTCGCGGCTTGTCAGCATCCAGCCCGACGATCAATTGTCAGAGCATCAGGTCAAACCCGGCGAAACTCGTGAGGGCGTTATCTACGCCAAGAACATGTGCCCGAGCCAGGGAACCATGGATGTGTTTGTGGAACCTGTTTTGCCACGCCCGAATCTGTTGATCTGCGGCGCGTCGCCAGTCGCCATCGCGCTCGCCGACCTTGCCCGGCGCATGGGCTTTTTCATAACCATCTGCGCTCCGGTAGCGGACCATGCCACCTTTGGCGAAACCGATCGCCTGATTGATGGTTACGCAGTGCCCGTGGACGGAAGCGAGCGGGACTATGTGGTGATAGCCACGCAAGGGCGCGGTGACAGCGCGGCACTCAAGGCAGCCGTGCAGGTGCCGTCCAAATATCTCGCATTTGTCGGCTCGCGCAAAAAGGCTGCCGCGCTGAAAGCCGATTTGGCTGAATCTGGTGTATCATCAGTACAACTTGAAAATATTCACGCCCCGGCGGGGCTCAATCTTGGCGCAATCACGCCGGACGAAATCGCGTTTTCGATTGTCGCTGAAATGATCGAAATCCGCCGTCGCGGCCAACGCACACTCTGACGTACACACTCTGGCAAGGACATACCAAGATGGAAATGAACGGATCACAACGCATCGAAGCGTCCCGCGAAGAAGTCTACGCCGCCTTGAATGACGTCGACATCCTGCGTCAGTGCATTCCCGGTTGCGAGTCTATCGAGAAAACCTCCGATACCGAGATGAACGCCAAGGTGACGTTGCGGGTCGGGCCGGTCAAGGCGAGCTTTACCGGCAAGGTGACGCTGTCTGATCTCAATCCGCCGGACGGCTACACAATCAGTGGAGAAGGATCTGGCGGCATGGCCGGCTTCGCCAAGGGCGGAGCCAAGGTGGATCTGGTGCCCGATGGCGACGCGACCATGCTCAACTACACCGTCAAGGCTGAAATCGGTGGCAAGATCGCCCAGCTTGGCAGCCGTCTGATTGATGGAACGGCGAAGAAGCTGGCCGGCGATTTCTTCACAAAATTCAGCGAGATTGTTGGCCCGCAACCGGTCGTGGAAAACGGTGCGACCGAAGAAGTCGCGGAAAAGAAGGGCTGGGTTGGCCGCTTGCGCGATTCCCTGTGAACGGGAGCCAGGCAATGTCCTTTCCGGCATAGCTTGCCCGGTGACGCAGGCGTGATCAGAATGGCAAGGATGATTTGATGTTTGACACGGCAGCAATCGTTCTTGCAGCAGGCCTGTCTCGGCGGATGGGGGCCGTGAACAAGCTGCTTATCGAAATCAACGGCACCCCGATGATCCGCGCAACCTTGTCCGCCTGTGCTGCGGTCTGTGATGCGCCGGTGACAGTTGTGACTGGCCATCAGGCGGCTGATATCGAACAGGCGCTCGCTGGTCTGAACGTCAGCTTCATCCACAATCCGGATTTTGCTTCGGGGCAGGCAGGCTCCGTGGTCATTGGACTGGAGGCTGTGCCAGAGGCAAAAACGACGCTTATCGTTCTGGGGGATCAACCACTTCTGGATCGCGCCGCTCTGCAGCGACTTCTTAAAATGCACCGAGCCAGTGATCAGAACCGCATCACAATTCCGGTGAACGGCACTGAGCGCGGCAATCCGCTGATCATTCCTTTGGCGGTAAAACCTGCATTGCTAGCGGACAAGTCCAATCCCGGCTGCCGCAAATACACGCGGGACAATCCGGACAAGGTCAACCCGGTTGAAAGTCAGGATCCCGCCTACTTCACCGATCTCGACACTCTGGAAGACCTGAAGTCGTTTCAAGCCGGATAGGTGCTGCGCCGTTGAAGGCGACGTAATGCCGCCTGCGCCATCCCCATGACTTGATCAGGTACGTCTTACTGAGACAGATAAGACGGCAGCCAGAGTGTGATCTCAGGCCATAGGAGAACTGCGGTCAACCCCAGAAGCTGCAACACCACGAACGGAATGATGCCGCGATAGATCGTTGCGATGGTCACACCTGGGGGCGCGATACCGCGCAGATAGAACAGCGCATAGCCGAAAGGTGGGGTCAGGAATGAGGTTTGCAAATTGACCGAAAGCGCAACGGCGAACCAAATCAGCGTTTGCTCGGGTGTGAGCCCGAAATCAAGTCCGGCGACGATGGGAGCGACGATAGGCACGACCACCAGTGTGATTTCCACCCATTCGAGAAAGAAACCAAGCACGAAAACCAGAAGCATGATTGTCAAAAGCACCGCGTAGGGTCTGTCGCCATGCACCGAGAAGGCGTCGATGATCATCTGGTCGCCGCCGAGTTTGCGGAAGATGACGCTGAAGATGGTCGCGCCGATCATGACAAAGATGATCATTGCTGTGGTCTTGGTGGTGTCGAGAATTGCACTGGCAAAGCCGGCAAGGTTGAGCTGACCGGAAAGAATTGCCAGAACCATGGCGCCGGCAGCGCCGATGGCTGCAGATTCGGTCGGAGTGGCGATACCGGTCACAATGGTGCCGAGCACCGAGGCGATCAGGGCCACCGGTGCCAGCAGGTCGCGCGCCAGGGCAAAGGCCACTTTCCATAACGGATCCGTGTTGGCTTCTTCGCGTGATGCCGGCATGCGTGATGGTTGAAAAACGGCCACGAAGATGAGGTATGCTAGGTAGAGACTGCCGAGCAGCAGCCCGGGGCCGACCGCGCCCATGAAGAGGTCACCGACGGAGACCCGCATCTGGTCGCCCAGAACAATCAGCATGATGCTCGGCGGAATGAGGATCCCCAATGTGCCGCTCGCGGCAATCAGACCAGTGGAGATCTTGGGATCGTATCCGTTCTTGAGCATGGTCGGCAGCGCCATCATGCCCATAAGCACAACGGAGGCGCCAATGATGCCGGTAGAGGCTGCCATGACGATGCCGATGATCGCGACAGCAAAGGCATAGCCACCCGGCATGCCGCGAAACAGTGCTGCAAGCGAGCGCAGTAGCCGCTGCGCAATACCCGATCGTTCCAGCATCAAGCCCATGAAGACGAACAGCGGGATCGCAATCAGTAGCCAGTTGGTCAGCACACCCGAATAGATGCGCGACACGCCAAGCGAAAGAAACAGCATCGGTACGCCGCCGAAATAGGCGAAGATCAGACCGATGCCCGCCAATACGAAAGCAACCGAATACCCCGTGAAAATGCCCGCCATCAGACTGGCCAGCATCAGGATTGGCAACAAATAAGCGTCAGTCATGTGGCTGTTCACTGTTCATGAGGAAGGGGCGAAGAAGTTGTCGTACCGTTTCGATCGCGCGGAAAATCGCGCAGAGGCCCAGCAGCGAAAACGCAATCGGAATCATCGCCTTGATCACCCATCGGTCGAGCATGCCGCCATAGGTGGAGCCTTCGCCGGTGATGAACGCCTTGACGGCGAAACCGTAGCCGTACCAGGCAATGACGAGGCAGAACGGGAGCAGAAAAACCAGATCCCCGAAGAGCCTGACCACCAATTGCATACGCGGCGACAATGCTGAGGAAAAGACGTCAACGGCAACGTGGTTGTTGTCCCGGAATGCAAGCACACCACCGAACAGCACCATCAGCGAGAAGATATGCCATTGCAGGTCAAGCAGGGTGTTTACTGTGAGCGCCTTGCCCAGAAGCGGAACTGAATCCGTCCATTCCGCCAGAACATTGATGCCATACTGTGCCGCGAGCACCGTGAGGCAGACGCTGGCGATCAGTGGCACGATCAGCCAGCCGACGAGCCGTCCCGGCAGCGTGCACAGGTCCTGCAGTCGTTCGAGGATATTGCTCATCACCGTACTTCCCAGAGTTCAGGCTTGCGGCCAAGCGGCTGGTTAAGAGAAAGCGCACCCCGACTTTGCGGGCCGGGGTGCGCTCTTTAAGTCGTATCAGCAGACGTACCCTGCTTGCTGACTATTTTGCCGGGATGGCCTGTAGCCGCTCCCATTCTCCGACGCGGTCCATATAGGCGGTAAGCGATTCGTAGGCTTCCTTGAAGATCGGGTCGTTGGCGGCTTCTTCTGCCAGGACAGTCTCTGCTTCTACCCGGATGGCGGCCAGAACAGGATCGGGGAACCTGCGGATTTCAACGCCAGCTTCGCGGATAGTGGCAATTGCATCAGCCTGAGCGTTGATCTGGTCACCCAGATTGAAGGCGATGTTGGCCTTGCAGGCCTGCACCATGATCTTCTGCACATCGTCGCTGAAGCCGTTCCACACATCCATGTTGATGATGATGGAATCCCAGCTCGAAGGCTGATGCCAGCCGGGGAAGTAGTAGTTCTTGACCACCTTCTGGAAACCGAAGCCCAGATCGAGTTGCGGTGCCGAAAACTCAGTGGCGTCAATGCGGCCTGTTTCGAGCGAAACATAGATCTCGCCGGCAGGCACCAACTGCGTGTTTGCACCAAGTCGCGCCAGTGTTTTGCCACCAAGGCCTGCAATACGCATGTTGAGGCCCTTGAAGTCCTCAGCCGTGTTGATCTCCTTGTTGAACCAGCCACCGGCTTCGGGAACCACAAGATGGCACGGGATCACCTTGACGCCGTGGGGATCATACGCCTTCTGAATGATCTCCATTCCGCCGCCTTCGAACATCCAGGCCAGCGCCACATCGGGAGTGGGGCCAAATGGCATCGAGCCGATCAGGTTGGCTACCGGAATTGTGCTGGCCCAGTAGCCGATCCAGTCAAATCCCATCGGCAGCGCACCGGAACTGACCGCGCCGAACACTTCGAACGGCGGGACGAAATCACCCGATCCGTGAACCTTGATGTCGATGTCGCCACCGGTCATCAGCTTGACGTTTTCTGCCCATTTGACCGGGCTCGGCCCGATCGAAGGAACCTGCAGGCCAAAAACGCTCTGCAGATCGAAGCTCTCGGCCATTGCCGGAGCAGCAGACATCATCGCGACCGCTATGGTTGCGGCACCAATCGTTTTTCTCATGTGACCCTCCCTGAGTGAATCAACTTGGTGGCAGAGCAGCCTGCACACCGGACCTCCGTTTAGACGACGTGCCGAATTTTCCGACAAGCGCTTGTCCTCTTCAATTATTATCTATAATCAAACGAATTAGCAATAACCTAATTTGGAGCGGTCATGGATGATTTGAAAGGGGCGGTCGCCGTCGTCACGGGGGCAGGGCAGGGCAATGGCCGTGCCATCGCAATCGGATTGGCTCGCGCTGGCGCCCGGCTAGCGTTGTGCGACCTGAATGGTGATCTGGTTGAGGAAACCGCAGCTCTGATTCGTGCCGAGAACGGCACCGCCATCAGCCGCCGGGTTGATGTCAGTGACCGGCAAGCCTGTCAGGACTTTGCCAATGCGGTCTCGGACGAACTCGGATCGGCGGAAATCCTGGTCAACAATGCCGGCATTATCCGTCGTCATGGCATCGACGATGTTGATTTTGACACCCATTGGGACGCGACCTTCCGCGTCAACGTCGATGGCACCAAGAACATGGCGCTGGCCTTCGTGCCGCATCTTGAGAAAACGGCCGGCCGCATCGTCAACCTCGCTTCGATCATGGCGATCACCGCGGGGCCCGGCATTCCCGCCTATGTCGCCAGCAAGGGCGCCATCGCGCAGTTCACCAAGGCACTGGCCCATGAACTCGCGCCGCGCGGTATCCGGGTCAATGCGCTTGCGCCGGGTGTGATCGACACCCCGATGACCGAAACCACGCGTGCCAATGATGCCGCCATTTCACGCTTCATGATGCACACGCCACTGGGCCGCACCGGAAAACCTGAAGAACTCGTTGGCCCGGTAATTTTCCTTGCCTCGCAGATGTCGAGTTATGTCACCGGCGTCATCCTTCCTGTCGATGGCGGCTATCTGGCCAGTTGATGTCTGAATTTGCAGCAGAAAGTCATTCAATGAAAAACCATGTTTGCGACGTTCTCGTTGTCGGTTCCGGAGCCGGCGGACTGTCCAGCGCCGTCGCCGCCGCGCACCGGAATCTTGACGTCCTGGTGGTCGAGAAGGAGCCGGTCTTCGGCGGCACCACAGCACGTTCGGGGGGGTGGATGTGGATTCCGTGCAACGCCCCGGGCAAACGCGCTGGTGTCGATGACACCCCGGAAAAGGCTAGGGAATATCTTCAGCATGAAGCCGGTACACATTTCGATGCTCCCCGTGTCGATGCCTTCCTGGAAGCTGGCCCCAAGGCGGTCGAATTTTTCGAGGAAAAAACCTCGCTGCAGTTCGATCTCGGGCCAACCTTCGCTGACTACCATCCCGATGCACCCGGGGGCATGGATGGTGGCCGTTCGATCGTCGCCCGGCCTTTCGATGGACGTGAGTTGAAGGGAGAAATCAAGCGGTTGCGACCGCCGCTGGCCGAGATCACCTTCCTTGGCATGATGATTGGATCGGGCAAGGAGCTGCTGCATTTCTTCAATGTCACCAAGTCGCCGATCTCGGCTTTCTATGTGGCGAAACTGTTTCTGAAGTTCCTGCGCGATATGGCATTTCATGGTCGGCCGATGCGCCTGATGAACGGCAACGCGCTGGTCGCGCGACTGGCGAAATCCTGTTTTGACAAGAATGTTCCGATCTGGACGCGAGCCTCCGTGCGCGAACTCATTCGCGAAACGGATGGCCGGGTCACTGGTGCGATCGTCGATACGGTCGAAGGCCCCGTGAAGATAACCGCACGGCGCGGCGTGGTGCTGGCTGCCGGTGGATTTCCGCAGGACCCTGTGCGCAGAAAGGCTTTGTTCCCGCATGCGCCAAATGGTTATGAACATGCGTCCCCGGCCCCTCCCGGCAACACCGGCGACGGCTTGCGTCTCGGCGAGGCCGTTGGCGCCACCGTCGATGAAACGCTTCCCAACAGTGCTGCCTGGGTTCCGGTCTCGCGGCCGCCGCGCGGTGACGGCACGCTGGGAACCTTTCCGCATTTCGTTGACCGGTCCAAGCCCGGTGTCATTGCCGTGACCCGGTCGGGCAAGCGGTTCGTCAATGAAGCAAATTCCTACCACGATTTCTGCCAGGCGATGGCGAAGACGTGCAACGAGGAACAGGAGGAAATCTGCGCGTTCTTTATCGCCGACCACAAGACCCTGCGAAAATATGGCCTAGGCTATGTCAAGCCGAGCCCGGTGCCCTATCGTTCCCACATCCGGTCCGGCTATCTGTATGAAGGGGCGACGCTTGCCGAACTGGCGAGCAAGATAGGCGTCGACAGCGTTCAGTTCGAGCGCACCGTGGCGGCATTTAACGAACATGCCCGCAATGGCGATGATCCCGAGTTTCACAAGGGCTCGACCTCGTACAACCGCTCGCTGGGGGATCCGGAACATAAGCCAAACCCGTGCGTTGCGCCGGTCGAGCGTGGACCTTTCTATGCGGTCAAGCTGGTGATTGGAGACTTGGGTACATTTGCCGGATTGCGCAGTGACGAGAACGCCCGCGTGCTCGACGAGGCCGGAAAACCGATCCCGGGTCTTTATGCTGCCGGCAATGATGCGGCGAGCATCATGGGCGGCAATTATCCAGGCGGCGGCATCACCCTGGGACCTGCGGTCACATTTGGCTATATTGCCGCACGGCATATGTCTGGCGCCAATTCGTGACAGCTCTGGCGGTGAGCACGGCGGATACCATCAAGGGCGTGAGCCTGGGCCTTGCCGCAGCTTTGCTCTGGGCAGTCTACAATGTCGGTGTTGAAATTGGTCGTGCCGAAGGCTTCACCAGTGCTGACCTCGCCATATTGCGCTATGCGGTCGCCGGCTTGATCCTGGCGCCGCTGCTGGCTTTGCGCTGGCAAAAATTGCCACCAAGTCTGACGCTTTCTCGCGCAATCATACTCAGTTGCATCATCGGCCCGCCTTTCGCCTTCCTGTTCAACACCGGGTACGGTCTGGCTCCACTTGCGCATGCGGTGGTGATCTCGCCCGGAATGTCCATGCTGGTGGCCAACGTGCTTCCTGTTCTGCTTGATGGACAGCGGCTGTCAGTCAATCGCAAGATTGGCATTGGCATCCTGATAATCGGTCTGTTGGCTATCGCTGCCGATCGCCCTGTTGTGTCAGATCCCGGTGACATGGTGATCCTCGGCGATTTGTGCTTCGTCGGCTCCGGAACATTGTGGGGCGTTTTCATCTACCTGATGGGACGTTGGCGTTTGCCCGCCATCGCGACAACGGCCGCGACTTCGATCCTGTCCACGGTCAGCTTTTTGCCGTTCTATATTCTGTATTTCGATCCTGCCCCATTGCCTTTAACAGCATGGGTCGAGCAGGCAATCTACCAGGGAGTGCTCGGCGGCAGCCTGGCAATTATCGTCTTCGCCGGTTCCATCAGACTGCTCGGGTCGGGCTTGGCGGGGCTGTTTCCCGCGTTGATTCCCCCGCTCGCAGTCATTCTGGCCATCCCCATCGCCGGGCAGATGCCCAATGCCCTGCAGATACTGGGCGTCATGATAGCGTCGGCCGGCTTGATCGTGTCTCTCGATCAGGTCGCGCGCTTTCTCAGGCCGAGGCGATATGACCAAGATCGTGTGAGAGATCACCAGTGAAACGCCTCAGCTGCGCGAGACTGGAGCCGGTTTCCGACACGTCTATGAAGTTGCTCGGGCCGATCAGCGTCACCACCAGTTGCACCGTTCCGGTGTGATCGAACACAGGCGCGGCAATGGCGCTGACCCCGGGAATCGGCAAGTCTCTCGTTATGGCATAGCCTTTTTGCCGGATTGTGGAGACCTCGGCACGAAAGGCGTTCTCGCTTACCTCGGGGATGGCGTAGAGTTGTGCAACCCGCCCCTCCAGTTCGGCCCTGATCATGGGTTCGGTCTGCTGCGCTGGCATGAACGCTGCAAAAACCTTGCCGGTAGCGGTCGCGGTCACCATGTAGCCACCGCCCAGCGTCACATTGGAATGGATACGCGCTTCCGATTCCTGGAGATACACGATGGTTGGGCCGTGCAGGCCCCAAACGGATACCGTCACCATCAGGCCGAGGTCCTCGGCCAACGCTGGCAGGCGCCGGATTGTCTCACGGTAGGCATTCTGGTTATTAAGACGGGTCAGACCGAGATGCAGCGCGAAAGGCCCTAGCTGATACTGTCCGGTTTCGGTTTGCTCAACCATGCTGATATTGCGGAACGAAACCAGGTAGGGATGCAGTTGCGCTGCAGCCATATCCAGTTTTTCTGCAAGGTCGCGCAATTTCAATGAGCCGCCGGCTTGCGCAAGCGCCATCAATATCGCACCACCGGTCTCGATGGATTGTACGCCACGCGGTGTTCGAGGTTTCGGGGAAACGTCCTTGGTCACGGACCACCCTCTCTGGTTTGCCTGTATCCTTTGGAACCTTCTTACCGGCACGCGGTCAGATTGTCGTCCTCTTTCAAGCCAATTGAGCCTGATTCCCCATGTGATTACTGAATTCACCGCGCATCACCCGGCGGGCACGGTTGATACTATGGTGTGCAGGTAAGCCGGTAAGTCAGTCTTGGGCCGGACAGCAACGATTGAAGGCCTTGCAAATTGAAATATGAATCAGTATTCATGTTTTATGTCGACCAACACTTACCCGAGAACCAAAAGAGGCATCGCCCGGCGCGAGCAGATCCTGCGTGCGGCCGAAGCCATGATCGGGGCGCAGGGTTTTTCCGCTGCGTCGATTGCCGATATTACCCGTCATGCGAAGACTGCACTGGGTACGTTCTATATCTATTTTTCCAGCAAGGAAGATGTCTTCCGGGAACTGGTTCTGGAAATGGGGCAGTTGACGCGTGCCGTCGTGACCCAGGCTGTGGCGGATGCGCCGAACCGTCTGGATGCCGAGCGCGCCGGCTTGAAGGCGTTCCTGCGTTTTGTAGCCGAACGTCCTTCTCTTTACCGGATTGTCGAGGAAGCCCGTTTCATTGATGCCGACGCCTACAAGGCCTATTTCACCAGTTTCGCCAAGGCCTATGCCGTGCAGCTTTCCGAAGCAGTCACAGCCGGAGAATTACGGCCCGGTGACGCCGAGGTCCGCGCCTGGGCGCTGATGGGTATCGCCAAGACGCTGGGCGAGCGTTACGTCCTGTGGGACGAAACCTCCGATATTGACCACGTGGTCGATGAAGCCTTTGCAATGATCCGGGATGGTCTTGCGCCATGACCGCGCGGGTTACCGCAGAAACGTTTCATCTGGCTGACGGCACGATGTGTGCGCGGCTGACTATGAATGCCGGCCGCGCCAATTCGCTCGAACCCGGATTGCTGACAGATCTTGCTTCGGCGCTTGATGAGGCTGAAGCTCAGGATGTTCGGGTCATTTTGCTTTGCGGCGGGCAAAACTTTTCCAGCGGTGGCGATGTGCGCGGCTTTCATGCCGCAACACTCAGCGGGGAAGCCGCAGCTTACGCCAGCGAAGTTGTTCCGCGTCTGCAGGCAATCGTCGCCCGCCTGATCGCAATGCCGCGCCTTGTGGTGGTGGTGGCGCGTGGCGCGATAACCGGTGGGGCAGCGGGACTTCTGTTTGCAGCTGATCTCGCGGTGCTGGCGCCCGATGCATTTGTGCAACCCTATTATTCAAAGGTGGGCTTTGCCCCTGATGGAGGTTGGACTGCGCTGTTGCCCGAACGCATTGGTGCCGGACGGGCGCTGGAATGGCTGCAGTCGGATCGCCGGCTTTCCGCCCCTGCACTCTGTGAAGCTGGACTGGCCACAGCGATCTCGGATAATCCCGAAGAGATGGCCACCGGGCTGGCGGCAAATTCAGAAATTGGCACCCGGCTGGCGACGAAAGCACTGATCTGGGATGACGCTCGCCGCGCCCGGATCAATGTGCGGCTGGAGGCCGAAACTTTGGCTTTTCTCGACCGGATCATCCAGCCCGACACTGCGTTGGGCATGTCAAAATTTCTGCAGCGAATTGGAAGCAAGGCCGATGTTTGACACAATCCCGGACATGGCCGCCAAGCGGGCGGAAATATCTCCGGATGCCGTCGCCTTTATCGATGCGGGCAGCGGGCGCGAGTGGCTGTTTCGCGAGATCAACGACGCAGCCAATTCTGTCGCGGCGGGTTTCGGACAAGCCGGACTGCACCGTGGTGATCGCCTTGCGATTCTGTGTCTCAACCGGGTCGAGTTTTTCATCACACTGTTTGCCTGTCAGAAAACCGGCATCATCCTGTGTCCGCTCAACTGGCGGCAGCCGCCTCCCGAACTGGTTGAAACACTAGAGCCGGTGGGTGCGAAGGCGCTGATCCATGATGCCGCACAGGCGGAATTGGCGGAGGATGTGGCGCGAGCCTGCGAGATCCCGAAATTTGCCATCGAAACCGATATTGCCGCCTGGATCGAGACAGGAGCAACGGTGCCCGCCGCCGGGGTTCTTCCGGACCAGCCATGGTATCTGTTGTTCACATCGGGGACGACAGGCAGGCCAAAGGCGGTGATCCAGACCGCGCAGATGGCATGGGCTAACGCGGTCAATATTTCCCAGGCCACGCGCATGACCGCCGACGACCGGTCGGTGAATTTTCTACCGGTGTTCCATACTGCCGGTATCAATCTCTACACGCTGCCGCTGTTTCTCATGGGCGGATGCTCTACGGTTCTGCCGAAATTTGAGCCGGAGATCATTTTCGACCTGTTGAAGCAGGGCAAGGTCACCCAGTTTTTCGGGGTCCCCGCAATCTACCAGGCCTTCAGCCTGTTGCCCGGTGTTGATGCAATCAATTGGGGCTCCATCCGCTGCGGATGCGGTGGCGCGCCGTTACCTGAACCGTTGATCCGTTTTTTCGCAGGTCTCGGCGCCAAGGTTCTCAACGGCTTCGGCATGACCGAAACCGGGCCGACCGTTTTTCTGATGGACCCCGAAAACGCCGAGAGGAAAATCGGCTCCGTAGGCCGTGCGCAGATGCTGACCGACATCCGGCTTGACGGAGTTGAGGCGGGAACGCCGGGCGCGGGTGAAATCCAGCTCAGGGGGCCCAACATCACGCCCGGGTATTATCAGAACGAGAGGGCTACGCGTGACGCTTTCACCGAAGATGGCTGGTTGCGGACCGGCGATGTCGGCCGGCGCGATGAAGATGGCTACCTCTTCATCGTTGACCGGATCAAGGACATGTACATTTCCGGCGGTGAGAATGTTTATCCCGCCGAAGTCGAGCGTGTGCTCAACGAACATGCCGATGTGCTTGAAGCCGCGGTCATCAGCATGCCTGACGCCAAATGGGGCGAGGTCGGTGCAGCCTTCATCATTGTCCGTCCGGGCACCAGCCTCGATCCGGCGGAACTCAGGAGCTGGAGCCGGGAACGCATGGCTGCCTACAAGGTGCCGGTCAAGGTCACGCTGGTGGAAGATTTCCCGCGCACCGCAGCCGGTAAAGTCCGCAAACCAGACCTGAGGTCCTTGCTGTCATGAATATTGAACTTTCAACGAAGTGGACACCGGTGCAGGCCGAATTCGATCTGTTCGCGCAAATCTCCGGTGATGACAATCCCATCCATGTCGATCCGGATTTTTCGGCCCGGACGGCGTTCGGGCGCACGGTAAGCCACGGCATGCTGATTTACACCAAGCTCTGGGGGCTGCTGATCGCCAAATACCCGGATACGGTTCAGGTTCGCCAGTCGATGATGTTTCCAAACCCCTGTTACACCGGGGAGCCGGTTGATCTGCAGATCAGCGGGAAAATCCCCGGGGCGCTTTTGATCAAGGCGCTGAGGTCCAAGGATGGTGCGGAGCTGCTGGTCGGTGAAGCGGAGGTCGCGTGATGCAGGTTGGACAGTCAGCCGTCGTCAGCCGCAGCTATAGCCGCGCCGATCTGGAGGGGTTTGCCCAACTCGCCGGCTCGGGTGTGCCCGTCACCGTGCCGGAGCCTTTGATAGCGGCGTTGTTTTCCTATCTGCTCGGTGTCGAACTGCCGGGACCAGGCACGAACTATCTCAAGCAGGAACTTCATTTTCTGGCACCTGCCTCCGTCGATACAGAGCTGACCGCACGGGTCGAGATCACCAGATTGCGCACAGACAAGCATCTGGTCGATCTCTGGGCGACCTGCACGGATGCCAATGGCGTGCTGATCTGCGAAGGCCGTTCGCTGGTCAAGGCCAAGGACGTGGCGGCATAAATCAGTATGTGTTGATGGCGCTGGTCACACCCGCTGAAGGCTACTGGCGAAGTTGATCAGTCTGCCTGCAAACGCCTCTGGCTCTTCCAGATGTGGTGAATGACCCGAGGCCTCAAACACATGCGTTTCGCCGCGCGGGGCGGTTTCAGCCATCCATTTAGCGGTCGATTTCGGATAGACCCGGCTGAGCCCTCCACAGGTTGCGAGCAACGGGCAAGGCAACTGCTTGATCAGCTGCCTCCTGTCCATACCGGTCAGTGCTTTCCACATGGTGATCATTTTTTCGGGATCATTCGCCAGAATCTGGTCAAGCGCGGCTTGCCGGCTGTAGCCCGGTGCGCCATCGCGGTGACCGAACATGGTGGTCGCGATCGCTTCCGTCATGCCGCGCCAGTCTGCGACCATACGCTCGGTGGTGGTGTCGAGATCGGCTTCGCTCTGCCCGATCAAGCCGTGCGGCCAGTCCGGACGGCAGCCAAGTTTCGGGCTCATGTCGACAGTCATCAGCCCTGCGACCCGGTCAGCGCCGAATTGCTCGATGAACTGCCAGGCAACCGCCGCCCCCATCGACCAGCCGACCAGAACGGCGTCACTCAGGTCTTGCGCCTCGAGCAAATCGGCGAGCGTTTGGGCCGCCGCCGCAAGCGATGGTTCGGCTATCGCCTGTTCGCCGTGACCTGGCAGGTCAGGGGCATAGCAGTCGAACTCCGCTGGCAGCCTGGCAATGAGATCATCGAAGATCGAGCCGCGCATGGTCCAGCCATGCAGCAGCACAATCGAACGTCGCCGGAGCATGGTCTGCGCCGCAGTCAATCCTCTGCCCTTAGTCGTCCGACAATCCCTGTGGGAAAGAAATAGACACTGAGGATGAACAGTACGCCGAGCCAAAGCAGCCAGCGGTCGGGATCAAGCAGTTGCGGAATCAACGGCAGTCCCTCGGTTGCAGCGGAGGCGACGCCCATCAGGTTCTGCAGATAGTTCTGCGCGAGCACGAAAATGGTGACACCGATCACCGCGCCATACATGGTACCCATGCCGCCGATCACTACCATCAGCAGAATGTCGAGCATGATCTCGAAGGACAGTGTCGTGGCCGGACCGACATAACGCAACCAGATCGCAAACAGGCTTCCGGCAAGAGCAGCCACTGCAGCCGACAGGCAGGTCGCCAGCGTCCGGTAGAGGACGACACGGTACCCGATAGCCTCGGCGCGGAATTCGTTTTCGCGGATTGCCTGCAGCACTCGTCCAAACGGCGAGTTGACGATCCTGAGCAGCAGCAGAAACAGGGCAAGTGAGGCGAAAAATACCAGATAGTAATTCAGCAGCTTGCCGGTGATGCTGATGCCGAACAACTTGCCCAGTCTGAAAGCTGGCGTGAGTTCGCGCGGGATGGAATAGTTGAGCCCATCCTCGCCCCCGGTCAGACCCGATAGCTGGCTGACAAGCACCGCCATCGCCGAGGCCACCGCCAGTGTGATCATGGCGAAGAAAATAGCCCGAACCCGCAGCGAAAACAGCCCTATCAGCAGTGCCAGTATCGTGGCTGCGGTAGCGCCAGCCACCGTGCCGACAATCAGTGCATCGTAACCACGGCCCATGTGGGTGGAGGCCAACGCGACGCCATAAGCGCCGAGGCCGAAGAACATGGTGTGGGCGAAACTGACAATGCCGGAGTAGCCCAAAAGCAGATCATAACTTGCCACCAGCACGATGAAGATGCAGATCCGCGCCGCCGTTTCGAGCGACCTGACGCCGGGGAACAGGAACGGAGCCAGAGCCAGACCGGCGAGAATGGCAAGCAGCAGGCCGGTCAGGATCAGGGAGCGCGGGCGGTCGCCGGAGAGCAGATTTGTCAGCATGTTACTTCGCCTTCACAACGGGCATCATGCCCTGCGGCCGCCACATCAGAATGGCCGTCATCAACGCAATGTTGGAAATCAGCGCCAGCTTGGGCTCGAGAAACGCGACGTAGTTCTGCAAGAGCCCGACCAGAAGTGCACCGATAAAGGCTCCCTCGACTGACCCGAGGCCGCCGATGATGACGACGATGAAGACCAGGATCATCATTTCCTCGCCCATGCCGGCGGTGATGACCTCCTGATAGAGCCCCCACATCACCCCACCCAGTCCGGCGAGTGCCGAACCGGCAATGAAGACGCCGATGAACACCAGTCGCAACCGGTAGCCCAGTGCCTCGACCATTTCGCCATTCTGCACACCGGCCCTGACGATCAACCCGATCTTGGTACGCTTGAGCACCAGCCGCATCGCCACGAACAACGCCAGTCCGACGACAACTGCCAACAACCGGTATTTTTCGATCGCAGCACCTGCAAATGTCACCGCGCCTTTGAGCGTTTCAGGTCGGGTCAGATAGATCTCGTCGGGTCCCCAGATCACCTGGATGAGCTGTTCAATGACAATGAGGCCGCCAACGGTCACCAGGATTTGCTTGAGGTGCGCGCCATAGACCGGCCGCACGATCACCCGCTCAAAACCCCATCCCAGCGCGCCGGTGACGCACATGGCAGCAATCACCGCCGCAAGCACCGCCGCCACATTGAGGATAAGCGATGGCGTGCCGGTCCAGCCTTCAAGCGCCAGCAGCGCCGAGATGCCGACATAGGCGCCCACCGAGATGAAGGCACCATGGCCGAAATTGATCACGTCCATCAGCCCGAAGACCAGCGTCAGCCCGGAGGCCATAATGAAGATCATCATCCCCATCGCCAGACCGGAAACCGTCAGCGTCAGCCAGCTCGATGTCGAGCCGATCGACAGGAAGCCAAGCACCACCAGAACCGGTACAAGCAGCAGCGGCATGGCCTTTCCGATATTGTCAACCAGTGACAATCGGGCGTATTTCGGCGCGTGGTCGGGTGCAGCAGCCATATCAATGCCCCTCCATGCTCAAGCCCATCAGGCGTTCCTGAAGCGTTGCGTCATTGGCGAGTTCAGTCATTTGCCCAGCCCAGACGATGCGCCCGTCATCCATCACTGCGGCGGTGTCGCCGAGTGCCTTGGCGACGGCGAAATTCTGTTCGACCAGCAGGATCGACGCGCCCTTTTTCTTCAGGTCCCGAAGCGCGCCTGCCATGGTCGAGATAATCGCCGGCGCCAGCCCCTTTGTCGGTTCATCGATCAGGTACAATTGCCGTTCCTCCGCCATCGTGCGTGCGATTGAAAGCATCTGCTTCTGACCTCCTGACAAGTTGCCAGCCTCTGACCGCCAGAAAGTCCGCAACGGCGGGAATGCTTCGAAAATCCACTCCAGACGTACCGGATCGAGCGGGCCGGAGGCGGCTGCGAGGATCATGTTCTCCTCCACCGTCAGATCGGAGAAAATGCCCATGTCTTCGGGCACAAAGCCTATTCCGGCGCGGGCCCGGGCAGGGGTCGGCATGGTGGTGATGTCGGCACCGTTGAAGCGGAGGCTGCCGGACTTGGCCTGCCAGTGCCCGATGATCGTGCGCAGCGTTGTGGTCTTGCCTACGCCGTTGCGGCCCAGCAGCATGGTGACGCCGCCGCGCGGCACCACCAGATCAACGCCCTGCAGGATGTGATACTGCGCGATGTCGGTGTGAATGCCGGAGAGTTCGAGGATCGGATCAGACATCTGCGAGGTCCCGTCCCATATAGGCTTCCTGCACAACATCGGAGGCCATCACCGTTGCCGGGTCGCCGTCGGCGGCAAGTTCGCCATTGTGCAAGACAATGATGCGGTCGGCGAGCGACCGGATCACATCCATCTTGTGCTCGACCAGCAGGATCGTCCTGTCAGTATCGGCCTTGAGTTCGGCGATCAGGTCCAGCACCACCGGCGCCTCATCAACGCTCATGCCGGCGGTCGGCTCATCAAACATATAAACTGCGGGGTCGAGCGCGATCAGAATGGCCACCTCAAGCTTGCGCTGGTTGCCATGGCTGAGCCCGGAAACCTTCTGTTCGCAGAGGTTTTGGAGGCGCACCCGCTCAAGCACCGCCATCGCCGCGACCGTCAATTCGGTGTGCGCGCTGGCCATGGTGAACAGGCTAAAGCCCATCCGGCGCCGGGCCTGGATGACCAGACGGACATTCTCAAGCACGGTGAGATCGGGAAACAGATTGGTGAGCTGGAAGGCGCGCCCAAGCCCCTTGCGGCAGCGCTCGGCCACAGGATCGCGCGTTACATCCTCGCCCATCAGCCGCACGGTCCCTGCCGAGGCGGTGATTTGTCCGGAAATCAGATTGAAATAGGTCGTTTTGCCTGCGCCATTGGGACCCACGATTGCCGTGAGTTCGCCGGCCCGAAAGCTGCAGGTGACATTGTCCACCGCCACGTGGCCGCCAAAGCGGACGGTCAGATTGTCCGTTTCCAGAAGCGTCTGTGTCATGGCGCACCTATAGGCAGAGGACGGATTGGAAAACGGGCGCCACAGCTGGCGCCCGTTGTTTGAAACCTCAGTTGCGGATCGGAATATTCATGTCGTCAATGCCGATCTCACGCACCAGAACCGGGACGCCATAGTCTTTGCCGTCCTGAACCTCGGTCCGGAAGTGATACATCGACTGCAGTGCCTGGTGGTCTTCCTTGCGAAAGCGCATCAGACCCTTGGGCGTTTCCCATTCCATGCCTTCCATTGCCGAAATCAACGCTTCGGTGTCGGTTGACCCCGCTTTCTTGATCGCCTCGACCACGGCAATGCCTGCTGCCATGCCGCCTGCGGTGAAGAAGTCCGGAGGCGAACCAAAGCGAGCCATGTGCTCCTTGACCAGCCAGTCATTGACCGGATTTTTCGGGATCTCGTAGTAATAGTAAGTTGCGCCTTCCATGCCCGGCAGCTCCTTGTAGGCCGTCAGTGCAGCCAGAATGTTGCCGCCGGTCGCGATCTCGATTCCGAAGCGCGCCGGGTCCATGGCGTTGATCTTGCCCATGGGATTGCCGCCACCGGCCCAGATGATGAACAGCTTCTTTTTGCCATCGATATCGCCCATGGCGTTGAAGATGCGCTCCGCTGCAGCGGTAAAGTCGGTCGTATCGGTGGGCACATATTCTTCGTGGGCGATCTTGGCGCCCGAGGCAGCAAGCGCCTCGCGGAAAGCTGCCACGCCGTCGCGACCGAAGGCGTAATCCTGCGCCAGCGTTGCGATGGTCACACCCTCGCCACCCAGGGCGACAGCATTGGAGATGGCGTCCTGTGAGGAGTTGCGGCCGGTTCGGAAGATGAACCGGTTCCAGTTCTCACCGGTAATCGAGTCTGCCACGGCAGGTTCGACAATCAGGATCTTCTCGTATTCCTCGGCAACCGGAAGCATCGCCAGGGCCACACCGGAGCTCACCGGTCCGACGGCGATGTCGGCCTCGTCATCGCCATAGGCTTCAGCCAGCACGGCCTTGCCGATGTCGGGCTTCATCTGTGTATCTTTTTCAATGACGACGATCTTGTCGCCATTGATTTCCATGGTTCCGCCAGTGGCGTATTCCAGGCCCAGCATCAGTCCGGCATGCGACTGCGCCGCATAGGCCTCGAGCGGTCCGGTCTTTCCATAAACGTGGGCAACTCGGATTTCATCCGCCATCGCCGGAAGCGTCAGCATGAGAGCTGCTGCACTGGTTACAAGTATGCTCTTGATCTTCATATCGGGTCTCCTCCCTTGTCGAACATCGGTAAAAACATGAAACATGAATCAATATTCATGTCAATGATGGAGCAAGCGTGGAAATGCCGAAGTTTGCAAGGCAGTCTTGGTGTTGTGCAGCAAACCCAATGGCAATTTCGGTGTGAATTCCGGATGCAAGGCTTTTGATAAACTGCGCAGACTCAAACGCGCTGGAAAATCGGGCTAAATCCTTAAGATCAGCAGCGCTCGCGGAGGCGTGCGGGAGAATGTCCATCGCTGGAAAACGGCCTAACAGGGGTCGGCGAAGCCGCGCTGATAGACCGGAAAGCGACATCCCTAAATCCGGCCGATCAGAGACCGGCAGCACTCGCAACTTGATTGGAGAATAGCAAGAGTTTGCCTCTACCTTCACTCTGCAGGTGCCGATGCTGCGCAAGAAGCAAAGTTTCGTGCGATCTCCCGGCACATCACCCTCCTGTCAGGTCCGCACTTCAACCAACGCCGGAAGCAAACTCAACGCCGGATAAAATCTGGAGGCGCGACAACTCCACTTGATAATTGTCAAGTGATTGCTTGATCCAAACTTGGTGGCCGCAGGGTTCGATGCGTGTGCGGAGTTTTGAATTTTCGCGTGTGCGTTTGTTTCTTCCCCGATTTTGCTGATTGGAGGCACGCGGGCCTGTGAGCTTGATCTGGGTCAAGTCGCTGGCGTGACTGTTGGGCAAGTTCCGTTTGATCGCGCAGGTTCGACCTGTGCTGAAAACGGAGAAAGAATATGCTGGATAGGGGACAAGTCTCGGAGGGTGAGCGCACACGGGCGCTTTCACTGAGCACGGTCGCATTTACCGCGTGCTTTGCGGTCTGGACCATATTTTCCATCATCGGTGTAGAGATAAAGGCTGAACTGGGACTAAGTGAGTTCCAGTTCGGACTTCTGGTCGCGACGCCGATCCTCACCGGGTCGCTTACGCGGCTGATCCTTGGTGTCTGGACTGAAAAATATGGCGGACGCAACGTCTTCACCATTCAAATGTTGCTCACGGCTGCAGCGACCTGGATGCTGACCTGGGCCTCGTCCTATACGATGTATCTGGTGGCAGCCCTCGGCATAGGTCTTGCCGGCGGATCGTTCATCATCGGTGTCGCCTATGTCTCGCGCTGGTATGGCGCAGGCAAGCAGGGCACGGCACTGGGCATTTTCGGCGCTGGCAATGTCGGGGCTGCGGTCACCAAGTTTATCGCGCCTTTCGTCATGGTGGCCTATGGCTGGCATGGCGTTGCCCATGTCTGGGCCGCTGGCCTGGTGCTTGTCGCAATCCTCTTCTACGTCTTTGCGAAAGATGATCCCGAATTGGTCGCCCGCCGCAAGTCCGGCGCCAAGGCACCCGGTCTGGCCGAGCAATTCGCTCCGCTCAAGAACCTGCAGGTCTGGCGTTTTTCTCTCTACTATTTCTATGTGTTCGGGGCTTTTGTGGCGCTGGCTCTGTGGATGCCGCATTATCTGGTCGACGTCTATCATCTCGACATCCGCACGGCCGGCATGTCGGCTGCGGCGTTCTCGCTTTCCGCATCGCTGTTCCGGGCCTATGGCGGGCATTTGTCGGATCGCTTCGGCGCCCGCTCGGTGATGTACTGGTGCTTCGGCTTCTCGCTGCTGATGTTGTTCATGCTGTCCTACCCGGCCACCGATTATGTGATCCAGGGCAAGGATGGAGCGATCGCCTTCTCCACCGAGATGGGACGCTGGCCTTTCGTTATCATACTGTTCATGCTCGGCTTTTTCATGAGCCTGGGCAAGGCTGCGGTCTTCAAGCACATCCCTGTCTATTATCCGAGCCATGTCGGTTCTGTTGGCGGTCTCGTCGGCATGATCGGTGGTCTTGGCGGCTTCATTCTGCCGATCACCTTTGGCGCTCTGCTTGATCTGACCGGCATCTACACCAGTTGCTTTGCGCTGCTGTTCATCATCGTTGCGATCTCGCTTGCCTGGATGCACCTGTCAGTGCGGGCCATGGAACGCGAAGCTCACGGCGAGGCGCTGGACACATTGCCCAGCCTGCCGGAAATGCAGGGCATTCACCTACCCGAACATGCAGCGCAGTCACACACGCTTGATGTCTGGACTCCGGAAGATCCGACGTTCTGGGCTGAAAAGGGCCGCCGCATAGCCAAGCGGAACCTCTGGGTATCGATCCCGGCGCTGCTCTTGGCCTTTTCGGTCTGGATGGTCTGGTCGGTCGTTGTCGCCCGTCTTCCCGCGATCGGCTTCGATTTCACCCCGGGCCAGCTGTTCTGGCTTGCCGCACTTCCCGGCCTTTCGGGTGCAACCTTGCGGATTTTCTACTCCTTCATGGTTCCGATCTTCGGTGGCCGGCTGTGGACGACACTGTCGACCGTCTCGCTGCTGCTGCCGGCCATGGGTATCGGCTATGCGGTGCAAAACCCGGAGACTCCCTATCTGATCTTCCTGGTTCTGGCGCTGTTCTGCGGCTTCGGTGGCGGCAACTTCGCCTCGTCGATGGCCAATATCGCCTTCTTCTATCCGAAGGCGGAAAAGGGCAACGCACTGGCGTTGAACGCCGGTCTTGGCAATCTCGGTGTCTCGGTCATGCAGTTTCTGGTTCCGCTGGTCATTACCGCCGGCGTGTTCGGCGCCTTGGGCGGTCAGCCGCAGACCATGTCGGACGGTGGCCAACTGTGGATGCAGAACGCCGGCTTTATCTGGGTTCCCTTCATCATTGCGGCGACAATCGCTGCCTGGCTGGGAATGAATGACATCGCCGATGCCAAATCCAGCTTCAAGGAGCAGGCCATCATCTTCAGCCGCAAGCACAACTGGATCATGTGCGTGCTCTACACTGGTACCTTCGGTAGCTTCATTGGCTATTCCGCAGGCTTCCCGCTGCTGACCAAACTGCAGTTTCCTGAGGTCAACGCGCTGCAGTTCGTCTTCCTTGGTCCGCTCGTTGGCGCATTGTCCCGCGCCGGTACCGGCTGGGTTTCCGACAAGTTCGGCGGCGGAAGGGTCACGTTCTGGACCTTCCTGGGAATGATCGTGGCTGTGTTCGGGGTGATCTTCTTCCTCGGCATCAAGGAACAGCCGGGCGCATTCTGGGGCTTCTTCGCCTCGTTCATGGCGCTGTTCTTCCTGACCGGTGTTGGCAATGCCTCGACCTTCCAGATGATCCCGGCGATCATGGCGCGCGAAATCCCGCGGCTGATGCCGGAACTCAAAGGCGACGTCTTGCGCAAGCAGGCCGAACGCGAAAGTGCGGCGATCATCGCCTTCACCTCCGCGATTGCCGCTTACGGCGCCTTCTTCATCCCCAAGGCCTACGGCACCTCGATCGCCATGACCGGCGGTCCGGTGATGGCACTCTGGGGGTTCCTCGTCTTCTACGTGATCTGTGTCGTGTTGACTTGGTTCTACTACACCCGTCCGGGCGGTCTTTTGGCCGCAACCGAGCGGGCCGGTGGTTCCGCGTCTGCCACTTCCGCAGTCTGACCTGAAAGGAGAGTAAGATGAGCCATCTTCTCGACCGACTGAATTTTCTCAAGTCCACCCGTCAGGACACCTTCGCCGATGGTCACGGTCAAACGACGATCGAGAGCCGCGAGTGGGAGGAGGTTTACCGCAACCGCTGGCGTCACGATAAAATCGTGCGCTCGACCCACGGTGTGAACTGCACCGGATCTTGTTCGTGGAAGATCTACGTCAAGTCGGGCATCGTCACCTGGGAGACGCAGCAGACCGATTACCCCCGCACCCGGCCCGACATGCCCAACCATGAGCCGCGCGGCTGCGCCCGGGGCGCCAGCTACAGTTGGTACCTCTACTCGGCCAACCGCGTGAAGACACCGCTGGTCCGTGGCCGGCTGATGCGTCTGTGGCGCGAAATGCGCAAGACCATGAGCCCGATCGAGGCGTGGAAGGCGATCCAGGCCGATCCGGTCAAGCGCGACAGCTACACCAAGACCCGCGGCAAGGGCGGTTTCGTGCGTGCTGACTGGGAAGAGGTCACCGAGATCGTCGCGGCTGCCAACGCTTATACGACCAAAACCTACGGTCCCGACCGGGTCTTCGGCTTTTCGCCGATCCCAGCGATGTCGATGGTCAGTTATGCCGCCGGCTCGCGCTATCTCAGTCTGATGGGCGGTACCTGCATGTCGTTCTACGACTGGTATTGCGACCTTCCGCCCGCCAGCCCGCAGACCTGGGGCGAGCAGACCGATGTGCCGGAAAGTGCGGATTGGTACAATTCCGGCTTCATGATCCTGTGGGGATCAAACGTCCCGCAGACACGCACACCGGACGCCCATTTTTACACCGAAGCCCGCTATCGCGGCGCCAAATCCGCCGTCGTCAGCCCCGATTACTCCGAGGCTGCCAAATTCGGCGACATCTGGCTCAATCCGCAAGCCGGCACCGATGCAGCACTTGCGTTGGCGTTTGGCCATGTCATTCTGCGCGAGTATCATCTCGACAGGCAGGTCCCGTATTTCGAGGATTACACCCGCAAATATTCCGACTTCCCGCTGCTGGTGCGGCTGGATGAAAAGAACGGCCGTTATGTTCCGGGCCGGATGCTGCGCGCGGCGGACTTCTCTGACAGCCTGGGCGAGGCGAACAACCCGGACTGGAAAACGGTCGGCATCGACAGCAAGACCGGCGATATCGTCGCGCCCAATGGCTCCATCGGCTTCCGCTGGGGCGAAAGCGGCCACTGGAACCTAGAGGAGAAGGCAGGCGAACACGCGGTAGACCTGACCTCGACGCTGATCCTTGACGATGATCACGATGATGTGGTCGGCGTCGACTTTCCCTATTTTGGTGGAGCTGCAACCGAACATTTCACCAAATGCCATCATCCCGATGTGCTGACCCGCAACATTCCTGTTCGCCGGCTCAAGCTCAAGGACGGCGAAGCGCTGGTGACGACGGTGTTCGACCTGTTCTGCGCCAATTACAGCCTTGATCGCGGCCTTGGCGGCGAACATGTGGCGACGTCCTATGATGCCGATGTTCCGTTCACCCCGGCCTGGGCTGAAAAGATCACCGGCGTGAAGGCCGACCGGATCATTGCAGTGGCCCGTGAATTCGCCACCAATGCGGAAAAAACCAACGGCAAGTCGATGGTCATTCTGGGGGCCGGTCTCAATCACTGGTACCACATGGACATGGCCTATCGCGGCATCATCAACATGCTGGTGATGTGCGGTTGCGTCGGACAATCGGGCGGCGGCTGGTCGCATTATGTCGGACAGGAAAAGCTGCGCCCGCAGACCGGCTGGACAGCTTTGGCCTTCGCGCTCGATTGGGCGCGTCCACCCCGGCACATGAACTCGACCTCGGCCTGGTATGCCCATACCGACCAGTGGCGCTATGAAACCGTCACTGCGGGCGAGATCGTTTCGCCCACGGCGCCTGCTGGCAACTGGACCGAACGCAGCCTGATCGATTACAATATCCAGGCCGAGCGCATGGGTTGGTTGCCATCGGCACCGCAGCTCAAGACCAATCCGCTCGAAGTCGGGCGCGCGGCCAAGGCCGCAGGCAAGACGGCTGCGGAATATGTCGCGGAGGGCTTGAAGGCGGGAACGCTGGAAATGTCCTGTGAAGACCCCGATGCGCCGGAAAACTGGCCGCGGAACCTCTTTGTCTGGCGTTCCAATCTGCTTGGATCATCAGGCAAGGGGCACGAGTACTTCCTGCGCCATCTGCTGGGCACCGATCACGGTGTTCTCGGCAAGGATCTGGGCGAGGAAGGACGCGTCAAACCGGTTGAAGCCAAATGGCATGAGAAGGCGCCGGAGGGCAAACTCGACCTTCTGGTGACGCTGGATTTCCGTATGTCGACCACATGCGTGTATTCCGACATCGTGCTGCCGACAGCCAGCTGGTACGAAAAGGACGATTTGAACACGTCCGACATGCATCCGTTCATTCATCCGCTGCAGGCAGCGGTGGATCCAGCCTATGAAAGCAAGTCGGACTGGGAGATTTTCAAGGCCATTGCCAAGAAGTTCTCCGAGGTCGCACCCGAAGTGTTGGGCGTAGAAGACGATGTCGTATCGCTGCCAATGCAGCACGACAGCCCCGGCGAACTGGCGCAGCCCTTCGTGGCCGACTGGAAAGCCGGAGAATGCGAACTGATCCCCGGCAAGACCGCGCCGAACTACATTTCGGTCGAGCGGGATTACCCCAATCTCTACAAACGCTTCACCGCGCTTGGCCCGCTGATGGAGAAGGTCGGCAATGGCGGCAAGGGCATCGCCTGGGACACCAAGGTGGAAGTGCATCACCTTCAGGATCTCAATGGCCGGGTCACCGATGAAGGCGTGACCAAGGGTATGGCAAAGATCGACACTGCGATCGATGCCTGCGAGGTCATCCTGATGCTGGCGCCTGAAACCAATGGCGAAGTCGCCGTCAAGGCCTGGCACGCTCTGGAAAAAATCACCGGACGCGAGCATGCCCACTTGGCGGAACCGAAGGAAGACGAAAAAATCCGCTTCCGCGATATTGCGGCGCAGCCTCGCAAGATCATTTCCTCTCCGACCTGGTCGGGGATCGAAAGCGAGGAGGTCTGCTACAACGCCGGCTACACCAATGTTCACGAGCTGATCCCGTGGCGCACCCTGTCGGGACGCCAGCAGCTCTATCAGGATCACGAATGGATGCGTGCCTTCGGCGAGGGCTTCGTTACATGGCGGCCGCCTGTCGATCTGAAGACCATCGCTCCGGCGATGTCGCAGACCGGCGACAGCAAGCATGTGGTGCTGAACTTCATCACCCCGCACCAGAAATGGGGCATCCATTCGACCTATTCCGACAACCTGCTGATGCTGACGCTCAATCGCGGCGGCCCGGTGGTCTGGATGTCTGAGGTCGATGCCCAAAAGGCCGGACTGGAGGACAATGACTGGGTCGAGGTCTTTAATTCCAACGGTGTTCTGACGGCGCGCGTCATCGTCAGTCAGCGGATCAAGGAGGGCACGCTCTTCATGTATCACGCCCAGGAAAAGATCGTGAACACGCCCGGCAGCCAGATTACCGGCAAGCGCGGCGGCATTCACAATTCGGTCACCCGGACGGTTCTCAAGCCAACCCACATGATCGGCGGCTATGCGCAGTTGAGCTACGGCTTCAACTATTACGGCACCGTCGGTTCAAACCGGGATGAGTTTGTGATTGTGCGCAAGATGGACAAGGTCGACTGGCTCGACAATCCGGCCGCAACCAAGGAGGCAGCAGAATGAAAGTTCGTGCGCAAATAGGCATGGTGCTCAATCTCGACAAATGCATCGGCTGTCACACCTGTTCGGTGACCTGCAAGAACGTCTGGACCAGCCGCGATGGCGTCGAGTACGCCTGGTTCAACAATGTCGAAACCAAGCCAGGCATCGGTTACCCGAAGGACTGGGAAAACCAGAAGCGCTGGAACGGCGGTTGGGAACGCTCAAAGGCCGGCAAGCTGCGGCCAAAGCAGGGCGCCAAGTGGCGCATCCTCGCCAACATCTTCGCCAATCCGGATCTGCCGGAAATCGACGACTACTACGAGCCGTTCGATTTCGATTACGACCACCTCAAATCGGCGCCGGAGATGGAAGCGTTCCCGACAGCGCGACCGCGCTCCAAGCTGACCGGCGAGCGTATGGAAAAGATCGAATGGGGACCGAACTGGGAGGAAATCCTCGGCGGCGAATTCTCCAAGCGGTCGAAGGACGCCAACTTCGAGGGCATCCAGAAGGAAATCTACGGCGAGTACGAAAACACCTTCATGATGTATCTGCCGCGCCTGTGCGAGCATTGCCTCAACCCGTCCTGTGCCTCGGCCTGTCCGTCAGGCGCGATCTACAAGCGTGAGGACGACGGCGTGGTCCTGATCGATCAGGAAAAATGCCGCGGCTGGCGGATGTGCGTTTCGGCCTGCCCCTACAAGAAGATCTATTACAACTGGTCGACCGGAAAATCGGAAAAATGCACGCTGTGCTATCCGCGTCTGGAATCCGGTCTGCCGACGGTCTGTTCGGAAACCTGCGTTGGCCGCATCCGCTATATCGGCGTGATGCTTTATGATGCCGACAAGATCGCCGAGGCGGCTTCGGTCGAGAAGGACCAGGATCTCTATGACGCCCAGCTCGGTGTGTTTCTCGATCCGAGCGATCCGGAAGTGATCGCCGCGGCGCGGGCCGAGGGCGTTCCGGAGGACTGGATCGAATCCGCCCGCCGTTCGCCGATCTGGAAGATGGCAATGGAGTGGAAGGTTGCGTTCCCGCTGCATCCCGAATTCCGCACCCTGCCGATGGTCTGGTACATCCCGCCCTTGAGCCCGATCAAGAACGCTGCCGAAGCCGGTCAGCTCGGCTCCGATGGCGACATGCCCGACGTCAAGTCGCTGCGGATTCCGGTGAAGTATCTCGCCAACATGCTGACGGCCGGCGATGAGGCGCCGGTGGTGTCGGCGCTTGAACGCATGCTGGCCATGCGCTCCTATATGCGCTCGAAAACCGTCGACGGCGTCATCAATCTCGGCGTCGCCAAGCGCGTTGGCCTGACCCCGGCGCAGATTGATGAAATGTACCAGATCATGGCGATCGCCAACTACGAGGATCGTTTCGTCATCCCCACCACCCATCGTGAGATGGTTGAGGATGCCTATGATCTGCGCTCGGGCTGCGGCTTTACCGATGGCAACGGCTGTTCATCGGGCGTTTCGAGCGGCAAGCTGTTTGGCAGCCGCAAGCACATCACACCTGCGGAGGGCTGGAAATGAGCCGTACTTTCAACGCGCTGTCGGCACTGTTGTGTTATCCGAAGGATGATCTGCAAGCTGCCATTCCTGAAATCCGGACAGTCCTGGCTGACGAGGCCGTACTGACATCGACGCAGATAGATGCACTGCAGCCTTTGCTGGACCGGATGGCAACCGCCGATATTTTCGACCTGCAGGAAGGCTATGTCCTGCTGTTCGACCGTTCGCGGACGCTGTCGCTGAACCTGTTCGAGCATATTCACGGCGAAAGCCGCGACCGGGGAGGGGCGATGGTGGATCTGCTGGAAACCTATCGTGCCGGCGGCTTCGATCTGGTCGGGCCGGAACTGCCCGACCATCTTCCGGTGCTGCTGGAGTTTCTTTCGACACGGCCGCTGGCCGAGGCGCGCGGCCTTCTTGCCGATGCGGGGCCGATCCTGGCGGTTCTTGCCGAACGTCTGACACGGCGAGAGACGCCCTATGCCGCGGTTCTGGCAGCCCTCGCCGATCTCGGCCAGGCGGCCAACGATTCCGAGGTGGCTGCGGCATTGCTGGCGGAAAACGACGACGATCCGGAAGATCTGGCAGCACTAGATGCGGTCTGGGAAGAGGCGCAGGTGACATTCGCGCCAGATCCCAACGCCGGGTGTCCAATCTCGCGTGACATCCTTGCCAAGATGGAAGCGCCCCATAAACCGATCACGTCTCCGGCCCGCGCCGGGACGGCCAACTGATGGAGGCCGGTATGAACACTTTCCTGTTCGGCATTTATCCCTATATCGCGATCACGGTGCTGATCATCGGATCTATCGCCCGGTATGAACGTGATCCGTTCACCTGGAAATCAGGCTCCTCGCAGATCCTTCGGCGACGCCATTTCATCATCGGGTCGGTTCTTTTCCATGTTGGCGTCCTGATCATTCTGGGAGGTCATATCGTCGGCCTGTTGACGCCGATCGCCATTTTCGATGCACTTGGCATCAGCCACGGCGCCAAGCAGATCCTCGCCGTTGCCGCTGGCGGTGTCGCCGGTGTGATGGCGCTTGTTGGTGGTACGATCCTTTTGCTGCGGCGGCTCAACGATCCGCGGGTTGCCGCCAGTTCAACCTTTGCCGATACCGGCATACTGGTGCTTCTGATGCTGCAGTTGGTGCTCGGCCTGGGTACGATCTTCGTGTCGCTGAAGCACCTGGATGGCCATGAGATGACCAAGTTCATGGGTTGGGCACAGCGCATCCTCACCTTCCGGGGCGGAGCGGCGGAGCTGATCGCCGACACCAGCATCATCTTCAAACTGCATATCACGCTCGGCCTGACCATCTTCCTGGTGTTCCCGTTCACACGGCTTGTGCACATGTTCTCGGCCCCGGTGCGATATCTCTGGCGGCCCGGCTACCAGATCGTGCGCACCAGAAAGCGCATTGCGAAACAACCGGCGGAGTGAAAGCCATGAAACCTTCTCTTATGTCTGATATTGCCGTCAATGGTGAGACGATTTCGGCAGCGCTGATCGCTTCGGAGGCGCAGAACCATCCGGCGCCCAAATCCAAGCCGGGAGCGGCCTGGATGGCGGCGGCCCGCGCCTTGGCTTTCCGTGCGCTTCTGCTGCAGGAGGCCAAGCGATTGGGTCTTGAGCCTGATCCGCAGGAAGTGGCCGAAGGGCAGATTGAAACCGATGAAGAGGCATTGGTCCGGCAAGTGCTGGACGCGGCTCTTGATCCGGTTGAACCAAGCCAGGCCGATCTCCGGGCCGCTTATGATGCAGCACCCGACCGTTTTCGGGCACCGACCTTGTACGAGGCGGCCCATATCCTGTTCCCGGTCAAACCGGGGGATGTGGTGGCATTGGCCAAGGCAAAGGCGGCAGCCACCGCCGTGGTGGCAGAATTGCAGCGTGATCCCCGTGCCTTTGACAGTCTGGCTCGTGAGCACAGCGCTTGCTCGTCGCGCGACAATGGCGGACGGCTTGGCCAGTTGATCAGCGGCGACACGGTGCCGGAATTCGAAGCGGTGCTGGATTCGCTTGTCGAAGGAAGCCTGGCGCCGGAACCCGTTGCGACCCGCTATGGTCTCCACATCATTCGGCTGGATGCGCGTGCTCAAGGGGATGTTTTGCCGTTCGAAGCCGTGGCGCCCCGTATTCGCGAGACGCTGGAAAAAGTCGCGTGGGCCAAAGCAGGCCAGGTCTTTTTCGCCAAGCTGGCGCGTGATGCAGAAGTCACGGGAATCAATCTGATTGCCGCCTGAACAACGGCCTTCTGAATTGTGTTTGCGGATAGGGATTGGCGATGAGCCTGACAAGTGCCTCTGGGTGGAGCCTTAAAGCCGCTGCGGCGGTCGGTGTAGTGTTTGGCTTGCTGACCATCGTGTCGGGCGGAAACGCCCTTTTCGGCGACGTTGGAGCGCGCGAGGCGGTGGGTAATGCTGTTCCATTCGTGCTGTGGTTCAATTTTGCAGCGGGCTTTGCCTATGTCGCTGCGGGGGCTGGTCTGTTGTTTCGGCGCAGGTGGGGACTTTGGCTGTCGGTTGCGATCCTGGTTGCTACGATATTTGTCTTCATCGCTTTCGGGGTGCATGTGCAGCAGGGAGGCCTTTATGAAACGCGGACAGTCGGCGCCATGGTCCTCCGGATCTGCGTCTGGGCCTTGATTGCTTTCCTGGCTCGACGCAGCTTGCGTGGCTGATACAAGTTCAAACCCCTAACCTTACTCAAATCCGAAACGGCTAGTTCCCCCGTTCGTCGATCAGCGGATTTGGCTTTGCCAAGGTTTCGAGCGCTTTGACATCCGTCAGTTTGACCTGCGATCCGTTGACCTCGACCCCATAGGGCTTGAGCGTGTTGAAGGATCGGGACAGGTTTTCCGGGGTCATGCCCAACAGTGAGGCCAGTGTTTTCTTGTCATAGGGAAGCTCAAAGCAACCGTTGGCATTGCTGCGTTCCTTGCCGTAGCGCAACAGACGGTTGGCGAGTTGTTCGACTGATGTACGAAGCTTCAGGCTTTTGTATTCCTTGACGACCCCGCGGTAGCAACCAGCAAGTTCCCGCACGATCGCTCTCGCAAATCCATCATCGTTCTCCAGCGCTTCGCGGACATTCTGCGCTGGAATCAACAGCAGTTTGGAGCGGGCACAGGTTCGCGCCGACATCAAATAAACGGCATCCTTCAGCACGGCGGCGAGAATGAAGGTTCCGACAGGATGAACCATGGCCATGGTTGCCTCGCGACCGTTCGATTTTGCGAAGAGCTCAACACAGCCTTCGATAACGATGTAGAGAAAGTCGGCTGGTTCGCCTTCGCGGATGAGTTCGAGCTGGGTAGGGAAAGTCTGCAAATAAGATGCCTGCATCAACGCTGCGAAACTTGAATCGCTCATGCTTTCAAAAAGGCGCAAGGCGCGTACTTCAGGTAAATCGGACGGACGCATTTCTCGCCTTGATGTATTTTGTGGCTGGGCTTGATTTTTTTAGTATCAGGACATTCCCATCACGTCAGCCCGCCTTGATTTTGAGCTGAGTCCAACCACCGATTGATGTTGAGTGTCTTGTATAGCAATTTGCTGGCATTGCGGTTGACCCAGATCAATGGCGAAAATCTGGATCTACAGTTACTTGGCATCAGACCAGAAGGAGCCCGGAGCGGTTCCTGTTTTTGTATGTGCCGGTCGCGAGGAGAATGTGGATGCTGTCTGACCTGTTTGATCACAATGTTCGCTGGGCAGACGCGAAGCGTCGCGAGGATCCGGAGTATTTCAACCGGCTTTCCGCTCTTCAAAAGCCTGAATATCTCTGGATCGGTTGCTCGGATAGCCGGGTCCCCGCAAATGTCATCACCGGCCTCGAACCGGGTGAGGTCTTCGTTCATCGTAATGTCGCCAATTTGGTCCATCGCGGCGATCTCAATCTGTTGTCGGTTCTGGAATTCGCGGTTGAAACCCTTGAGGTGAAGCACATCATCGTCTGTGGCCATTATGGCTGCGGCGGCATCCGGGCTGCGATGGACGGCCATCGTCACGGGATCATCGATCACTGGCTGCAGCCGGTGCGTGACGTGGCTGACCAGCATGCGGACGAGCTTGCCGGGATCATTGATCCGGAGATGCAGCTAAATCAACTGTGTGAACTGACGATCAAGGCACAAGTTGAAAGCCTGTCACGAACTCCGATCCTGCGGTCGGCATGGAAGCGCGGCAAATCCCTGGCGATACACGGCTGGGTCTACGGCCTGAAGGACGGTTTGCTGCGCGACCTCGACTGCGGTTGCGGTCAAAGCCACGGTGGTCCCAGTTGCGAGGAAATCCCCGCAGCCACATCGAAAGGGTGAGAGGGCCAAAATGACTGATGCTAATTTGAAATCGGATGGTCGCACCGGTCCGCCACAGACGAACGACCTGATGCCCGGAGAACGGACTGCCATATCGGCCAGCGCTTTCGTTCCAAAGCTTGCCGCTATCCGGATCGCCGATGACACGCCAACTGATGATTTGCTGGAGACAGTGATTCGCACTCTGCAGGAAGAGGGCAGCATCGTTGCCGGGTTCATTCAGCGGCAGGGGCGCCAAGACCAATCCGGTCATGCGGAAATGTTGCTTGAGGAAATTCCCGGAGGTCGCCAGTTTTGCATATCGCAACCATTGGGGAAGGAAGCGCGCGGATGCCGCCTCGATCCACAGGCTATCGCTGATATTGCCGGTCCGTTCCTCGAAGCAATCGAAAGCAGGCCTGATCTCCTGGTGATCAATCGTTTCGGCAAAGGCGAAGCCGAGGGGCAGGGGTTCCGTAGGGTTCTTGAAAAAGCCTTCATCCTCGGCATCCCGGTGTTGACGTCGGTCAAGGACGCATATGTTGATGCTTGGGAAGCCTTTGCTGGCGACTGCGCTGTCTCGCTGCCTGCCACCTTGGAAAACGCTCTGCAGTGGAGCCGGACCGCGGTTCGCTCCGAGACTGCTGTTCGGACCGCTGGAAGTTAGACTGTTCCGGCTGTTTGAAGTGCACGCCGATCAGGACTGCGCAGCCAATCCGTGATCAAGCGCGGAGAGGATCGCATCGACGTGGTTAGCGGTCAGCACGAGCGGGGGTGACAGGATGATGTTAGGACCAGACACCCTGACCATGACCCCGGCCTCGAAGATTTTGCGGTAAATTTTGCCGATAGTCGCCTTGTCGAGCGGGGTCTTCGCCTGTCGGTCTGACACCAGTTCCAGTGCGCACATGAGGCCATGCCCGCCACGCACGTCGCCGATCACGGCGTGCTTGTCCTTCAGGTCCAAAAGCCCCGCGAACATCTGGGCACCACGTGCCGCGGCGTTGTCCTTGACGTTCAGTCGCAGTGTTTCGTTCAGGCAGGCGATGGCTGCGGCCGCACCGACCGGGTGACCGGAATAGGTGTAGCCCGAGCCGATGGAGCCCTTGCCGGTCGTGTCATTCTCGAACACCTCGGCCACCGCGTCCGATACCATGACGGCGCCAAAGGGGAAGTAACCGTTGGTGATCGCCTTGGCGGTGCACATCAGGTCCGGTTTGACACCCCAGTGCCGCGATCCGCTCCAGCTTCCGATGCGTCCGAAAGCGGTGATAACCTCATCCGCGATCAGCAGAATTCCGTGTTTGGTGCAAAGGTCGCGCACCCCCGGCATAAAACTTTCGTGCGGCGGGATCACGCCACCTGCACCGAGCACCGGCTCCATGATGAAAGCGGCTATGGTGGAGGGATCCTGAAACTTGATCTCGTCCTCCAGCGCGGCAAGGCACAGTTGAGCAAGCCGCTGGGGATCGGGCTCATTGAAGGGATTGCGATAGGTATAGGGCGCGGGAATGTGATAACAGCCCTGCATCAGCGGTTCATATTGTGTCCGGAAATTTGCGTTTCCGTTGACTGAAGCACCGAGCGTATGGGTGCCGTGATACCCTTTTTTAAGGCTGAGGAATTTGATCCGGCCGGCATCACCACGCAGCTTGTGGTACTGCCGTGCCAGCCGCAACGCCACCTCGACGCTGTCCGAACCACCGGAGGTAAAGAAGGCACGGGTGAGGCCGTCGGGCGCAAAAAAGTCACGCAACATCCAGCTCAGCTCGATCACCGCATCGTTGGTCGTTCCCCGGAAGGTGGAATAGTAGGGAAGGGCGTCGAGCTGACGCGCGATGGCTTCTTTGACCGGAGTGCAGGAATAGCCCAGATTGACGTTCCACAGTCCGCCCACCGCGTCAATCAGACGATTGCCGTCGACATCCGTGATCTCGACACCTTCACCGCCGGTGATGATCTCGGGTGGATTGGCAAGGCTGTCAGCGGGATGTGCCATCGGATGCCACATGTGCCGCGCGTTGTTTTCCTTGAGGAAGTTGCTGTCCTTCATCGCTTAAGCCTTTGCTTTAAGTAGATCGAGGGCCTGTTGATAGCTCTCGGCGGGTCGCGTCACATCAAACGGTACGGTTTGCATTCCCACGGACACAGCCCCGCCGATGTTCTTCATCTGGTCGTCGACGAAGACACAGTCGTCCGCCGCGATCCCCAGGCCATCGGTGATGAAGCCGAAAGCGCGAGGGTCCGGCTTGAGGATGCCGGTGTAGGTCGCATCCACGATCAGCTCAAAATCTGCAAGAAACGGCAGCTTGCTACGGAATTCTGCGCCATAAAAGAGATCGAGCTCGTTTGACAGGATGGCAATGCGGCAACCGCTTTCGCGCGCCTTGCTGATTGCGTCCAGTGCCTCTGGCCGGATCACAGCGGCCGGGTCGTCCCCGCGCACGCGGCCCAGAAAATCGGCGAATTCGGTCCAGTCCTCGCCGACCAGTGCGCCGGTTTCGCGCATCCGCAGCATCCAGTAGTCGCGCTCTGTCATCTCGCCCGCCTGCATCGCCCGCCAGTCTGCGTCGCTGCCGGGATCAAAGGGTCCGCGCCAGGTCAGCGTGCCGGGCGCAAGGCCAAGCGCCCTTTCGGACAGGTCATGGGTTTCGAACAGCGTTTTCGAGATCACGCCGCCAAAGTCGAGAATCAGGGCCCGGCTCATAGTTTGATCCATGCGGTCTTGAGGTCGAAATACTTGTCGAAGGCATGCAGCGACTTGTCGTGCCCGTTGCCCGATTGTTTGACGCCACCAAGCGGCACGGTGAGGTCTGCTCCGCCATAAGTGTTCACGTGGACGATCCCGGCCTTGATCCGTCGTATCATCCGATGCGCACGCGACAGGTTCGACGTCCAGACGGCTGACGCCAGTCCGTAATCGGTATCGTTGGCGATGACGACGGCCTCGTCCTCGGTATCGAAAGGCATGATGGCTACGACCGGCCCGAACACCTCTTCCCTTGCCAAGCGGTCATCCGGGTGAACACCGGCCACAATCGTGGGGGCCATGTAGTAACCGCCGGTTTCTTCAAGAATGCGCGTGCCGCCGGTGACGATGGTGCGCCCGGCGTCGCGGGCTTCTTCGACAAAGCGCAGGTTCTGTTCAAGCTGGTGCAGTGAATTGACCGCCCCTGCGCCCGTCGATGGATCGAGCGGATCGCCCACCTTCATCGCTCTGGCGACCGCCGCAAGTTTCTCGACAAAGGCATCATGGATACTGCGCTCGACCAGAATACGCGAACCTGCGACGCAGACCTGACCGGAGTTGCGGAAAATGCCGTGAGCCGAAACCTTCGCTGCTTCATCCAGATCAGGTGCGTCGGCAAAGACGATATTCGGCGACTTGCCGCCCAGCTCCAGATAGACCCGCTTGAGGTTGGATCGCGCCGAGGCTTCCAGCAACCGCCGTCCCGTCGCCCCCGAACCGGTGAAGACCAGAACGTCGACATCGTGGGATTCTGCTATTGCCGCCCCCACAACAGAGCCTTCGCCCGTCACCACGTTCAGCACTCCGGGCGGCACACCTGCTTCCAGCGCCAGTTCGGCGATTTTCAACAGCGTCAGAGATGCAGTTTCCGCCGGTTTCAGAACCACTGTGCAGCCAGCGGCAAGCGCCGGGCCAAGTTTCCAAGCGCCGATCATCAAAGGGAAATTCCACGGCACGATCGCCCCCACCACACCTGCGGGTTCTCGGTGGACCAGGCCAAGCGTCGTGGAGCTTGTTGGCGCGATCTCTCCGTTCAGCTTGTCGGCCGCCTCGGCATAATAGCGGATGGTCGCAGCGGCCGACATCGGCTCGGCCTTCAGCGCCATGGCAATCTCGGTTCCATTGTTGCGTACACCCAGAACCGCGATCTCCAGGGCATGGGCCTCGATCAAATCGGCCCATTTCAGCAGCACCGCCTTGCGTGCGGCGGGTGCGAGATCCGACCATCGTCCGTCATCGAAAGCCCGCCGGGCTGCAGTGATCGCCGAGTGTGCATCATCCACCGTACCGCGCGGCATGGTGGTCAGCACCCGTCCGTCGATGGGCGAGATCACGTCCAGGGTCGCGGCATCCGACGCTGCGCGCCGTGCTCCGTCGATCAAATGAGCGGCTGGCTCCACGTGAGCCGTGCGCAGAGACGCAAGTTTAGAGAGGTCCATTTCGTGGAGATCCAAATCGGTTTAATATTTACACCGTCGTTTCAAATAATGTGCCGCCTTTCCCTGATGTTGTCAATCCTGATACCCGCCGGATTGCCGGACTGACTGACGTAGCCGCCTGAGCGAAGCGTACTCGACATCGCCGCGACCCCTGTTCCAAGAACGAGTGAATCTGTGCTCAGCATCCGGCCCGGCTTGGTCAGTCCGTCCCGGTAAGCAACGACAAAGTCTTCCTCACGATCTCCTCGTAGCCAGCAGGCAGTTTTCCACCGGTTCCGGCTGTGATCGATTGAGCGGCGCGCAGAACGGCGCCAATGATCTGGCCGCGCAGCGCGTCTGTCATACGGTGCGAAGGTGTTGCGACGGCGACGGCACCGCAGGCCAATCCGGTCTTGTCGAAGAACGGTGCGGCAACTCCATAGACGTCTATCTCATGGGTCTGGTCTGTTTCGCCAAACCCGGCCTGCCGAGCGATCTCTATCCGCGCATTCAGCTCTTCCGGATCAGTGAGCGTGAACGACGTCTTGCCGTCCAGTGATCCCGTCAGAACACGTGAGGACAGATACTCTTGGCTAAAAGCCAGCGTTGCCAGCCCGGAGGCTGTGGTGTGGAATGGCAGGACTTCTCCGACGACGAGCGAAACGCGGGTTGCCTTGCTGCTTTCGCAAATTCCCACGGTCGCCAATGCGCGGCCCGAGATCAGCGAAGCATGAGCTGTTTCGCCCGTTTCATGCGCCAGCAGGTCCAGCTCGGGCTGGAGGACCGAGGCGAAGGGAAAGGCCTTCTCTCTGATTCGTGCAAGGCGCAGAATGCCAGCGCCCAGACGGTAAAGCTTGGTGTCATGGCGCTGCTCCACCAGCCCTGCATCTGCCATGACGCTCAGCATTCGGTGCACAGTAGCTTTGTCCAGCCTGGACCTTCGGGCAAGATCCGACAAACCGATCTCGGGCTCGGTTTCCGAGAAATGGTCGAGCAGTGTCAGTGCTTTGGCGACTGTTGAAGACATGCCTTATCCTTGTGCTTTCGGGCCGGGGTACTCGCGGCCAAAACAGTTCTTGTTGACAACTTTATGGCGCCTTGCCACTATGTGAACTGCCGTTGACAATAATGAACCAGAGGGAAACGTCAATGAAATATGCAACATTAATCGTAGGTGGTGCGCTGTTGGCAACGCTCGCCATGCCGGCCATGCCTGCTATGGCTGAGTACCCCGACCGCCCTGTCAGTTTCGTGGTTCCTTTTCCACCCGGTGATCTTGAAGACGTGCTGACGCGCATGATCGCGGAGGATTTCGAAGCGGAGTACGGTGTCGCCGCTGCAGTGGTAAACCGCCCGTCTGATGGCGGTCCGTTTCCAGGCGCTGCGTCAGTCGCCTCGGCCACAGCAGATGGCTACACCATCGGCTCCTTCGTCGTGGACATCCCCGTGGTCGGTCCCGAAGTAGGCGTGCCGGGCCTCAACCCCGATCCGTTTGAACCTCTGGGTATATTTCTCACCTACCCCTTCGTGATCGCTGCCAGCACTGACAAGCCATTCTCCACGATGGAAGAACTGGCGGCTTATTCGCAGACCGATGGTCAGGTGTTGGGGCACTTCGGAGCCTTCCTGCTGCCGACTCAGGCGACCTTTGCCGCTGCCAAGGAGATGGGTTTTGAGTGGGAGGCAGAAGCCTCCTCGGATGCGCTTGATTGCAATTCACTGGCCTCGGGCGACTTCGATGTAATCAACACCACAATTCAGCAAATTCTGCCGTGTCTCGACAAGGTGAACATCCTCGCCACGATCACCGAAAGCCCGATCTCTGTCGTACCGGATGCGCCAACGCTGGCCTCCATTACACCTGACCTGAACATCTCACTCTGGAACGGCCTTTTTGTCCACAAGGACACGCCGCAGGACGTGCGTGACAAGATCATCGCATCGGCTGAAAAGACCATGGCATCTGACCGCGCCCGCAAGCTTGCGGACCAGACCGGTGCGATTGTCTACTGGATGAATGCTGCCGATTCAGCAGCGCGGATCGCCTCTGATATCGAAGTGTCAGCACGCATCAACGCGATGATAGCCGAGTAACGGCAACCCGGTCGGCTGCGTAGCCGGTGGCCGACCAACTTCCGAATTGTCGCTTCTTTGCGTGGTTCCGCGCCGAAAGGCGCTGTCCATCGCGAACCGTTAGGCAGCTGAATGACTGACGATGTCAAACAAGAGCCCCATGTCTTTCCGGTAGGCCGCAAACCGGGCGAGATGCTGTTCTGCACGATAATGCTGATCCTCGGCGGTCTTCTGATCGCTGCGATCGGATGGCAGACGACCTGGCTGGATGGTAAACGTCTTGCAGCCCAGCCGCGCTTCTGGCCAACACTGTCCTTGTGCGGTGTTGTGCTCTTTGCGGGTCTGAACTGGCTGTCGCGACGAAAGGTGGACCGCACGCCGGGTCGCTGGAGAGAAGCTGGCGTCTGGCTGCGCTCGCTCGAATTTATTGGCTGGTACATTTTGTACGTCTGGGCGATTCCGGTCATCGGTTATCTTCCCGCGACCGTGATTTTCTGCGCAAGCCTGAGCCTGCGGCTCGGCTATCGGGGTAAGGCGATCTGGGCTGCAATCGGATTTGCCCTTTTCATTGTACTCTTCTTCAAGAGCGCGATGAACGTGAAAATGCCGGGCGGTGCGATCTATCAGATGGCACCTGAAGGGCTCCGCTACATCCTTCTCCGTTACTTCTGAGGCGTCATGGAACTCCTTTTATCAAGTATCGAACTGATCGCGCGCTGGGATGTCATGGCCGCGCTTCTGATCGGCTCCATCGGCGGGGTCATCGTCGGTGGTCTGCCGGGTGTCGGTGCTGCGGTGGCCATTGCCATCGTCCTGCCGGTCACCTTCTCGCTCGAACCGATTGTCGGGTTGACGGCGTTGCTCGGCATCTATGGCTCGTCAATGTTCGGCGGAGCAATCCCCGCGATCCTGGTCAATACGCCGGGAACGCCGGTCAACGCGCTTACCACCTATGACGGTTATCCGATGACGCTAAGGGGTGAGGGGCGGCGGGCGCTCAGCCTTGCCTATTCCGCCTCGTTCTACGGTGCGATCTTCTCGATCGTGGCACTGATGTTTCTCGCACCGGTGCTGGCCAGCATCGCACCGATGTTCGGGTCGCGCGAGATTTTCCTTGCAGCCCTTCTGGGCATCACCCTGGTGATAATCACCCATCGCGGCCAGGTTCTGGCTGCGGCGATGCTGGCATTTATCGGCATCTTTCTTCAAACCATTGGCATCGAACCCAGTGCCTATACCCAGCGCTTTACTTTCGGCCTTGGGTGGTTGCAGTCAGGCATCAACCTGATTGTCGTGGTTCTCGGGCTGTTTGCGATCAGTCAGGCGCTTGTCCTGTTCATGGACAAGGACAAACCGATCAAACTGCCGGATGTAGGGAGGCCGAAGTTTCTTGATCAGGTCCGTGATTTCTGGATCTATCGGCGCGTCGCCAGCGTGGGGTCGGCCTTCGGGGTCATCTGCGGAATGATCCCGGGCGTCGGCGAGTTCATGTCGCAATTCATGTCCTATGCTTACGCACAGCGGACGTCCAAGACGCCGGAACTGTTCGGCAAGGGCAATCCCGAAGGCATCGTGGCGTCAGAAGCCGCGAACAACTCCGTGCCGGCGGCAGCGATGATTCCGCTTCTTGCGCTCGGCATTCCGGGCGAAGAGCTGACGGCAATGATGCTCGCGGTGTTTTACGTCCACAACGTCGTGCCGGGACCACAGTTGTTCGCCAACCAGATGGATTTTGTTCTGGCACTTTATCTCTGCCTGCTGCTTTTGAATATCATCGTGGTCGTCTTTCTGTTCTTCGCCACAAGCACATTGATGAAGGCCATGACGATCCCCAACCGGTTCCTGGGAATGATGATCCTGGCCTTCAGCCTGATCGGTGTCTATTCGCTGCGCAACTCGCTGACGGACGTGGCCATCGCATCGGGCTTTGGTGTGTTCGGGTTCATTCTCAAACGGCTCGATTACCCGACGTCCCCCATCATCCTTGGCATCGTTTTGGGAAAGCTTATGGAAGACAAGCTGCGCACCGCCATGGCACGGGTCCGCAGCCCCTGGGAATTCATTGATCGTCCAATCGCTTTCATCCTTTTTGCGATGATCGTCATCGCCATCGTGGTCCAGGTCTGGATCGTCGTTCGGGAACGCAATGCCCGCAAGAAAGAGATTTCTGATGCGTGATCTTGTCGGTCGCCGCAGAGAGCTGCTGGGCCCTAACGTCTCGACCTTCTACGAAGAGCCCGTGCATATTGTGCGCGGCGAGGGGGTCTGGCTGTGGGACAACGAGGGGCGCCGGTATCTCGACTGCTACAACAACGTCCCCCATGTCGGTCACTGCAATCCACGCGTCGTGGACGCTCTGTGCGCGCAAGCCCGGACGCTCAACACCCACACGCGCTATCTGCACGAGGGAATCCTAGATTACCTGGAGCGTTTGACCGCGACTTTCGAGGACCCACTGTCGACTGCGATCATGACTTGTACAGGATCCGAGGCCAATGACATCGCGCTGCGTATGGCAGAAGCGGTGACCGGCAAGCGGGGTATCATTGCCACGGATGCGACCTACCACGGCAACACCACGCTGGTCAGCCACCTCTCCAAAAGCAATGTGCCCGAGGTCGGTTTTGGCCTCGGTGGCTATCTTCGCCATGTCGAGGCACCTGACAGCTACCGCATCGAAGACCCGGACGGGCAGCGCTTTGCCGCGCAGGTACAGGCGGCAATCGTCGATCTTGAAGCATCCGGCATCGGGTTCGCGGCGCTCATCGTCTGTCCATTGTTTCTCAATGAGGGTTTCCCAACTCAAGCCGAGGGTTGGCTCAAACCTGCGGTAGAAGCTGTGCGCAGCGCCGGCGGGCTGCTGATCTGCGACGAAGTGCAAGCGGGTTTCGGCCGCTGCGGCAGTCATTTCTGGGGACACCAGAAGCAGGGCGTGGTGCCCGATGTCGTGACCATGGGCAAACCGATGGGCAACGGCCACCCGGTCGCGGGTGTGGTGACGACATCTGCGATCAATGAGAGGTTCCGCAACTCTTTTCGCTATTTCAACACCTTCGGGGGAAATCCTGTGTCCTGCGCCGCCGCCATGGCGGTGCTTGAGGAACTGGAGCAGAAGAGCCTGCAAGAGAACGCCGCGAAAATAGGGCGCATGGCGCATGAACGGCTTTCAGCCTTGGCCGAAAAATACCATGTAATCGGCGATGTGCGCCAAAGCGGCATGGTCTTCGGTGCGGAATTCGTTCTGGACCGCGCCACCAAGGCTCCCGCCAGTGATTATACCGACCGCGTGGTCAATGCGATGCGCCGCCGTGGCATTCTTCTTTCCAAACTCGGGCGGCACAAGAACACGCTCAAGATCCGCCCGCCCATGCCCTTCGGTGAAGATCATCTCGATCTGCTGATCGATGCACTCGACGCCGTGCTGGCGGAAACCCCGTTGGCCGTATGACCGACCCGGTCAAAGGCGCGCTCGCTCTTTGGGGCTTGGAGGAGGCCGCTTGCGAATTCGTTGCAGGACGCGAGAACCGCGTCTACCGGGTTTCTACGCCGCAGGGTGATTTTGCGTTGCGTTTCAAGCGACCGGGCTATCGTGACGATGCCGAACTGCTTTCCGAACTTCAATGGCTCGACGCGATGGATCGCACCGGCCTGTCGGTACCACGGCCGCGGGCAGCCCTGTCCGGCAAGGTGCTGGAATGTGTTGACGGGCATCGCGTCGACATGGTCGGCTGGTTGCCGGGCCGTCCCCTTGGACGGAGTCGAGACCCGTTAGCCATCCTCGATGCAGCAACTGTCTTTCAGCAACTGGGAGCCGAAATCGCGCGGCTGCACGTGGCCTGTGATGCCTGGCACATGCCTGAGAGCTTCACCCGCTGCGCCTGGGATACCGACGGTCTGTTGGGCGATGCCCCGCTTTGGGGCCGGTTCTGGGAGAACCCGACGCTTGATGCCGAGACACGATATCTGTTCGAAGCATTCCGCCGGGAAGCGCGGCGCCAACTGGATAGCGAGGCAAACGGCCTCGATTACGGGCTGGTTCATGCTGATCTCGTGCGTGAGAACGTGTTGCTGGACGGACCGGTCATCCGTATGATTGACTTTGATGACGGCGGCTTCGGGTTCCGCCATTTCGACATTGCGACGGCGCTTTTGAAGAACAAGGCAGAGCCGAACTATGAGGACCTGAAGGCCGCGCTGCTGGAGGGATATCGCAGTCTGCGCCCGTTGGACGATCGGATGCTCGATCTGTTCATGGCGCTGCGGGCGGTCACCTATGTTGGCTGGATCGTACCGCGCATGGGCGAGGCCGGATCGCCGGCCCGCAACAAGCGCTTCATCGACGACGCGCGACGGCTGTGTGCCTATTATTTGGGACAACCCGATATCGTTCGAGGGGACAAGACGTGACAAAAACCATTCTTGTGATCGGCACCTTCGACACCAAGACGGCCGAGCTTGACTACCTGATCGGACGGATCAGGGGGGAAGGCGGCCAGGTAATCGCCATGGATGTCAGCGTTCTGGGCGATCCGCCTATGCCTGTTGACGTGACCAAACATGAGGTCGCGGAGGCCGTAGGCGAAACAATTGACGGGCTCATCGAGCTTGGCGAAGAAGGTACTGCCTTCGAAAGAATGAGCGCTGGCGCGGCGTTGCTGACGCGGCGGCTTTATGACGAAGGCCGGTTCGACGGGATGATCGCCCTTGGCGGCACTATGGGGACCGATCTGGCGCTTGATTGCGCGCAGGCTCTTCCTTCCGGTGTGCCCAAATACATCGTCTCCACCGTCGCCGGTTCGCCGTTGATCGCCGCCGAACGAATGGCCACGGATGTGCAGTTTATCCTCTGGGCAGGCGGGCTCTACGGGCTGAACCCCTTGTGCAAATCCTCGCTCAGTCAGGCGGCGGGCGCCGTGCTGGGAGCCGCCAAAGCGGTAGAGCCGCCGGCCTTTGACCGCCCTGTGATCGGCATGACCTCGCTGGGCTCGTCCTGCCTCAAATACATGAAACGGCTGCATCCCGAGCTGACCGCTCGCGGTTATGATGTGGCGGTGTTCCACACCACCGGCATGGGTGGGATGGCATTTGAGCGGCTCGCCTCCGAGGGTGCATTTGCCTGCGTCATGGATTTTTCGCTGCAAGAACTTGTCAATATGCTCCATGGCTCGCTTGTCAGTGCTGGTGCGGACCGGCTGACCGGGGCCGGGCGCAGCGGCACGCCGCAGATCGTTGCTCCCGGCGCGATGGACATCCTCGACCTCGCAGGCTGGCAGGATATCCCCGCGCGCTTCGCGGACCGCCCGTTTCACCAGCACAACCGTCTGATAAAGAGCGTCGCCTTCAATGCCGAAGAACGGCGAATATTGGCGCGCGAGATGACTGACCGGCTGGCGGCCGCGACCGGCCCAACCCACTTTCTCCTGCCGCGCGGCGGAGTCGAGGAGTGGGACCGTCCGGGCGAGGCCGCGCATAGCCCCGAGGGGCTTGCGGCTTTCATCGAAGAGGCGGAACAAGCGCTCAACGGGCGGGTGGAGTTCAGCGTGCTGGATTGTCACATCAATGACGATGCATTCTGTGCTGCCGCGCTGGCACAATTCGACCGCTGGGTTACGGAAGGCCTCGTGCCCGCCGGAAAACCGCCACTGTGAATGACGGGTTTAACCTGTGGCTGTTGTCTCGATAGCGGGTAAAATCAGCTGGCGGCTTGACGGCAGCTTCAGTGCGGATCAAGATTTCATCCAGAAGCGCAGGAGGATTTCGCTTCGGGAGGAATTGCCGATGTCGTCGATCAAGCTCTTTCGGGGCGAGTTCGGGCATGTTTCTGTGCTCAACGTTTCCAGTGATCTGGTTACCCATGCCCATACTGAAGCTCACATCATCATCTGGCTTGAAGGCTCTTCAGGTGAAATGATAATTGGGGACAATGCGGTGACGCTGGGGCCCGGTACCGCAGCGGCTGTCAATTCACTTGAGCCACACAGCCACTCTATGTCCAGCGAACGGGGGCCTGGCCTGTTTCTGGCGTTCTACATAGATCCCGACTGGGCGCGTCGCCGTTGCGGTCTGCCGGCAGGCGCCGCCTTGTTTGCCAAGCCCACCATTGCGATGGATGTCTTTCTCTACCGCGTCGCAGTGCAGATTTTCGATCTTCTTCATGACGATGCCAATATCGATGATCTCGTTGATTATGAAATCGAGCGATTGATCGACAGCCTTCTCAATGTTGCGCGCCCGCAATCGCTGCGGCTTCGTCCTTTGCGCAGTCAATCCAGCTTTCTGGATTTCCGTGTCCGTAAAGCAATCGAGCTGATGAAGCTCAATATCTGTGAACGGGTCTGCTTTGACGAACTGGCGCGCAATGTCGGGCTTTCGCGGGCACATTTCTTTTCCCTCTTCAAAGAGCAGACCCGGCTTACACCGAATGTCTACTGGAACACCCTGCGGATGGAGGAGGCGCGTCGCCAGTTGCAGTGCTCGCAGGATTCCCTCATTTCCGTCGCCTGCAATCTCGGTTTTACCACGCAAGGCAACTTTTCCCGCTTTTTCAGGGATCACGTTGGCGTTCCACCGATCCAGTATCGCAAGGCGGCAGCAGCCGGTATTGACTGGGCAGCGGTTTTTCCGACTGAGAGATAAACCGCCTAGACGCATTGATAAGCACCACGGTTTTTACCGCCCTATGCTTGGGCCTACTGAAATCGTGAGGGCTTTTACCAATGACGACTGTAACCATTTCCAGCATTATCGACGCTCCCGTGGAGAAAGTCTGGGCACGTATCCGCGACTTTAACGGTTTGCCGTCCTGGCATCCGCGGATGGTTGAAAGTCACATCGAGGATGGCAAGAAGGCCACCGAAATCGGCTGTGTCCGCAATTTCACACTGGCCAGCGGACCGAAGCTGCGCGAGCAGCTGACCGCGTTTTCCGATGACGAATTTCTGGTCAGTTACGCGATACTGGAAACGCCACAGCCGATCAGCAATCACAGTGCCACACTGCAGTTGCGCCGTATCACGGATGGCGACCGGACCTATGCGGAATGGACCGCATCGTTCGACGCTCCCGCCGGGGAAGCTGACAAACTCGCAGCCGGTATGGGCGCCAATGTGTTCCAGGGCGGCTTCAATGCGCTCCAGGAGCATTTCACCGGAAAATCCTGATCAACGCATGAAGGAGTGCCGCCATGTCGCTTGCTCTTCGTACTTTTGCATCTGCTGCGGATGCCTCTGCGGCTCTCAAGGAGGAGGGCGCTCGATATCTTGGTGGCGGCACGCTGGTTGTGCGCGCTGTCAATGAAGGGGATGTCGCCATTACCGGCTATGTGCGAGCCACCGATCCGGCGCTGTCAGGCATTGAGGTTTCGGGTCGAAGGGTGCGCATCGGCGCTTCTGTGACGATGACTTCGATTGTCGGGCATCCTGAATTGGAGGCGATAAACCGTGCCGCAAAAGCCGTTGGCGGTCCGGCTATTCGCAACATGGCGACTGTCGGCGGCAACCTGTTCGCTGCGGCACCTTATGGCGATTTCACAGTTGCACTTCAGGCACTTGACGCAACGGTGCACTGTGCCGGCGGCGACATGAATATCGGTACATTTCTCGCCAGCCGTGAGGATGCCCCCGAACGGGGCATTGTTACGGCTGTGAGTTTCGACATTCCGGCGGCAGACAGCTTTCGCTTTCGCAAGGTCTCGCGGGTCAAACCCAAAGGCGTGTCGGTTCTCAGCATCGCTGCTGTAATAGAAAGTGACGCGCAAGGATTGGTCACAGCTGCCCGGATTTCAATGGGGTGCATGGCAGATCGCCCCATGCGGGCATTGTCTGCCGAAAAGGCTCTGGTCGGAAGTCAACTTACAGAAATTGGTATCGCGGAGGCCGTCGCGGTGATCGGAGAGGGGACGGATCCTGTTACCGATCCGGTCGCCAGCGCCTGGTACCGGGGCGAAGTGCTGCCGGTGCATTTCAGCAGGCTGCTGCTCGGCTGAGAAAAAGGAATGTGGAGAATATTTGTCAGCTGCTGGGAGGCAGGTGGCGGGAGGAGGATTGATGGCCAGAATTCCGGTTCAATTTAAGCTCAACGGAGACGACAGGGCCGAGTTTGTCGAAAGCGGCACAACGCTGCTTCATGCCTTGCGTGACACGATGGGCGACACCTCGCCCAAGGGCGGTTGTCATCAGGGGACCTGTGGCGCCTGCTCGGTGGTCGTCGACGGTGAATTGCGGCTGAGCTGCCTGACCCTCGCAGAGAACTGCGAAGGCGCCACGATCGAGACGACAGCGGGCCTGTCGCTGGACGGTGTAATGCACCCGGTGCAACGCGCTATTCTTGATGAGTTTGCCACCCAGTGCGGTTTTTGTACGCCGGGCATGGTGATGGCCGCAAAGGCGTTGCTGGACCACACGCCCGACCCCAGCCGTGAAGATGTGATCGAGGCGATCTCCGGCAATATCTGCCGCTGCACCGGCTACGAACCGATCATCAAGGCCGTGCTCGCCGCTGCCCGGTCAAATTCTCAAAATGCAGGCTGAGGAGGTTGATAATGGAACTTCGCAAGAACTATTTCGCCGATGAGCGCGACGACAACCTCAACGAGATCGGCCAATCCCGGCCCCGCTCCGATGCACCGGGCCATGTCACCGGCAGGACCACCTTTTTCGCTGACCGGAGTTATCCAGATCTGCTGCATCTCAAGATGGTTCGCAGTCCGCATCACCACGCCAATATCCGGTCGATAGACACTTCGGAAGCGGAAAAACATCCTGGAGTTATCCGGGTGCTGACAGCCAAGGATGTGCCGCACAATGTCTATACCATTCTGATCCTCATTCAGGTTGGCCCGGAGGATGAGACCGTTCTGGCCGAGAAGAAGGTCAGCTGGAAGGGCGAAGCGGTGGTTGCTGTTCTTGCCACCAGTGAGCGCGCCGCTCAGGAAGGTGCCGCCAAGGTCAAGGTTGACTATGAGGTGTTGCCCGCGGTCTTTGACGTGCTCGAGGCGCTCAAGCCGGATGCTCCGCAAGTCAACGAGCATCATCCGGGCAACTATTATCACTACGACAGTGGTGATCATCGCAAGGTTCGTTTTGGCGACGTTGATTCCGGCTTTGCCATGGCCGACCACATCCTGGAAGAGACCTACTCATCCTCTCCGATAGAGCAGGCGCCCACCGAGACCACCGGCTGCATTGTTGCCCCTGAAGGCAATGACCGCTTCACCTGTTACACCAACACACAAGCGATGTTCTTCACCCTCGACAACGCATCGATCATCCTGCAGATGCCGGGCCACAAGCTGCATATGGTTGGCGGAACCGTCGGTGGCGGCTTTGGCGGCAAGGTCGATGTCATCGTCGAACCTATCGCTATCCTGGCAGCCAAGCTGACCGGAAGGCCGGTCTCGTTCATCTACAGCCGAGAGGAAGAAATGCAGATTTCCTCGCCCCGGGCTGCCGAGACAATCATCATCAGGGACGGCATCATGAATGATGGCCGCCTCGTGGCCCGGCAAGTTACCGGCTACACCGATGCCGGAGCCTATTCGCGGCACTCGCCCTATGGTGCACAGAAGGGGGCAGCGCATTATCCCGGGCCTTACACCGTGCCAAACGTCTGGATCGACACCTATTGCGTCTACACCAACCGAACACCTTCGAGCGCCATGCGCGGCTTTGGCGTTACGATCGCCGATTTTGCGCTTGAGGTGCAAATGGACAAGCTGGCTCGACTGATCGGTATGGATCCGCTCGAATTCCGCTTCATCAATGCCTATCGCGACGGCGACATGAAGGCCCATCGTCAGCCCACGGAAGGTGCTGCCCTGATCGAATGCATGCAGGAAGCCTCGCGGGTTTCAGGCTGGCCGGTCGCACAAAAATATCTCGACATGTCCTCGCGGACCAGGGAGGTTTGAAATGGCGTTGAAACATGGCCGCGGCGTCGCGGCAATCAACTACCCCACCGGCATGAACCTCGGCGGTGACCCAAGCCAGGCGCTGGTTCATTCCACGCCTACCGGCAATTTCATGGTGTCACTGTCGAGTGTCGATCTCGGTCAGGGCCTCAAGCAGGTCATGTCGCAGATATGTGCCGAGACCATCGGCGTTCCCACCGAATGTGTCACCATCGACACCGCGGATACCGACACCGGGCCGCATTGCATGGGTACGTTTGCCTCGCGCGGCACTCACCGCGTCGGCAATGCGGTGCTGCAGGCAGCCCAGGAAGCCCGCCAGGTAATGCTTGAGGTGGCGGCCGAAGAACTGGAGGTGAATGCTTCGGACCTCGAAACCGATGGCGAAGGCAACATTCACGTCAAGGGCGCACCGCAAAAGTCGATTTCCATATTTGACACCGCACTGGCGGCTCACTTCAAACAGGGCCGGTCGATATCCGGGCGTGGCATGTTCCTGGTGCAGCGCTCCTATCCGGACACTGAAACAGGAGCGATGAAGCCTGCCACCTGCTACGCGCATGCCTGCGTTGTGGCCGATGTCGAGGTCGATGACGAAACCGGCGAAGTCACCGTGCAATCGGTGAAAAATGTCTATGAGGTCGGCCGGGCGCTGAACCCGAAAATGGTCGAGCAGCAATTGGTTGGCGGCTCCTGGATGGGCATCAGCCATGCACTCTATGAAACCACCGAGCCCTATTATCCCAATCGCGACCATGGCGGCACCGACTTCAATCAGTATCTGATGCCTGGGCCTGGGGATCTGGCCGAAACTCAGACCTATGTGCTGGAGCGGCCGTCAGCCGATGGTCCTTACGGCGCCAAGGGTCCGGGCGAAATGTGTGCCAATCCGCAAATTCCAGCTCTGGCCAATGCCATTTTCGATGCCGTCGGCGTTCGCATCGACACCATGCCGATTACCCCGGAGCGGATCCTCCGGGCGCTGAAGGCGAAAGCTGCTGCGGAAGAGGGCCGGATCAAATGATGATGGCGGACCTCGTTGACGGGATTGCTGCCTCGCCGGAAACGGTGGCGTCACGATTGGCGCAAGCGCACTATCTGGCCGACGAAGGTCTCGCAACCGCGATTTTTCTGGCTATCAGGCTGGGCAAGCCATTGCTGCTCGAAGGCGCTCCGGGCGTTGGCAAGACCGAAGCGGCGAAAGCTGTGGCCGAAGTTCTGGGCCGCGATCTGGTCCGGTTGCAGTGTTATGAAGGCATTGATGCCGCGCACGCGCTTTACGAATGGAACTATCAGCGTCAGTTGCTTGCCATCCGTCAGGCCGGCGAAACAGAAACCGATATCTACGATGACCGGTTTCTTATCGCCCGTCCGCTGCTGCAGGTTTTGCGCGCGCCGGACCGGCGGGTGTTGCTCGTCGATGAAATTGACCGCTCTGATCACGAGTTTGAAGCGCTGCTGCTTGAGTTTTTGTCCGATTTCCAGATTTCAATTCCTGAACGCGGCACCATCTGTGCGGTGACCCGCCCGCTGGTGGTGCTGACGTCAAATCGCACCCGTGAACTGGCCGAAGCGCTGCGCCGGCGATGCGTCTACCACTGGATTGGTTATCCGGATGCCGAGCGCGAGGCCGCGATCATCATGGCGCGCTCCGGTGATGTTGCGCGGGAAACCGCCAGGGCTGTTGCCGGTGCTGTGCGTGACATCCGCTCGCGACCATTGGCCAAACCTCCAGGCATCGCCGAAGCCATCGAATGGGCCAACGCGGCGACCATTCTGGAGAAAGGTGGCAGTCCCTGGCCGGAGGCGTTTCGGCGTGCAATCGGCGTTCTGATCAAGGACGAGGAAGACATTCATCACATCGAGCCCGATATGCGGCACATAATCGAGGCTGCTATGTCATGAACAAGTTTCTGGTTTGCGATGCGGCGTTGGTCCCGGGAGAATTGCCGCGTGGTTCATCTCCCTTGCTCGGTTTTGCCCGGTTGTTACGGCGTTTCGGATTTGCAATCGCACCGGAACAGGCAACTGCTTTCATGCAGGCTGTCACCCTGCTCGGACCACGCTCGATGGACGATATTCGCCGCGCGGCGGTCGCAACATTTGCGCCAGCACCTGACCGGCGCGTGGAATTCGATGCTTTGTTTGAAAGCTGGTTTTACGGAGACGTCAGAGTAGCCATCGAGGGCGAGGAACAGGGCGAGGATAAAACCGAAATCAAGGATGACAGCGATACCGCGGAGGAATTGGCAGGACCGGTGCAGGCTGAAACAGGCGGGGAGCTGACATCGAAAACAGAACAACTCAGCATTCGCGCTTTCGCAAATGATGGCCTTCGTCTGGCTACGCTCGAGCGTGAAATTGGCTCTGCTCTTCCTTGGCGCCGGTCGTTTCGCACGGTGCGGACCACGACCGGTCGCAATCCGGATATACGTCGCTCCATGCGCAAGATCCTCTCCGCGGATGGCGATATCCCGTCTCCATATTTGCGCCGGAGGCAGAGAATGCCGCGCAGGCTTTTGTTGCTGATTGACGTCTCCGGATCGATGAAACTTCACACTGAGGATTATCTCAAGGTTGCCCATGCGGCGGTCCAGGGAACCGGTCGAGCCGAAGTTTTCAGCTTCGGAACCAGATTGACCCGGTTGACATCGGCACTTCGGATCAGGAACCGCGATCAGGCGCTGGCTCAGGCGGGAGCGCTGGTCGATGATTGGGACGGAGGCACTCGCATTGGACGAACACTGCTCGCATTTCTCTCGGTGCCCCGGTTTTCCGCGTTCGCCAGAGGTGCTGTTGTGGTTATCCTGTCAGACGCGCTTGAGCGGGGTGATCCGAGCGAGATGGAAACCGCTTTTCGGCGGTTTTCTGCTTGCACACACCGCTTGTCGCTTGCAACGCCCTTGGCAGGGGATCCGCGCTTTCGTCCGGAAACCGAAGCATTGTGCGCAATCCTTCCAACGCTGGATGACCTGGTCGACGGATCGTCGGTTGCCGGTCTGACAAAATTTCTTCTGTCATTGGGGCGCGCCGCTCCACCGATTGAAACCATGCCAGGGAGGGTCCTGTGACAACAGGGATTATCGATTCGCATTTTCACATCTGGCGTCAGCAAGATTTGCCCTGGCTTGCAGGTCCTATGGTCCCGCGTATTTTTGGCCCGTATGAGCCTATTCGTCGCGATTATTCGATTGAGGAATTTCTTGCCGATCAGAAGGATTCCGGTGTCGATAAGGCGGTCTATGTGCAGACCAATTGGGCCAAAGAGCATTTCGAGGACGAAGTGGCCTGGGTTCAGGCAACCGCGGAACGCACCGGCTGGCCGCATGCGATTGTCGGTTATGCCGACATGACGGTCGAGGATGTGCGGCCGCAACTTGACCGAATGAAACGATATCCGTTGCTGCGTGGCGTGCGCATGCAATTGCACTGGCACGACACTCCCGAGTATCGCTTTGCGCCATCGGCGAGGCAAATGCTTGAGCCGAATGTGCGCAGAAATGTCGCCAGACTGAAGGACTACGGTCTGTCCTTCGATCTGCAGCTGTTCCCCGCCCAGATGGCGGACGGTGCCGAGTTGGTCGCGGAAAACCCGCAAACCCAGTTCATTCTCACCCATACCGGCATGCTGACTGGAATGGACCCGCAGACGCAGACGGATTGGCAGGCTGGGCTGCGGAAATTCGAGCCCTATTCGAATCTTAGCGCGAAACTGTCCGGGCTTGGCACCTTCCTGCACCGCAACGATCCGGCCATGATTGATTACGTTGTCTCAAACGCTGTCGAAATTCTCGGGGCCGACCGGCTGATGTTCGGCTCGAATTTTCCGATCGAGAAGCTTTGGACCGATCACCTGACAATGGTTTCATCCTACCGGGATGCCACCAAGAAGCTCGATGAGACGACGCGCTCGGCCATTTTCCGTGACACCGCCGCTCGGGTTTACCGCCCGGTCTGAGATCCGGCAGGACCGATCAGGTGTCTAACTGGGCAGGCTTTGCGGCCGGATTGCCGGGCCTTAGAGGTTTTCCTTCAAGAGAATCTCGATGCGTATTTTCTCTTGTGAGGCCACGGGTTCGCGCTGGTCGTTTCGGGCTTTGAGAATCCGGATCGCGCTTCTCACCAGATGACCGGGGTTTTGTGCAATCACGGCATCGATTTGTCCATTCTGCAGCGCGGCTTCCGTGAAAGGCGTGCGCTCATGAACGATTTTCACCAGAGGTTTGGTCGTTGTTTTTGATATCTCTTCAATGGGGATGCGTGCTTCTGAACTCAGGACATATAGACCCAGAATGTCGGGATAGTTCGCAACAATGTTGTTGAAGATTTTCCGCGTCCTCTCCAGATCCCCGTGCGTTTCAATGGAGGGCAGGGTCTGGAGCTCCGGATACTCTCGGTTGATGACCTCATCGAAGCCCAGCCTTCGGTCAATACTGTCACGTGATTGCATGGTTTCCGAGGTGACGATGATTTTCCCCTTTCGACCGCTCAGAAACCGGCCCATCAACTGCGCAGCGGTGGCGCCTGCAGCGTGATTGTTGATGCCGACGAAGTCGATGCTGGCTGCTTTCGGCTGGCCGGCGAGAAATTGGACAACTTCAATTCCGCGTTCCAATAGGCGGTTGATCGCATCACGAACCTGCGGAGATTCCGGCGCCATGATGGCGATGCCATGCACCAGTTTCGCATCCAACTTGCCCAAATAGCTTGCCAACCGATAGGGATCTTCAGCCGGAAGGCGGACCGTGGTGGCATCTATCATTTCGGCAGCAAAAGCTTTTCTGGATTCTTCTATGTGTTTGACCAGAACGTCCAGAAACTGATCGCCGTGTTCAGGCAACAAGAACCGAAACTGGTAGTTTTTTTTCCGGGCAAGATTGACTGCAGACAGATTGGGGACAAAACCAATTCGGTCGATTGCCTCATTCACCTTGGTAATAGTTCGCGGTTTTACGCCCGGTCGGCCATTCAATACGCGGTCAATCGTGGCGAGGCTTACGCCTGCTTCTGCCGCTAAGTCTTTTGCTGTTGGTCGCATCTGCCTGAAGTGTTCCGGGTCAATCGGGTTGCTCATATCGCTAGCCAGCCGATTTGTTCAATAAAATTCGCAGCAATGCAACTTTTGAGGTGCGCACCTCAGGATTCGCTTGCAATGAGGTGCGCACCTCATTACTGATAATTCCAGGAGGCCCTGCCATGCTGGCGGGAGTGTAAAACGGGAGGAATGTCTACTATGAAATTCAATCTGATGAATTCCGCGGCAGCGATCGGTCTGATGCTCGGGGCGACGGCGGGTGCCGGTTCTGCTCAGGCCGCTGACCTGACGCTGTGCTGGGCCGCCTGGGATCCGGCGAATGCGCTCGTTGAGATGAGTAAGGATTTCGAGGCTCAGTCAGGGCACAACATGAGCTTCGAATTCGTTCCGTGGCCTAACTTCGCCGACCGCATGCTCAATGAGCTCAATTCAGGCGGCAAGCTTTGCGACCTGCTGATCGGCGACAGCCAGTGGATTGGTGGCGCTGCCGAGAACGGCCAGTATATGAAGCTCAACGACTTCTTCGATGCCGAAGGCATCAAGATGGATGATTTCCTACCAGCAACCGTGACCGGTTATGCTGAATGGCCGAAGAACACGCCAAACTATTATGCGCTGCCTGCCTATGCCGACGTTGTTGGCTGGACCTACCGCAAGGACTGGTTCTCGCGTCCGGAAATTCAGGCTGAATTCAAGGAAAAATACGGCCGTGATCTGGATGCGCCAAAGACCCTTGAAGAACTCAAGCAGGTTGGCGAATTCTTCCAGGGTCGCGAGATCGATGGCAAAAAGGTCTATGGTGCGGCAATCTACACCGAACGCGGTTCGGAAGGCATCACCATGGGCGTCACCAACGCCCTGTATAACTACGGTTTCCAGTACGAAAACCCGGAAAAGCCTTACGATATCGACGGCTTCGTCAATTCCGAAGGTGCAATAGCAGGTCTTGAATACTACAAGGCGCTCTATGACTGCTGCACACCTCCAGGCGCGTCCGATGCCTACATGTCGCAGAACATTGATGCCTACAAGTCCGGTCAGGTCGCCATGCAGATGAACTTCGCGTTCATTTGGCCGGGCGTTGAAGTTGACCCGAATGTCGGTGGCGGCAAGTCAGGCTATTTTGCCAATCCGGCAGGTCCTGCCGGCCAGTTCGCGCAGCTTGGCGGACAGGGCATTTCCGTTGTTGCAAACACTGAAAACATGGATGCGGCTCTGGAATACATCAAATGGTTTGCGCAAAAGGACGTGCAGCAGAAATGGTGGGACGTTGGTGGTGCATCGGCAATGCGCTCTGTCGTGGAAGCGCCGGATTTTGCACAAAGCCAGCCGTTTGCGCAGACTTTCCTCGACTCGATGGCCATCGTGAAGGATTTTTGGGCTGAGCCTTCCTACGCGTCGCTGCTGCTGCCGATGCAGGAGCGTATCCACAACTACGTGGTTGCCGGCAACGGAACTGCCAAGGAAGCCTTGGACGGTTTGGTCAAGGACTGGGACGAAGTCTTCGAAGACGAAGGCAAGAAGTAAGCCCTAACTATAAACTCCTCCCAAGGAGTGGTGAGGCCGGAAGGCTGTCTTCCGGCCTCACACATGGGAACCAGGTGAAAAATCCATGTCAAAATCAGTAATAGACCGCGCGGCTCGGGCTACCCCGGATGCTATGGCGCAAAAGGTAAAAGGGCTTTCAGACAGAGCCATTGCCTGGATATTCGTAGCACCAACGATATTGATCCTGCTGGCGATCAATATTTTCCCGCTGATCTGGACGATTTATCTGAGCTTCACCAATTTCCGGGTGAACCGGCCCAACAACGCCATAGAATGGGTCGGATTGAAGAATTACCAGCGAATCCTCGGTGACGCTGACATCTGGATGACCATGCAGGCGACCGCGCATTTCCTGATCTGGACCATCGTCTGTCAGGTTCTGATCGGGTTCACGCTCGCCTATCTCATCAACAAGAAGTTCCGGGGCAACGATCTCTGGACCACGATCATTGTGTTTCCGATGATGCTTTCGCCTGCTGTTGTGGGCAATTTCTGGACCTTCCTCTACGAGCCGCAGATCGGTCTGTTCAACTATGTTATCGGCTTTCTGACCGGTGCCGATCCTTCCAGTTTTTCCATGATTGGCGAAGTGACGCTGGCGCCCTGGTCCATCGTGATTGTCGACACATGGATGTGGACGCCCTTCGTCATGCTGATCTGCCTTGCCGGCCTGAGATCCATTCCCGACACTATCTATGAAGCTGCGGAATGTGACCGGGCGAGCAAATGGCGGCAGTTCTGGACGATCACCATTCCGATGATCCTTCCATTCCTGATGCTGGCGGTGCTGTTCCGCGGCATCGAAAACTTCAAGATGTTCGATCTGGTGGTGCAATTGACCGGCGGCGGCCCAGGCAACACGACGACGCTGACGTCAATTGATCTCAAGCGCGAAGCTTTTGAGAAATGGCGCACTGGCTTTTCATCCGCCTATGCGGTGATCCTTTTCGTCACCGTGTTTGGATTGGCATCCATCTATGTGAAGGCGCTCAACAAGGTGAAACAAAGATGAGCTACTCTGTAACGCAGCCATCTGTCCGACAGAAATGGATCGCCGGCATTCTGGTGATCGGTTATGCATTGATTACGATGCTGCCGCTTCTATGGATCGTCGCTACGGGCTTCAAATCATCCGTCGATTCAATCGCCTATCCGCCAAAAATCATGTTTGAGCCGACTGTGGAAGGCTATGTCAATGTCTTCACGACGCAGACGCGCTTGAGCGCGGAGCTCGCCGCCGAGCCGCGCGAAAATCTGCCTTGGTACGAGCAGCTGGTGCGTAACAAAGGCAATACAATTGTCGGTGCCTCGCGCTATTCCGAGCGGTTTTTCAATTCTGTCATCATCGGCTTCGGGTCGACATTCTTCGCCATCTTCCTGGGAACTGCTGCCGCCTATGCGTTTTCAAGATTCAAGGTTCCCCTGAAGGATGATCTTCTGTTTTTCATTCTGTCGACGCGAATGATGCCGCCGATCGCGGTCGCAATTCCGATCTTCCTGATGTTCCGGAATTTGGGTCTGAATGACACTCATGCAGGCATGATCCTGCTCTATACCGCAATCAATCTGTCTCTCGCTGTCTGGCTGATCAACGGGTTCATCGACGAGATCCCGATAGAGTATGAAGAGGCGGCGTTGATCGACGGTTACACCCGGTTTCAGGCTTTTTACAAAGTCGTGCTGCCGCAGGCCGCAACCGGGATCGCGTCTACCGCCATCTTCTGCCTGATCTTCTCATGGAATGAATATGCTCTGGCCGTGTTGTTGACCTCTGGCACGGCGCAAACGGCACCTCCCTTCATTCCGACGATCATTGGTGTCGGTGGTCAGGATTGGCCGGCTGTTGCTGCCGGTGCGACGATCTTCCTGGTTCCTGTGATGGTGTTCACCATTCTCCTGCGCAAACATCTGCTTCGCGGCATCACTTTTGGAGCTGTTCGCAAATGACAAACTTCTTCAACGGTCTACTGCGCTTCAGACGCGGCTCATGGGAAATGCTGGCATCGATATTGATCGCATTGGGCGTGGTGATGCTGATGCAGCCGTTCGCACTGTGGCTGTTCACCTATTCCTTCATCATAACCCTGGTTGGCACCGTGATGTTTATCATCGTCAGCCATTTCCCGGAGTAATCCATGGCACAGATCATGATCAAGAATGTGCGCAAGGACTTCGGATCGTTCAATGCGGTCAAATCTTCCACATTCACGGTTGAGGATGGTGAATTCTTCATGCTGCTCGGTCCCTCCGGTTGCGGCAAAACCACGACCCTGCGGATGATGGCCGGGCTTGAACTGCCGACCAGCGGCGAGATCTATATCGATGGCGAGGAAGTGGGTATGAAGCCTGCCAGCCAGCGCGATATAGCCTTCGTCTTCCAGATGTTCGCCCTCTATCCGCACATGAATGTGGGCAAGAACATTTCCTATCCGCTCATCAGCCAGGGCATGCCCAGGGCCCAGGTGAAAAAGAAGGTCGGAGAGGTCGCCGAAATTCTTGGAATCACCGACATTCTCAATCGCCCGGTGGGTGGATTGTCGGGCGGTGACCGTCAGCGGGTGGCGCTGGGACGGGCAATCGTCCGGGACCCAAAAGCTTTCCTGATGGATGAGCCGCTGGGCGCGCTCGATGCGGAGTTCCGCGAGCGCATGTCGGAAGAGCTGCGCGCACTTCACGACCGGATGGGAGCAACGACGGTCTACGTGACCCATGATCAGCTGGAAGCCATGCAGATGGGGGACAAGATTGTGGTGATGAACCATGGTGTTGTCGAGCAGTTCGGACGTCCGCAACAGATCTATGACTGGCCATCGACCATGTTCGTTGCCAGCTTTCTCGGCTCGCCCTCGATGAACTTTCTCAAGTTTGAAGGGATGCTGGGAAAGAACCAGCACAATGTTGCGTTGAATGGTGTGGATTTTCCGATCCCGGCGTCGCTGGAAGGAGCACGAGGCAAACTGGCTTTCGGGATCAGGCCGGAGCATGTGCGGTTCTCCGATTCAAGCGCATACAGGGGTGAGGTTCTGGCAACTGAATATCTCGGCACCACGCAGATTGTCACTGTTGCCACGCCCAACGGGAATTTGAAATCGCGGACCAGTTCGTCGCAAACAATCGCGGTTGGCGAAAAGGTGGGACTGGAATTCGATCAGCGCACCATCTCGATCTTCAACGTCGAGACGGGGCGGGCTTTGCTGTCGCAGGCCAATCAGGAGGTCTTGGGACATGGCTGATGTCATTTTGAAAAATGTGACAAAGAGCTTCGGCTCGGATGTCGCTCTCGATAATGTCAGTATGACAATTCCGGACGGGTCCTTCGTGGTTCTGCTTGGGCCCACGGGGGCCGGAAAAACCACCACCCTGCGGATGGTGTCAGGCCTCGATACGCCTGACTCAGGCGAAATCTTCATCGGTGGCCAATCGATGACCGGGCTGACACCGGCCCAGAGAAATGTGGCCATGGTGTTTCAGCAGTACTCGCTGTATCCGCATCTGACCGTACGTGAAAATCTGGCGTTTCCATTGAAGTCCCCTTTGCTCAATACGCCTGCTGATGAGATCGCCCGCAAGATCAAGGAAGTTGCTGAAGTCCTGCAGATCTCCCACAAGCTGGACAACAAGGCGACAGCGCTGTCCGGCGGTGAAATGCAGCGTGTTTCCATCGGCCGCGCCCTGGTGCGCAATCCCTCCATCTACCTGATGGATGAACCGTTGAGCTCGCTGGATGCCAAGCTTCGCGCCGATTTGAGAATTGAACTGAAGCGCATTCAGTCGATGTCCGGCGCCACCCTGCTTTATGTGACCCACGACCAGATCGAAGCCATGACCATGGCGACGCATGTCGGCGTGCTGGATCAGGGCAAGCTGGTTCAGTTTGGCAGTCCGCGGGAGATCTATGAAAACCCGGTGAGCATCTATGCCGCAAGTCGGCTTGGCCAGCCAAGGGTGAATATTCTGCCCGCCGATCTGTTTGCGGGGGCGCCGGACAAGGCGGTCAAGATTGGCCTGAGGCCCGAGCAGATTGTCCAGGGGTCGGGTGAAGACAGCCTCGTCACGCGCGTCGAACATCTGGGTGACCAGACACGGCTGCATCTGTCTTTCAAGAACCATGATCTTGTGTCTGTCACGGACGCGCACACGACGTTGAGCGAAGGCGACATCGTCAAGATCAGACCGGAAAAGCCGTTCTATTTCGATGCTGACGGCGCGCGAATTGTCTCAGGAGGAAGTCTATGACGCAGTTTATGAACAGCAAGGAAGATCTGGTCACGGACGCCGTCGATGGCATCGTTGCGGTCTCCGGCGGCAAGCTCGCCCGTTTGGATGGGTATCCGCATATCCGGGTGGTGGTCCGCAATGACTGGGACAAGTCGAAAGTGGCGCTGGTATCGGGCGGTGGATCCGGCCACGAACCTGCGCATGCCGGATTTGTCGGGGAAGGGATGCTGACCGCTGCAGTGTGTGGAGATGTGTTCGCCTCACCCTCGGTTGACGCCGTGCTGGCCGGGATCCTGGCTGTGACAGGTCCTGCCGGATGTCTGCTCATTGTCAAGAATTACACCGGAGACCGGTTGAACTTCGGACTGGCTGCGGAGCGCGCCAAGGCGTTTGGCCTCGATGTCAGCATGGTTGTTGTTGATGACGATGTCGCCTTGCCTGATCTGCCACAGGCGCGTGGCGTGGCGGGAACCTTGTTCGTGCACAAGATCGCGGGTGCATTGGCTGCGCGTGGCGTCAAACTCGATGAAATCACCAGGCGCGTTGAAAAAGTCATTGCCGGCACCAAGACAATCGGCATGTCTCTGGATACCTGTACCGTTCCAGGCTCACCGAAAGAGACACGGATTCCAAAGGGAATGGCCGAGCTCGGTCTTGGCATCCACGGCGAAGCCGGTGTGGAGCAGATTCAGTATTCCGATGCAAGGCAGGCCATGGATGCAGTCGTTGCCAAACTCGACAAGCACATGGGTGACGGTAATCATGTTGCGTTGCTCAACAATCTCGGCGGAGCTTCCGTTCTCGAAATGGCCGTTTTAGCCAATGAAATGGTCAATTCCAGCATTGCCGGCAAACTGAAATGGATCGTCGGGCCAGCTGCAATGGTCACATCTCTGGATATGCGCGGCTTTTCGGTTTCAGTCTATCCGGCAGATGCCGAGGATCTTGACGCGCTTTCACAACCAACGCCGCTTTCGGCCTGGCCCGGCATCTCTGAAATTATGCCGGTAACAATCCTGAACCTGCCTGATGGTCTGGCGCCTATAAAGCCGTTGCCATCCGAGCACAGGGAAACGCGCGCGTTTCTGACCAAGTGCTGCGAGATCCTGATCAAATCCGAAACTGATTTGAATGCTCTGGATGCAAAGTCGGGCGATGGTGACACGGGATCGACACTGGCCGGTGCCGCGCGCGCGCTGATTGCCACGATGGATACACTTCCTCTGGCGGATCATACCCAGCTCTACCGGGCCATTGGCCAGGAACTCAGCCAGACCATGGGCGGGTCCTCCGGTGTGTTGCTGGCGATCTTCTTCGCGGCTGCAGGCGATGCTGCTTCAAGCGGCCTCTCCATGACCGGCTCGCTAAAGGCAGGACTGGCAAGAATGCAGGAGATCGGTGGCGCCAAGCTCGGTGACAGAACAATGGTGGATGCGCTTCAGCCGGCACTCGCCGCCTTGGAAGACAATCTGCAATTGGCTGCCAAGGCGGCGCGTGCCGGTGCAGACCACACTGCGACCTTGACCAAGGCAAATGCCGGCCGGGCAAGTTATATCAATGCCCAGCAGCTTGAAGGCCATACCGATCCAGGCGCTGAAGCCGTGGCGCGGTTGTTCGAGCATTTGCAGGGCTAATAAGCCGGTCTTTACAATCTACGGTCAGCTTTCCACGGGCGTCGTAACATCTTCCTGCTTCGTCTTGCGGCGGCGTGTGACCAGCACGAAGAACAGCGGCACGAAGAGGATGCCGAGAATGGTGCCCGTGAGCGTTCCGCCGAGCACGCTGGTGCCGATGGCGTTGCGGCCACCGGAACCGGCGCCTGTGGAGATGACCAGAGGCAATACGCCCAGAGAGAAGGCCATCGAGGTCATGATGATCGGGCGGAAGCGCTGGCGAGCCGCCTCGCGGACCGCATCGAACAATGGTTCTCCGGCCTCGTAACGTTCGCGCGCGAATTCCACGATCAGGATGGCGTTCTTGCCGGTCAGACCGACGACGGTGAGCAGTCCGACCTGGAAGAACACGCCGTTCTGATAACCGCCGAACAGCGTCCACAAGAGTGCACCGAGGACACCAACCGGCATCACCAGCATGACGGCGAACGGGATCGACCAGCTTTCATAAAGCGCTGCAAGGCAGAGGAATACGGCTGCAAGCGACAGAGCATAGAGCAGCGGCGCCTGGTTGCCGGATTCGCGCTCTTCCAGCGACAGACCCGTCCAGGACACGCCATAGCCGGGCAGTTGCGAAGCCAGCCGTTCAATTTCGTCCATGGCTTCGCCGGTGGTGACGCCCGCTGCCGGAGATCCCTGGATCTGCATGGCGCTGACCGCATTGTAGCGGTTGATGCCCTGCGGACCGAAGGTCCAGCTGCCTTCTGCAAAGTTGGCAAAAGGAACCAGCCCGCCGCTGGAGTTGCTCACCTTCCATTTCGAAATATCGGATGGCAGTGCTCGGGCATCGGCTTCGCCCTGTACATAGACGCGTTTGATGCGATCTCGGTCGATGAAGTCGTTGACATAGGTGCCTGCCCAGGCGACCTGCAGCAATTGCGCGACGTTGGCAGCAGAGACCCCCATCGCGCCGGCTGCACGCCAGTCGATGTCGAGGTGATACTGGGCGGCATCTTCGAGACCCGACGGACGAACCGAAGCGATCAACGGGCTCTGCGTGGCCATCCCGAGCAGCTGGCCGCGGGCAGCAAGCAACTCGTCATGAGACTGGCCATCACGGGCTTCGAGATAGAAGTCGAAGCCGCTCATGATACCGAGTTCGGGAACTGATGGCGGGACGATAGGAAACACCATGGCGTCCTTGATCCCCATGAAGGCCGGGAAGGCGCGACCGGCGATCGCCTGGGCACTCTGTCCCGGCAATTGCCGCTCCGACCAATCCTTCAGACGAATGAAGGCGAGCCCCATGTTTTGGCCCTGACCCGCAAAAGAGAACCCGACGACACCGAACATGCTGTCGACAGTGTCCTTTTCGTTCTCCAAGAAGTGTTTTTCCACCTGCTCGAGAACTTTCTGGGTGCGCTCGGCGGTGGCACCGGTCGGGGCCTGAATGAGCGCCAGAAGAATGCCCTGGTCTTCGTCAGGGAGGAAGCCGGTGGGCGTCTGCACGAAACTCCAGATCATAAGACCAACCAGCCCGAGATAGATGATGCCGATGCGCAGCGGGCGGCGGATGATCCAGCCGACGGTGCTGCCATAGCCATTGCTGATACTGTCGAACACGCGGTTGAACCAGCCGGCCGGCCCTCGTTTGGCAAGGTGTGAAGCCTTGGAGGTCAAGAGCGTGGCGCAGAGCGCCGGCGTCAGCGTCAGCGCCACAAGCACCGAAAGGCCCATGGCCGAGACAATGGTGATCGAGAACTGCTGGTAAATAACGCCGGTCGAGCCACCGAAAAAAGCCATCGGCACGAACACCGCTGACAGCACCAGTGCGATGCCGATCAGGGCGCTGGTGATCTGGCCCATCGACTTGCGCGTGGCCTCAAGCGGGTTGAGCCCCTCTTCCTCCATGATGCGTTCGACGTTTTCCACCACGACAATCGCGTCATCCACCAGAAGACCAATGGCGAGCACCATGGCCAGCATGGTCAGCGTGTTGATGGAGAAGCCTGCCACAGCCAGGATGCCGAAGGTGCCAAGCAGAACCACCGGAACGGCAAGCGTTGGAATGAGGGTAGCGCGGAAGTTCTGCAGGAACAGCAGCATGACAAAGAAGACGAGCACGATGGCTTCGACGAGCGTCTTCACTACTTCCTCGATCGAAATTTCGACGAAGGGTGTGGTGTCGTAGGGAATGACGTAGCTGACGCCTTCCGGGAAGAAGGCCGAGGCCTCCTCGATCTTGGATTTCACCAGTTCTGCCGTTGACAGTGCGTTTGCACCAGCTGCCAGACGGATCGCCATGCCGGTCGACGGACTGCCGTTGTAACGGGCGATGGTCGCATAATTCTCAGCACCGATTTCGACACGGGCCACGTCCTTGAGCAGGACAAGGCCGCCATCGGTCGCGGCGCGGATGACGATCCCCTCGAAGTCTTCGGGTGTTGTCAGCAACGACTGCGCGGTGATCGTGGCGTTGAGCTGCTGGCCTTCAATCGCCGGCAAAGTGCCGAACGCGCCAGCAGAGATCTGCGCATTCTCTGTTGATACGGCGGCCACGGCATCACTGGGTGCGAGGCCATAGGCGGCAAGCTTGACCGGATCGAGCCAGATGCGCATGGCGTATTTCGCACCGAACACCTGCACTTCGCCAACGCCCTCGAGACGACTGAACTCATCGACAAGAGTGGTGTTGAGATAGTCGGAAAGGTCGGTCTGGTCGAGCTTCCCGTCATCAGAGATGAGCCCGATAACCATGAGGAAGCTGGCGGACGACTTCTGTACTGTCACGCCCAGGCGTTGCACCGTTTCCGGCAGCAGCGAGGTCGCCTGCGAAATCTTGTTCTGCACCTGAACCTGCGCAATGTCCGGATCGATCCCGGTCTCGAAGGTCAGCGTGATGGAGGCGGTGCCGGCGGAGGTTGAGCTCGACGAGAAGTACCGAAGGCCGTCGAGACCGGTCAGCCGCTGCTCGATGACCTGGGTCACCGTGTTGGCAATGGTCTGCGCTGAAGCGCCCGGATAGCTTGCCGAGATCGAGATCGTCGGCGGTGCAATCTGCGGATATTGGGATATTGGCAGGGTCAGGATGGATAGAACGCCTGCACCCATGATGATGATCGAAATCACCCATGCAAAGATCGGCCGGTCGATAAAGAAACGTGCCATGTCGGTCTCCGCGAGTTTAGTTCTTGGCCGGTTGTTCGGCGCGTTCTTCGGGAGCGACGGGCGCGCCAACCGCGATCTTCTGCAGTCCTTCGACGATCACTTTGTCGCCCGCCGAAAGGCCGTCTGTCACGATCCAGTCCGCACCGTGGTCGCTGGCAATCGTCAGTGTGCGCTGCTCGACAATATTGTCAGCCCCGACAACCATGGCCGTCGGATTGCCGCGACGGTCGCGCGAAACACCCCCCTGCGGGACAAGAACGGCATTATCGATGACGCCCTGGGGCATCTCGACCTGGACATACATGCCAGGCAACAGCATTTCGTCAGGGTTGGGAAATGTCAGACGCAAGGTCACGACGCCGGTTTGCTCATCGACATGCGGTTCTGCAGCGGTCAGTTCACCAGTTTGGTCGTAGGCTGTGCGGTCGGCGAGGGTCAACTCGACCTTGGTGTCGGCATTCGGGCCGACAGACCCGGCGCCCTTACGCTTCCAGCGGACAAGGTCGGCAGCTGACTGGGCAACGTCGACATAGACGGGATCGAGCTTGCGGATCACTGCCAGCGGAGTGGTCTGCCCGGAAATGACGAGCGCGCCCTGGGTGGTAAGCGAAAGGCCGATTGCGCCAGAGATCTGGGCGCGAATTGTGGTTCGATCCAGGTCGATATTGGCTGAAAGCAGTTGCGCCTTGGCGACTTGCAAGCCGGCATCGGCCGTGTCACGGGTGGTAAGGGAGGTGTCAAGCGCCTGCTCGCTCGCAACATTGCTCTTGCGCAGCGTTTCCATGCGCTTGAGGTCGCGATTGGCTGAATCGAGGCTGACCTGCGCCTGATTGACTGCGGCCTCTGCCGCAACAACCTGCGCCTTGTAGGTTGCCGGATCAATCCGGTAGAGGACGTCGCCCTCCTTGACCGCCGAGCCTTCTTCAAACAGCCGCTCGACGATGATGCCATTGACCTGCGGCCGAACTTCCGCGACGCCGGAAGCGACGACGCGTCCCGGAAGTGTGGAGGTCACCGTGACGGTTTCAGCCTTCACCGTGACGACGGTGACAGGTGTGGGCGGACGCTCCTGCTGCTGAGCCGCGGCGCCAGGCGCCACCAAAGCAGCGAGCAGGAATGAAACGAGGGTGTAAGGCGCTAACCTCATCAAATAACTCCGTTAAAACTGGAGTATCCGCTTGGCGAACACGCCTGCAGCGGATAATATGGAAACCAGGCGGTTTTATATTTGTTTTTTCGCAGGGAGCAAGCGCAACTGCAAGCACAAAAGTGTGACCGCGAACACTGGAGATTTGACTTGTTGCCAAAGTGCCGCAATTCCCAGCGTGGTCCAGGCAGGCCACGCCAGCTCGATTCGGCTGAACGCGAGGCGATGATAATCGATGCTGCGGAAAGGGTCATCGTGGCCGAGGGGCTCGCGGGTGCGTCCATGGCGGCAATCGCGCACGAGGCCGGCATGTCGAAACGAACGCTTTACGAGGTGTTCGAGTGCCGCGCCACGCTCTTCGCGTCCATCATCCGGCGGATGCACAACATGGGCACGCGTCCCCTGACCGAGAGTGAACTCGAGCTGCCGCTCGCTGAACGCCTGCGCCGGCTTTTGACGCCTGCGGGCGAAAAGTTTTCCGATCCTCTTCCCCGGGCGATCCTGCGCGCTGTCATCACCGAGGCAGAGAGGCAGCCGGATCTTGTGCGGGAATTTCTCCACGAAGGGCCGTATGCGCTCCACAGTATGGTTCGTCTGGAACTCGACCGCTCAGTTGCGCGTGGCGAGGTTCGTATAAGTGACACGGAAGCCGCAGCACGTTTGATGACAGACATGGCGCACGGAAGCGTGCTCGAACATCTCATGATCTCTCAGCCTGCCTGCGAACGCCAAAAAGCTTATGGCCGCCGGCTCGAACTCGCCATTCGCGTGTTTCTCGGCGGCATCTGCGGGGCCGACTAAACCGTGGCCTCCGGGCGGTTCCCAAGGCCTGGGAGCGCAGTAAAGGATGCATTGCTAGAGCACTTTTCAAGCTTTCCGAGAAAGGAGGACCTTTTCAACAGGTCTGCTTTCAGGGCCAGTCGGCAAATTCACGCAGTGCGGTATCGCGCTGGCTGGTTCGTTCCGCCTGCGCCAGCCTGCGGAATCGATGCGGAGACACCTGCATTGCCCGCTTGAAAAAATGGGAGAAACGGCTCGGATCGTTGAAGCCCAGCTGCTCGGAAATGGAATGTATGCTTTCGTCAGACTGTTGCAGCCGGGTGGTGGCATCGAGCAATATCCGTTGATGGACCAGCGACAGCGGCGAGCGGTTCAAATTACGTTGGCAGATATCATGCAGCCGGTCGTAGGTCAGATTGAGATCGAGGCAATAATCGGACACCTTCCTGCGAGACCGGTAGCCCAGTTCAACCAGTTGCCGAAACCGGTGCAGGATCTGGATGTCGTTGGCGCCCTGGGTCAGTTCATCCCTGATCAGCATGCGGCTTGCTGCAATGAGCAGAAGGCGCAACAGTGCGGTCGCTGCTGCCTGAGAGCGCTTTTTCGGATCGGCCAACTCGTCAGCCAGGAGTGGGAGCAATGGCAGGACTCCTTGTTCGACTCCCTCGCGGTTGCCGGGAGCGAGTGTCATCCGGCCCAGAACCATATCCAGCATCAGGCTTTCCGGTCCGGTTCCAACGATCAGCGACTGCAATGGCCGCGCAAAGCCGATCAGCCAGGCTCGCGTTCCCGCCGGAATGCGCAGCCGGGCAGGCTTGCCATGCGGCAGGATGATGACGGCATAGCTGTCGACATCGATTTCATCATTGTCAGTCAGGATTGCAGCGCGACCGCGCGTTACAACGGCCACAAGATTGAATTCGGCAAAACTGCCGGTGCCCGTCGAGAAAGTACGCGGCCGAAGGCCTGATTGGATGCTTTCGAACCGGATCAATGAAACCAATGCGCTGTCTTGGGCCACCATGCAGTCATTTCTTCCCATAAAACAACAATATTTATCCAGTTTTCGGCATGCCATGTCCATCTAAATCATGGGAGGCTGAATAATGCTTTGGAGGAAGCGCTGGGAGGATATCTTGAACAGCAACCTGAATCCGGTTCATGTCGAGCAGGGTCCGATCGTTGATGACTCGGAAGCCAACCCTGTGGTCGGCCTCTTCATCAATGGCTGCCAGGTGTCCGCCGAGGCGCGCGGCAGCTTTGAGCGGCTGGACCCGACGACCAATCTGGTCGCCTCCCGCGCTGCCGGCGGGCGTGCTTCCGATGCCGAGAATATGGCGGCGGTTGCCGCTGCGAGTTTTTCAAGCTGGGCAGCCTTGTCCGGCGTGGAACGCGCCGCGGTCCTGTTGCGGGCCAGGGCGTTGCTGCCAACCTATGCCAGCCGTTTTGCTTCCCGCATGACCGCTGAGATGGGCGCAACGGCGGACTGGATCGAATTCAATCTGACCATCGCGGCTGAGGTTTTGACTGCCACCGCCGACCTGGCCGCGAGTTTTGACCCTGGTTTGGCGGTTCTCGGCGACGGGGCATCGGTTGCCGTGCGCCAGCCGGTGGGCATCTGCCTGGCTATCGCGCCTTGGAATGCGCCGATCGCTCTCGGCATGCGCTCGATTGCCTTTCCTCTGGCCTTTGGTAATGCGGTCATCTTCAAGGCCTCGGAACTGTGCCCGGCGACCCATGTTCTGCTGGCCGAGCTTCTGCACGATGCGGGCGTCCCTGCGGGTGTGCTCAGTGTGATGACAAATGCGCCCGAGCATTCTGAGGAAGTGGTTGAGACTTTGATCGCCCACGCGGCGGTGCGCCGGATTAATTTCACCGGCTCGACCCGGGTCGGCCGCATCGTCGCCGTCATCGCGGCACGGCATTTGAAACGATGCCTGCTGGAACTGGGCGGCAAATCACCGTTTGTCGTGCTGGCGGACGCGGATCTGGATGCGGCGGTGGAGGCGGCAGTCTTCGGCGCTTATCTCAACAATGGCCAGATCTGTATGGCAACCGATCGGATCATCGTCGAGGATGCGGTGGCCGACGCCTTTGTAGAGGCCCTTGCCGAACGATCCCGCTTGCTGGTTGCCGGTGATCCCCGCCAGCCAGGTGTCAGGCTCGGTCCGTTGGGCACACCGGGAATTGCGACACGATTGTCGGCGCTCATTTCAGACGCGCTGGAAAAGGGCGCGCACCTGGTAACCGGCGGCCCCGCCCACGGCCAATTCATGGATGCCACGATCATCGATCATGTCTCGCCGATGATGCGGCTGTATTCTGAAGAATGTTTTGGTCCGCTGGTTGGCATTTACCGCGTCGGTTCGGCGGATGAGGCCGTAACCATCGCCAATGACTGCGAATACGGACTGTCATCGGCGGTGTTTAGCAACGACCTCGAGGCCGCTTGCGCCATTGCCGCGCAGCTTGAGACCGGAATTTGCCATATCAACGGCCCGACCGTGGCCGATGATCCGTCGATGCCATTTGGCGGCATGAAATCCAGCGGTTACGGCCGTTTTGGAGGCGATGCCTGTCTGGATGAATTCACCGAGGTCCGGTGGATCACCACGGCGGGCCGCGCAGGTGGGGAACAACCAAGTCGAAAAATACAACAACAGGGAGAGAGAGCATGAGTAACATTTTATCCAAGGCCATCCTGAACCGTCGGAGGTTCGTCGCAACCTCTGTCGCAGCAGGCGCATTCGCGCTGGCCGGAAGCCGCGGCGCGCTGGCGCAGGACGCAGGCACTATCCGCGTCGGCTTCGTCAGCCCGCGCACCGGGCCGCTCGCCGGCTTCGGCAAGACCGACGGCTATGTACTCGACCGCGCCCGCGAGGCGTTGGCAAATGGGATCGAGATTGGCGGCAAGACCTATGCCGTGGAAATCCTTGATCGCGACACCCAGTCCGATCCGGCGCGCGCTGCACAGCTGGCCAAGGACCTGATCAACGAGAACATCGATCTGATGCTCGCTGTCTCCACCCCGGAGGTCATCAACCCGGTGGCCGATGCCTGCGAAGCCGCCGGCGTGCCGTGCCTGTCCACCGTGATGCCGTGGGAGGCCTGGTATTTCGGCCGTGGCGCCAAGCCAGGCGAGCCGTCGCCATTCAAATGGACCTATCACTTCGGCTTCGGCGTGGGCGAATTCGTCAAGACCTACCTATCGCAATGGGCCCTGATCGAGACCAACAAGAAAGTTGGTGTCATGTATCCCAACGATGCTGACGGCAATGCCGTCCGTGCCGTTCTGGCCCCGCAATTGGCAGCTGGCGGATACACCATCGTCGATCCCGGCGCTTATGAGACCGGCACCACCGATTATTCCACCCAGATCGCGCTGTTCAAGGCCGAGGGCGTCGAGATCATCAACACATTCCCGATCCCGCCGGATTTCGCAGCCTTCTGGCGTCAGGCCGCACAGCAGGGCCTGACACGGCAGATCAAGATCATCCAGACCGCCAAGACCGGCCTGTTTCCATCAGATATCGAGGCGCTTGGTTCGCTTGGCCTCAATATCTCGTCGGCGGCCTATTGGCACCGCGATTTCCCCTACACCTCTCCGCTGACCGGTCTGAACGGACCGGCGCTGAGTGATGGCTGGGAAGCGGCGACCGGCGAGCAGTGGACCCAGCAACTGGGTGCGACCTTGTCGCTGCTGGATGCGGGTGTCGAAGCGCTCAAGGCATCGTCGGATCCCAATTCCCGCGAAGCCATCCGCGACGCGATTGCTGTACTCAATGTGGAAACCATCGCAGGCAAGATCGATTTCACGTCGGGTCCGGTTCCCAATGTGTCACCGGGGCCGATCATCGGCACCCAGTGGGTCGCATCGGCGGACGGAAAATATGCGCTGGATTATGTCGTGACCGAAAACGCCACCGACCCCAACGTTCCGGTCGCAGCCAAGCTGCTGCCCTACACCCAGTAGGAAGAGGCGACCCGTATGGCCCATGACGCCCATCTCAGCGCGACCGGCATTCACAAGTCCTTTGGTGCCGTCGCGGTCCTGAACGGTATCGACTTCTCGGTGCATTCGGGCGAAGCGGTGGGCATAGTGGGTCCGAACGGAGCCGGCAAATCGACCTTGCTGGCAGTGCTCTCCGGGGCGCTGCCTGCAACCGGTGGCAGCGTCCACCTCAATGACGTCGACATCGGCCCGCTGCCAGCGCGGGAACGGGCAAAACGGGGTCTGGTGCGCACGCACCAGATCCCCAAACCCTTCTCGGGGATCACCGTGTTTGAAAATGTTCTCGTCGCGGCCACCCATGCGGGTGGTGCGCGCAAGAGCGAAGCCTACGATCTGGCGCTCGAGGCGCTCGAAACCTGCGGCATGATGCCTGTCGCCAACCGCTCCGCCGAAAGCGTCGGACTGCTTGACCGCAAGCGCTTGGAGCTGGCCAGAGCGCTGGCGACCCGCCCCAGATTGCTGCTGCTCGATGAGATCGGCGGCGGACTGACCGACGCCGAAGCCTCCGAACTGGTCGAGACTATCCTCACCCTCCGGGCGCGCGGCATCGGCATCGTCTGGATCGAACATATCGTCCATATCCTGGTGCAAGTGGCCGAACGGCTTGTCTGCATGGATGGGGGCCGCATCATCGCCGAAGGCACCCCGGACGAAGTCATGACCCACGCCGAAGTGGTCAAGGCCTATCTTGGAGGGGCGCCGGCATGAGCATTCTGTCCGTCAAGGATCTCGATGTCCGCTACGGACAGTTCCGGGCCGTACGCGGTGTCAGTTTCGACATTGCCAAGGGCGAGATCCTGGCCCTGGTCGGCGCCAACGGCGCAGGCAAGACCACCTTGCTGCGCGCGCTCGCCGGGGCCAACCCCGTGCATGGAGGTTCCGTGCACCTCAACGGCGCCGACATCACCCATATGCCGTCCCACCAGCGTGTCGCAGCAGGACTTGCACTGGTCCCTGAGGGGCGCCGTCTATTCCTAGACATGAGCATCGAGGAAAATCTGGCACTGGGCCGGACCGTCGGCCGCGACGGCGCCTGGAGTATCGACCGTGTGCTCGACACTTTCCCAAATCTGGTGAAGCGCCGCCACGCCTTGACCGGGACCATGTCCGGTGGTGAACAACAGGCCACCGCCATTGGCCGGGCATTGATGTCCAATCCCGACATTCTTATCTTTGATGAGGTCAGTCTCGGCCTGTCGCCGCTGGTGGTCGATCAGGTCTACGCCTCTCTGGATGGACTTTTGAAAACCGGCACCACCATCATTCTGGTTGAACAAGACCTGACCCGGGCCATGGCTGTGGCCGACCGTGTCATCTGCATGCTCGAAGGCCGGATCCTGCTCGACAGTGCGATGAAGGACACCAGTCGCGACGCCATCACCGAGGCCTATTTCGGCAACTCCCGCCGGATTGAAGGACATCCCGCATGATCAACATCCTGCTCCAGTCCGTGCTGCTTGGTGGCTATTATGCGCTGATCGCTTGCGGTCTGGCTTTCATGTTCCAGGTGATGAAAATCATCAATCTCGCCCACGGTTCGCTTGCAGTCGTCAGCGCCTATCTGGTCTGGTCGCTTGCTGAAGCTACCGGTCTATCGCCCTTCCTGACGCTGCTGGCCGTGATCCCGCTGATGGGCATGGCCGGCTGGTTGTTGCAACGCGCGATGCTTGAACGCGCGGTGCGCGGCGGCGAGTTGCTGCCGGTGCTGACCACCTTCGGCTTGGCAATCGTGCTGGACAATCTGATGTTCCAGCAGTTCGGCGCCAACACCAGATCACTGGCTCCCTATGTTGGAGATCTGAGCTGGGAGGCCTTCGAGCTGCCCGGAAATATCTATGTCGGCAAGCTGCCGGTCTACATACTCCTGGTGGCCATCGCCATCATCGGCGCCCTTGACCTGATGCTCAAGCGCACCGCGCTTGGCCGCCAGATCCGCGCCACTGCAGCCGATCCGGTGACAGCAGGGCTGGTGGGGATCGATGCACGCCGCGCGGCAGGCATCGCCGCGGCTATCGCCACCATGACGGTAGCCGTTTCCGGCGCGGCGCTGGGCCTGCGTGGCACTTTCGACGCTTATGCGGGCAGTCCACAACTGCTGTTCGCCTTCGAGGCGACAATCATCGGCGGCACCCGCTCATTGTGGGGTGTGCTCGCCGGAGCCATCGTGCTGGCGATAGCGCAGTCGCTCGGTGCGCAAATTCATCCGCAGGGGTTTCTGCTCGGCGGGCATCTGGCATTCCTGGCGGTGCTGTTTCTCCGTCTGGCAAGGCAGGGCAGACCATTATCGCTTGCCGTGCTGATCTCGGTCGTCACACCAAAGGGGGCAGCACGATGACCATCCAACGCTGGACCCCATTGGCGCGGACCGCCTTCGTCATTGCAGCTCTTTTCCTCGCCCTGTTGGCCGTCACGCCGTTGTTCGCTTCGGTCGGCGTTATGCAACGGCTGACGGTGCTGTTCATCTACGTCATCATGGCAGCGATGTGGAACGCGCTTGCCGGCTATGGCGGACTTGTGTCCATCGGCAACCAGTTGTTCTTCGGCCTCGGCGCCTATCTGACAATCCGCGTGGCCAATGCTGGAATTGATCCGTTTGTGGCTCTGATCGCCGCGGCCGTGATGGTGGCGGCGCTTTCATGGCTGCTGTCACTGTTCATGTTGACCTTGAAGGGTGGAGAATTCGCAATCGGCATGTGGGTGCTCGCCTCCATTGCCCATCTCTGTGTCAATCTTGATCCGTTGATTCAGGGTGAAACCGGAACCTCGCTGATCTCGCTCAATGCCTACGATATGGAGCTGCGTCGATACTACATCTATTGGGCAGCACTTGGCGCAATGGTCGTGCTGCTTGGCCTGCTGTTTGCAGTGCTGCGCACGCCGACGGGACTGGCCATGCAGGCGATCCGCGACGACGAGGAGGCGGCCGAGTCCATCGGCGTCAACCCGATGCGCAACAAGCGGCTGTTCTTCGTGCTGGCGGGGTTCGGAACCGCCATCGCCGGTGCGCTCTGGCTGGCGCAGGTGCAGTCATTCCAGCCCAAGACCTACTTCTCGGTGCAGTGGACAGCTTACATGATCTTCATGGTGCTGGTCGGTGGGCTGGGCCGGTTCGAAGGGGCCATCATCGGCGCCCTGATTTTCTTCGCGGTGGAAACCTGGTTCGCCGATACCGGTGTCTGGTACCTGATCGGACTTGGCGCAACGGCCATGCTGTTCTCGCTGTTTCTGCCCAAGGGCCTCTGGGGTGCCATCGTCTCGCGCACCGGATTGAGCCTGATGCCGCTCGGATACCGCGTCCAGACAAATCAAGACCCCGCCTCTTCCCAAGACGCATCCCGGTCAACATTGTAAAAGGAGAAACAACATGCTTTTCGGAAAAACAATTGTGGTCACCGGCGTCGCCAGCGGCATCGGCCGCCGTACCGCGGAACTGGCTGGTCAACTTGGCGCCGAAGTCATCGGTATCGACCGGAGCAAACCGGCCCAGACCTTCGGCACATTTGTCGAGGGTGATCTTTCCACACTGGACGGCGTGCAGGCTCTGGTTGACGTTCTGCCCAGGCAGCTTGATGGACTGTGCAATGTTGCAGGCGTATCGGGCAACACTGGTGCCGCCAATACGCTGGCCATCAACTTCTTTGGCCTGCGCGCCCTGACGGAAGCATTGCTGCCGAAGATCCGTGAAGGCGGATCGGTGGTCAATGTGGCATCGATCGCCGGCTTCGGCTGGCGCGAGAACCCGGGCAGGGCGGCCGCCATCGCCAGGACCAGCGGCTTTCCCGATGCGGCGCAGATCGTGGCCGAGCATCAGATTCCGGATGAGGCAGGCTATCCGGTTTCCAAGGAGATTTTGCTGGTCTGGACAATGCTGGCCGCTCATCAGGATCAGTTCCGGGCCCGCGGCATTCGTATCAATGCGGTCTCGCCCGGTCCTGTTGATACGCCAATTCTGACCCAGTTCAGAGAAGTACTGGGCGATGCCCGCGTCAATTCAGATGTGGACCGCGTCGGACGGGCAGGCACGCCGGGCGATATCGCACCGGCGATCCTGTTCCTGTGTTCGGACGCCGCACGCTGGATCAATGGCAACAATCTGGCGACCGATGGCGGACTTGAAGCCGCGATTATCGCCGACACCCAGAAATTTTGACAGAGAGAACCAACATGACCGTACAATTCGTCATCAACAACAAGAACACCGACGCCACCGGCGGCGCAACTTTTGACCGTCACGACCCGGTGACCGGCGATGTCGCCACAACAGCTGCCGCGGCCACCGCCGACGACGTTCGCCGCGCGGCGCAGGCCGCTGCTGCCGCCTTTCCGGCATGGGCCGCCATGGGGCCAGGCGCACGCCGCGCGCTGCTCAACAAGGCCGCCGATATCATGGACGCCAAGAAAGACGCGTTCATCGCGGCCATGATTGCCGAGACCGGCGCAACCGGCCCCTGGGGTGGGTTCAACGTGATGTTCGCCGCCGGGCTCATCCGCGAAGCCGCCGCCATGACCACTCAGGTCGGGGGTGAAGTCATTCCCTCCAACAAGCCCGGCACGCTGGCCATGGGGGTCGCCCGGCCAAAGGGCGTCTGTCTGGGCATCGCGCCCTGGAACGCTCCGGTGATTCTGGGCACCCGCGCCGTCGCCATGCCGTTGGCTTGCGGCAATACGGTGATCCTCAAGGGCTCCGAACTTTGCCCGCTGACCCATCGCATGATCGTTGATTGTTTCGTCGAAGCAGGTTTTCCGGAAGGCGTACTGACCTATATCTCCAACGCACCAGCCGATGCTGCCGGGGTGGTCAAGGCGCTGATCGAGGCGCCCGAAGTCAAGCACGTCAACTTCACCGGCTCGTCGGCGGTGGGCCGCATCATAGGCCGTTTGGCCGGCGAGAACCTCAAACCGTCGCTGCTGGAGCTGGGCGGCAAGGCGCCGCTGGTGGTGCTGTCGGACGCCGATATCGACGGTGCGGTGAACGCGGCAATCTTTGGCGCATTTATGAACCAGGGGCAGATCTGCATGTCGACCGAGCGGATCATCGTCGATGACTCCATCGCCGATGTCTTCGTCGAAAAGCTTGCGGCGCGCGCCTCCGGGCTGCCCTTCGGCAATCCCCGCGACCAGGTTGTTCTCGGATCGTTGGTCAGCCCCGCGGCAGCCGAAAAGATGGATGCGCTGATTTCCGATGCAACTGCGAAAGGAGCGAAGATAGTCGCCGGCGGCACCCGCAACGGTGCGATGCATTCAGCGACATTGCTGGATGGTGTGACCGTCGGCATGCGCATCTACGGCGAGGAAAGCTTCGGCCCGGTCAAGTCCATCATCCGGGTCAGCGGTGACGCGGCGGCCATCGCTTGCGCCAACGACACCGAGTACGGCCTGTCGGCGGCCGTCTTCAGTCAGGACATCAAACGCGCGATTTCCGCCGCTAACCAGATCAACAGCGGCATCTGTCACATCAATGGGCCGACTGTATCGGACGAAGCGCAGATGCCCTTTGGTGGCGTGGGCGATTCCGGCTATGGCCGGTTTGGCGGCAAGGCGGCAATCGCCGAATTCACTGACCTGCGCTGGATCACCATCGAGGACCCGAACCAACACTACCCGTTCTGACCCGGTCTCAGGTTCAAAACACTGGCGCGGCGCATTGCGCCGCGCCGCTATCACGTCCGTTTTCCCGGACGGCACGTCTCGCCTTGATCCCGCAGAGCATCGTGGAGCTTGCGCCTCTCGGCGATTGTGTGACAATCGCCTGCCGGCCAGCGGATAGCCATAGACCTTGCCGCTGTCCTTCCAGGCTTTGTGGATGAGCTCGGTCTAGCGCACGTCTTCGCGAGCCCGTTTTCTCAATGGGTGCTTTAGCCAGGCATAGAAGCCGCTCGGTTGGATGCGCAGACACCGGCACATCGCCCGCACCGAGAGCAGCGTGTGATGCTCGGCCACGAACGCGTATCTCACTCGCTGCCCGGCAGACGATGTTTACATCGGCGAGAGGGGTGCATCCTGGGCGAAATACGCGGTGGCTTTTTTAGGATGTCGCGCTCCTCGGTGACCCTGGTCAGTGCGCGCTTCAGCCGTCTGATCTCGGCATCCTTGTCGTCGCCGCCCGATGGCTGTGAGAACTTCTTCTTCCATGCGAATAGCGAATGCGGGCTAACGCTCAGCCGCTTCGAAACATCCGCAACAGCGTAGCCCCGCTCGGTAATCTGAGATGCCGCATCCCGCTTGAAATCATCACTGCCTCCTTGCCTCAAAATTAGGGAAGAAAGCGTCTACAAATCTAGGGGCTATTCATACAGGGTTTTATGCCAAGCCCTTGAACTTGCTCATTTGGCCCTCCAAAAACAGTGAAATCAGCGAACCTTACGCGCCATCGCAAACCGTCTTTGGTGCGTCTGATAAGACGGGGAACAGGCCCTTTTTCAAAAGGCTCGCAGCAATGCGGTGGGCTTTGAGATGAGTAGCGTCCATTGCCCGGCAAGTTCGGCAAGTAATCTGTTGAGCGCGCCAAGCCCGTGCCGACAGATGAACCGGTTGTAGATGTTTTATGCGGACCCGTAGTCCGATGGGGAGCCACGTCAGTTCATTCCACTAGCTCAGGCATCAACAGTACCACATCCATGGTCAAGACTTGCGGGGGCTAAACAAGCGTTTCCTTAACAATTGCGTGTTCGAATGCCGTTAGACATTTCAGTGCGCGGAATCTGGTCTCGGATGCAATCCTTGATTATCTCGCCGCGTAACGGCAGAGACCCATAACTGATGCCCAATCACGCCCAATCATACCCGACCGTCAATGGCATTGATCTTTTCGATGCTGCCCCTTGCGCGATGCTTATCTGCGACAAGCAGGGGTATGTGCAAAAATTCAATGCCCGGTTCGCGCGATTGGCGGGCTGGGAGCCGGGCGCAGACAAGAGCGCGATCGAGTTCAAGGCTCTGCTCAGCCGCCCATCCCAGTTGATTTATGGATCGCAGATTCTGCCTCCATTGGATCTGGCCGGCAGCGTTGAAGAGGTCGAACTCGACATCATTGGCGAAGGTGAAGAGGTGCACGCCGTTCTGGTCACCGCGACCCAGCTGCGCGGGCAAGATGACGCCTGCCTGCATTATTTCTCTCTCACCCCCGCCAAGGGGCGTCGGGAGTTCGGTCGTGAACATCTCGAAGCCAAGGCCGTGGTCGAGCGAAATCAGAACTATCTCTATCTGGCGGAAGAGCTGGCGCAGGTTGGTCACTGGCACGCAAATCTCACCACACAGGAGGTCTTCTGGTCTCCCGAGGTCTATTCGATCCATGGCCTTGATCCTGAGGCCTACAAGCCGAACATGGAAACCGCACTCAACTTCTATCATGAAGACGATCGGGCAATCGTTCGGGAAATCATCGCTACGTCAATCGACAGTCGTCAGCCGTTCTCGTTTAGAAAACGCCTGGTAAGCGCCGATCGGTCCGGTATTCGAGTGGTGGATGCCCATGGCCTGTGCGAATACGATCACCGGGGCGAGCCTGTAGGGCTGTTTGGCGTCTTTCGGGATGTTACCGAGCTGGTCAATTCCCAGCAAAGCCTTGAAGACAGCGAAGCCCGTTACCGCCTTCTGACCGAGAGGGCGAACGATATCATGGCAATCTATGACCAGACCGGCACTTTCGAATTTCTTTCGCCCTCCGTCGAGTCTGTGCTCGGCTACAGCCCTGAAAGCTTGATCGGCCGGACGGTCAGCGAAATTATCCACCCTGATGACCTAAAAGCCACCATGGGCAAGTTCGGCCAGTACGTCCGTGCGCAAGAATGGGATCAGCCGTTCCGCTTCCGCTATCGCGCCAGACACAAGGACGGACGCATCCTCTGGCTTGAGGCCAATCCCTCCGTGATCACTGATTCCGATACACAAGCTGTCTTGCGTTTTCAGGACGTCGTAAGGGACGTGACCCAACAGGTCAGAACCGAGGCGGAACTGAGATCGAGCGAAACCCGTTCTCGCCTCTTGGCAGACAACATCCCTGGCATGGTCGGTTATTGGGACCGCGATCTGCGCTGCAGATTTGCCAACAAGCCCTATCTCGAGTGGTTTGGCCGTTCACCGGAAACGTTGATCGGAACGTCAATGCGAGATCTGCTCGGCGAAGAAGTGTACGCTCTGAATGGAGCTTTCGTAACCGGCGCGCTTCGGGGCGAACAGCAAGCTTTTGAGCGCATATTGCGAAAGCCTACCGGGGAAGCCGGCTTTCATTGGTGCCAGTATTTGCCGGAAAAGGACCAGGATGGAACCGTCGTCGGTTTTTATGTGCTCGTAACCGACGTCACGGCACTGAAACTCAAAGACGCTGCCTTGCAGGAATCCAATGCGCTGAAATCAGCTGTTCTTTCCAGCACGCAATATCTGGTCATGGCAACAACCACGGACGGCATCGTGACCGTCTTCAACGAGGCGTCTCAGGCCACACTCGGATACAGCGCTGACGAGGTCGTGGGCAAGGCAACACCGGCGCTGTGGCATGATGAGGCAGAGGTCGTTGCCCGCACGGAGGAGCTCAACCGGGAACTTGGCACCTCGATTGCGCCCGGATTTGCCACCTTCTGCGTCAAATCGGACCTGACCGGGTCTGACGAGCACGAATGGACCTTCACGCGCAAGGACGGATCCCGTTTTCCGGTCAGCCTGAATGTCACGACACTGCAGGACGCCAGCGGACAGGTGACCGGCTATCTGGGTGTCGGCGAGGATATCACGTCGCGCAAACGTGCCGAGGAAGCACTGAAGACCAGTGAAGAGACATTCCGCTCCGCCATGGAGTATGCGCCGATCGGCATGGCCATCCTCGATCTGGAGGGGCGCTGGCTCCAGGTCAACAAGGCGCTTTGCGAGTTGCTGGACTTCAGCCAGGACGAGTTTCTTGCGAATGACTTTCGGGCCTTCATTCATCCGGATGATGCCGAGGATGGTCTCCGGATGGCCGGTCAGCTCCTCGACGGCGAAATCAGGAACTACAGCGCTGAAAGACGACACCGTCACAAATCCGGCCGTTATGTCTGGACCGAGTTGAGTGTATCGCTTGTGCGCCATCCGAATGGTGATCCGCACTACATTATTTCGCAATTTCAGGATATCACGCAGCGGCGTGAGATGGAGCGCTTGAAAAGCGAGTTCATTTCCACCGTCAGTCACGAATTGCGCACACCGCTGACCTCCATTCGTGGTGCGCTGGGGCTGATTGCCGGTTCCATGGCAAAGGATTTGCCCGCACCGGCCATCAAACTGGTCGATATCGCCCACAAGAACAGCGAACGGCTTGTCCTGCTGATCAACGACATCCTCGACATCGACAAGATTGCCTCGGGCAACATGCGGTTCGACATGCGGGAAGAGCGGCTTGGTTATTTGATTGGCCATGCCGTCGAAGCAAACCAGCCCTACGCGGACAGGTTCGATGTCACCATCGTCGCAGGGCCTATCGCCCCAGACCTGCGCATCAGGGTCGATGCTGCCCGGTTCCAGCAAGTCTTGAGCAATCTTCTGTCGAACGCGGCGAAATTCTCTCCTTCCAACCGCAATATCGAAATCTCCGCGGAGGCGATCCAGGGGCGTATGCGGATAGCGGTCCGGGATTACGGACCCGGCATCACTGAAGAATTCAGGCCGCGCATATTCGAAAAATTCTCGCAGGCGGATTCTTCCGCCACGCGCGAAAAGGGAGGCACCGGACTGGGGCTGCACATCAGCCGCCAGATTGTCGATCACATGGACGGTGCGATCGATTTTGAATCGACCCCCGGTGACGGTGCGACTTTCTGGATCGAATTCCCGCTGACAACGGCGCCAATTGACGCCACACCCAACGAGACGAAGTCCCTGGAACCGCTGGCCTTCACCGATCTTCCTCAGGTTCTCCACGTTGAAGACGATGCCGATCTCAGTCTGTTTCTTGGCAGCGCCATGCAGGGCAAGATCAATCTCACTGCAGCGTCGACATTGAGAGACGCCCGCAATCAGCTTTCAAATCATCGCTTCGACCTGCTGATAGTTGACGTCACCTTGCCGGATGGTTCAGGGCTCGATTTGATCGAGGAACTGCACGGGGACCCGGGCTTTACAGCGCCCGTCATGATCCTGTCGGCAAATGACATGCCGTCCGAAATGCAGACCCATGTGGCCGCAACCATGGTCAAGGCACGTGTCTCCGAAACCAATATCATCAATGAGGTATTGCGCCTGGCAATTCCGCAGGCCGAGGGTGGATATCCTTGAGCTCGCCTGCCCTTCCCGGGTGGGTCCGGTGAAGGCGGTATATCGTCTAACGCGTTGGGACGATTCGCGTTAGTACCTGTCGGGTGAAGGCGCTCTGGCCAGCTGGAGGTTATTTCGGTTGCGCTGCCAATGCTGAGTAAGGCCAGAGGAAAAATTCGGCGATGCTGGTCATTTTTTGACCGTGGAATCAGGTGATCCAGGCCTGCAGATCTACGCCATTCAGTTCTACGGCTTTGATCAGGGAGCTCTCTCCGGATAGGCTCTCAAGAGCTAAATGTGCCTAAAATTCAATCGTGATCATTTTTTTGGCATGTCGCGATTGACAATGGACATGATCCGCGTTTCTTTTCGCCCTGACAAAATGAAGAAGCCCTCAACGGGACCGCGAGACTCCCTACGCCGGTGAGGCGGAAATCCAGAAGGAACAGACGGATATGAAACTCAAAACCCTTATGACCACGGCAATGGCCGGTTTCATTGGCCTGGCGTCCCTCGGCGCAGCGCACGCCGAAGACATTCTTGACAAGGTCAAGGCGGCAGGCATCTTGAAGGTTGGCACCGAAACCGCCTTCGCCCCGTTCGACTTTATCGATGCCGGCGAGCATGTTGGCCTGAATGTCGATCTGTTCGCCGAAATCGGCAAGGAACTGGGTGTCAGCATCGAATGGGTGACGTTGCCATGGGATGGTGTTTTTCCGGGCCTGGAATCGGGCAAGTTCGACATGGTGGCGGGCCCTGCGACCATCACAAACGCCCGCATGGAACGCTTCCGCTTTTCATCGCCCATCGCTGAAGCAACGGTCGCCCTCTTGAAAAAAGCCGGTGACGACAGCATCACCAAGCCGGAAGATATTGCCGGCAAGGCAGTTGGTTCGGGCAAGGCCACCGCTCAGCTCGCTCAAGTCATCGAGTTCGGCAACACACTTTCAAGCCCGATCGAAGCCAAGGAATATGTCAGCTTCAATGAAGCCTACGCCGATCTTGCTGCAGGACGTGTTGTTGCCGTGGCGAATTCATTTCCCAACATCGCCTATGTCGCGGCGCAGCGCCCTGAAACCTTCGCTGTTATCGAGCCACCTTTCGGCGTGAAGACCTATTTCGGTTTTCCGGGTCGTCCGGAGCCTGAATACGCAACGCTGATGGATGCAATTGACGCTGCGCTGGCAACCATGAAAGCCGATGGCCGTATGGGCACCATTCAGAAAAAATGGTTCGGCGTGGAATTCGATACGCCTGCAAAAATCACAAAAGCGGCAATCTGATCCTGTCATTTGAATACGCCCTGCCGTCTGGAAACAATCCCGGGCGGCGGGGCCATTCGTTCACTTGCATGACGACGTTTACGGAAAGGTCTGCTCATGTCATGGAAGCTGTTCTGGCTTCTGGTTGAGGCCGCGAGGCTGACCATCATCCTAAGCGTCATCTCTATTTCCATAGGTTTTGTGCTGTCATCAGTCGTCTGTGCTGCGTCGATGTCGGCCAGCCGCACGGCACGGACTGCGGGCAGATTGTTCGTCAGTTTCTTCCGGGGAACCCCACTCCTGGTACAGCTCCTTCTGATCTACTATCTGCTGCCGCAAATCGGGCTCAATGTTCCAAGTGAAGTTGCAGCCATTGTCGGCATGTCGCTTTGCACGGCCGCCTATCAGGCCGAGATTTTGCGCGGCGGGTTTTCAAGTGTCCCGCGTGGTCTGATCGAAGCCGCCAATATGTGCGGCTTTTCACGGTTTGCCATCTTCCGCCGGATCCGGCTGCCGATTGCTGTCCAGTTGACCATACCCGCCCTGACCAGCGAAGCGATCATGATGCTGAAATCCTCGTCACTCGTATCGGTGGTCGGCGTGATTGAGCTCACCCGCATGGCGCAGGATCTGGCAGCCAGCACTTACCGCCCGATTGAGCTCTATGCTGCGGCCGGACTGATTTACCTGATCATCAATATCGTCGTCGCGAGCCTGGGTCTCAGGCTTGAGAAGCGCATGAGCTGGGGGCGCCTATGACGTTTGATCTCGATCTCATCATCAGTTTTTTGCCCGCCATCTTCCGTGCGCTGGGTGTGACCATTCTGTTGTGGCTGGCTGGCTCGCTGCTGGGGATAATTCTCGGATTTTTCATCGCTGTCGCCCGGCGATACGGCTCGAGGCCGGTCGATCTGATGTTGCTGGGGCCTGTCGAGCTGATCCGCGGTACACCGTTTCTGGTGCAGATTTTCCTGCTCTATTATGGTGGCCCTTTCATCGGTCTGTCGCTCGACAGCACCACTGCGGGCCTGCTGGGCCTGACAATTTATGGAGCGGCCTATTACTCCGAGCTTTGGCGCAGTGGCTTCGTTGCCATCCCGAAGGGGCACGTCGAAGCCGCCCTCTGCGTCGGGTTTAACCGCCGGCAAACCTTGCGGCGGATCATTCTACCTGAAATGACCATGTTGCTGCTGCCATCGATGGTCAACATGACCATTCTGATGCTCAAGGAAACCGCCATTCTTTCGATCATATCGGTGCCTGAACTGACGCTCGAGGTCAGTGCTCTGGGCACCAAATATTATGCTTATGTCGAGGGCTTCGCGATCCTTGCGCTGGTCTATTGGGCCTTGGTTGAGACCTGCAGCGCAATGGGCCGATACGCCGAACGCCGTCTTTCAAAATACAGGTTCGCAGCATCATGACCAAGACACCCGCAATCAAGGTTGAAAATCTCGTCAAACGGTTTGGCAAGACAACAGTTCTGGAAGGCATTGATCTGGTCGTCGAACGCGGGCAGGTGACCTGCCTGATTGGCCCGTCAGGCTCGGGCAAGAGCACGCTGTTGCGTTGCATCGCGCTGCTTGAGGAAGCCAATGAAGGCTACATCGAGATCAATGGCGAGCCTCTGGGATTTGCCAGCGGGCCGAATGGCGAGCGGGTTCGCCGTCCCGTGGCCGAAACCCAGAAAACCCGCGCCCACATTGGAATGGTGTTTCAGCAATTCAATCTGTGGCCGCACATGACCGCACTGGGAAATGTCGCCGAAGCGCTGGTGACCGTGCGCGGCATGCCTCGAAAGGATGCTGAGCAACGCGCCATGGCACAGCTGTCAAATGTGGGCCTGAGTGATCGCGCCAGCCATTATCCCAGCGAATTGTCCGGCGGCCAGCAACAGCGCGTGGCGATTGCCCGTGCCCTGGCGCTCGATCCTGACATCATGCTGTTTGACGAGCCGACATCGTCGCTTGATCCCGAACTTACCGGCGAGGTTCTAGCCGTCATGCGGGATCTGGCTGCCAGCGGAATGACCATGCTGGTGGTCACCCATGAGATCGGATTTGCCGCCTCGGTTGGCTCAAAGATCGTGTTCCTGGATCAGGGAAAGCTGATTGTTGAGGGCAAGCCCGAAGAGGTCTTCGGCAAGCCGCGGCACGAGAGGATCGAGCAGTTTCTCGATACCTATCTTGATCGGGGTGCCGCAACGCTGCTTTGACGGCCCGCGAATAGGGGGCCTGATCCTCGACCGGGAACCGTGCATGCACGGGGCGTTGAAAGCGAAAATCTGCTCGGGTGCTGCTGACACCGAAGACCGTATGGTCGAGGCGGAAAGCCAGATCCGGCAGGCGGCGAAATAGTTCCTGCCGTTTGCCCAGATCTGCTGCGCGCTATGCGCCCCTGCGTGTATCGACTGCTGTTGCCAGGATGCACAACAGCTCGAACATGATCGAGATGCCGAGCCAGGCGGTGCCGCCGGATGCATCAAAGGGTGGTGAGACTTCCACCAGATCAGCGCCGATCATGTTGACGCCCGCCAGTTCACGGACCACCTGAAGCGCCTGGAACGAATTCGGACCGCCGACTTCCGGCGTTCCGGTGCCCGGCGCGAATGCCGGATCGACGAAATCGATGTCATAGGAAACATAGGTCGGATCCTGCCCGACAATCTCGCGGGCTTCGGCCATCACGTCTTGGACGCCGCGCGCAAAGAACTCCTCGATGGTGATCAGCCGGATGCCGACGGAGCGGGCAAAGTCTTTATCTTCACTGTCATAGGAGGTGCCGCGAATGCCGATCTGCACCACCCGTTTCGGGTCCAGCAGCCCTTCCTCGATCGCCCGGCGGAATGGGGTGCCATGGGTGAATTTCGAGCCATTGAAATAGCTGTCAAACAGGTCGGTATGACTGTCGAAATGGATCATGCCGACGGGCGCATCCGATGCCAGTCCGCGCAGGATCGGTAGCGAACACAGATGATCGCCGCCGGCCGTCAACGGTGCGATACCGGCTGCTTTCACGCGCGCATAGTAAGTGGAGAAGCGCTCCAGCGAATCCATCAGATCTGCCGGATTAGGGGCGACATCGCCAAGATCGGCGCAGTTGACCAGTTCAAAAGGCCGAATGCCGGTGGCGCCGTTCCCGGCACGTATCATGGTGGACAAATCCCGCAGCTGGCGTGGACCATGCCGGGGACCGGGGCGATTGGTGGTGCCTCCGTCCCAGGGGGCTCCGATCAATCCGATGGCGACGTCGGAAATGCGTGGATCTTCAAGCGGCACATGCGGCAGGCGCATGAACGTCGCAACACCGGCAAAACGCGGCAAGTCAAAGCCCGATACGGGATGGAAAAACGGGTCGCTCATCATGTCTCCGGGAATTGGGTTTAGCTGCGAAATGCAGTCTGGCTTGGGCGCAATTGCATGATCCCATTTGTACATATTTCTATCGCTGAGTCCCGTCGATTCTCAATCGATTTCCCCATAATCCGTGGTTTTGGGGGGAGTTGCCGGATTAACTCGAGCCGGTTTCCGATTGGCGTATTTGCTGTTTGCAAGCGTCGCAATAACCCCGGCTGATCGAGGTTCGCGATCTCCTCCGATTTCGACCTGCTAAGGGGGGCGCAGAAGATCGGATCTGGAAATGACTGTGCTCAAGAAAATTGCCGGTCCATGCAAAATTTGCATAACGAGGCGCCGTATAAATGCATTGGACGCCAGTGCCGCCATGTGAAAATTGTCGAACCTTATTGCAAAGGGGCGGACGGGTTATGCGCATAAATATCAATGCTGATATCGGAGAGAGCTACGGCAAATACACCTTCGGAAACGATGAGGCGGTCATGCCGCTCATCGGTTCAGCCAATATCGCTTGCGGAATGCATGCCGGCGATCCCACTGTCATGACAAGAACAGTCTCGCTGGCGATGAAAAGCGGAGTCTCGATTGGAGCGCATCCGGGTTTCAACGATCTTTGGGGGTTCGGACGTCGTCAAATTAAGATGAACGCACAGGATCTGGAGTATCTCGTCACCTATCAGATTGGCGCGCTGCTGGTGATTGCTGCAGCTCAGGGGGCCAAGGTGACGCATGTCAAACCTCACGGGGCGCTCAACAACATGGCGCACGACAATCAGGATTATGCCACAGCCATCGCCAACGGGATCAAGGCTGCTGATCGGGAGCTGATATTCGTTGCCAACGCCAACTCGGAGATGACGCGTGCGGGTGAGAAGGCAGGGCTACTGGTGGCCAATGAATCCTATATCGACCGCAGGTATGACGACAATGGGAAAATGATCTCCCGGGATGAGGGCAACGCCGTCATTTGTGATGCAGATGAAGCCGCTGATCAGGTGCTGCGTTTCCTCACCGAGGGGGCAATCTACTCGGTGTCTGGCAAGAAAATTCCGGCTGACATTCACACCTTTTGCCTTCACAGCGACGAGCCAACGGCGCTTGCACTGATGCAAAAGGTTTCCTCGTGCTTGAAACAGTCGGGAATTGAAATTGTGCCTTTGCCCGTTCTTATGGGCTGACGGTATACGTGAGTTTCAGGGGGCTGAGTGCCCTGGATCAGTGCCGTTTTGCCTTCCCCTCACGCATGCGTTTGGCCTAATATGGTCGGCAGGTCCTGTTGGAGTACACGGAATGAATCAGCCGGTTCGTCCGCAAGAGTGAAGCCCGGTGAAGAATCGGAGAGCGTCGCCGGATTTGCAGCGTAATCATGGAATTGCATTATGCCTGCAGCGCATAAAGGACTAACGAATAAATGCATTGGACAGCAAAATTCCAATTTGGTCTGATCCAGTCAGAGTGGTTGCCCAGCCAATTCGAGGCGACCACCGGTCATAACGGCCGAAGCACAAAGCGCTCGGTGTTCGGGTCAATTCAACCGACTGGCACCCTGAAGGTCAGAGCATCGCCGACGCCGTTACCTTCGCGCAACAGCTTGAAGACGCGGGTGTGGAATATGTGGTGATGTCGGCGGGCAATCTGGCGCCGGGATCGAAGATACCTGCCGCCACGCCCGGGCATCAGGTGGATTTCGCAACGCTGATCAAGAAACACACCGGGCTCATTTCCATGGCGGTCGGCCTGATCGCCACGCCTCAGTTGGCGGAAGAGATCGTTGACCAGGATCTGGCCGATCTCGTGGCCGTCGGCCGGGCGATGCTCGACAACCCGCGTTGGGGGCTGCATGCCGCTGCAAGCCTTGGAGTCGACGTGGATTACGCGCCGCAATATCTCAGGGCGCGACCAAACAACTGGCTCGGATTCACTCTGGTCCATCCCAATGCCCAACCAATTGAGGCCACCCGGCAGATGGACCGGCCCGCCTCCGGCGCCGGCTGGGACCGGCCCGAGGCCAAGACACTTACCGCTGCGAAGAGCGGCGTATAAGAGCAATTCTCTGTGTTTGAAGCGATTTGAGTCTGCCGAGCCATGAACTGGACTGTCGAGCGGTGTGTCACGCCGCCACGTACGGCGAGTTCGCCTCAAAGTTCGAAGAGCGTCACTTCGCCATTTCCGTTGACACGCGCCAATCCATTCGCCGTGCGCTGTCAGTTTCCCGCCCGGAGGATCGCCCTGCCTCGCAGGCGCAAGCGAGCCTGTGGCTCGATGCAGGATCATCATGTTGTTGACGTATTTCGATGATCCCGGGAAATGCCGGGCCACGTCTCTATGGCTGTTACCTTCTTGCACAAACCAAACGACACGCGCACGCAAGTCGCATCCAATATCGGCTGATCACCCGTAGCTGCTGGACTCTTGCGTTGCAAAATGCGGATGGCCCGCTGCAAGAAACGAGTAAGCCGGATACGCGCCTGTTCCAACTGGCCGCGGCCCCATGACGAGGTTTTCGTGAAGTTCAAGGATTAGGGCCACTGCCTATGGCGTTGCGAGGAATGACATTGACAATGCCCTCAGGTCTCGACGCTCGGATAGTCCTTGTCGCGCCAATGCTGCAGCTTGGCGGCAAATTCCCGCTGGAATGACAGCGGCCCGGATTTCGCCATGTAGGGCTCGTCGTAGATGCCGATATACATGGTCAGGTTGAGGAAAAAATGCGCGCCCATTTCAAACAGGGCGACATAATCGTGATCGATCAGCGCCTGGCGTTCATGGTCGGTGAGGCTGTGTACAGTGGAACGTTCTGCATCGTTGAGCATCGGCCCGATCGACTGTTCCCAGGTGGCGACGAAGGACGTCGGATCCTCGATGTAGCGCTTGAGATAATCCGGGTCGCGGTCGACGGTGAAAAGGAACTTGTTGACGTAGTATTTGCTCATGCTGCCTGCTCCTTCGGATACCAGGTGAAATAGGCTTCCATGGTGTGGAAGAGATCGAGGTTGTCGACGTAGTCGGCGCCTTCGGGACCAGCCACACCCAGCATCAGGATGAAGTTGAGGAAGCCATGGGTGGCGTTGCCGCTTTTCGCCATGGTCTCGTGGTTGACGTTGGCGAGGATCGAATCGATGTCGCCGGCGCGCAGCCATTCGATGGCCTGGCGGTCGAACTCCGGATCCGGTCCGGTTTCCATGAACTGACGCGGGCCACCAAGTTCAAGCGAAAGATGCCCGGTGCCGATGGCGGCGACGCGCTTGTCGGAGGGAAAGTCGTCGATCGCCTTGCGGATGGCGCGGCCGAGTTCATAGAAGCGCTTCGGCGAATGCAGCGGCGGCGCGAAGATGTTGGTGTAGATCGGCACCACCGGCAGGTCATTCTGCGGCCGCACGGTAATGATCGGACAGATGATCGAGTGGTCGATCTTCAGCTCATTGGAAAAAGCGAAATCGAAATTCTGGTCCATCAGGTTTTGATGCATGAAGCCCGACATCTCCTCGTCGCCCTCCAGCACATATTTCGGAATTCCGAACTCGCGTTCCTCATTGTAGAAGGTGGCGTCGTAGCGCGGCGCCTTGCCGATGAGGAATTGCGGGCAGTTGTCGAGAAAGATCTGGTGGAAATGGTCCGAGCCGATCATCACCAGAATATCCGGTTTGGCACGCGAGAGGGTCTCGCGGTAGGCTTCGATCTTGCGCTTCCACTCCGGAGCTTGCGGCATCTGCTGTTCGGGCGGCATTGTTGTCGCCTTGAGGTAGAATGGGTGATGTGTTGAGGCCAAAGTGGCAACGAGTTGAGCCAAGGTCCTGCTCCTCTTTTTGATCCAACCGGTGAGCCCGGAAGCATTGTGTTGTGCGCTGGTCCCGGCGAGGGCGCCGGGACCAAGGTTTCAGTGAGCTCAGGCGAAGAGATCCCGTTCGATCTTGGCCGCCTCGAAGAGGTAATCCCGGCTTGATTCCAGCTCGCCCCGCAGGCGGTCGATGTCAAAGCCCATCAGGTGGCCTTTCCACTTCTTGACCTGTCCGGCGACCATCACTGTGTCCACGTTGGTGCGCTCCATCAGCGTCACGACCGCGCCGGGAACATTGTTGAGCGGGGCGACATTAAGTGCCTCGGCGTCCAGAAGGATGATATCGGCCTCCTTGCCCGGTGTTAGCGAGCCAATCTTGCGATCGAGCTTGAGCCCTTTGGCCCCGCCCATGGTTGCTTGACGGATTGCCTGCATGGTGGTCATCAATTCGGGATAGTCCTCGCCGGACAACGCTTTTTCATTGGCAAACATCCGCTGCAACGTCACCAGACTGCGCATCTGGGTAAAGAAGTCGGCTGTCATCGTGCATTCTACATCCGTCGAAAGTGACATCTCCATGCCAAGGTCGATGGCCTTCTGGATCGGCGGGGTGCCGTGGCGCATGTGCATTTCGATCGGCACCGACAGCGAAACATGCGCGCCTGCGTCGGAGGCATATTTCCAGCCTGCATCCGACATTCCAGTCATGTGAATGAAGATATTGTCCTCTCCAAACATGCCCGCCGCGCCCAACTCATCAAAGGTGGACTGCATGCCAAATGTACCGACAACGTGCAGGGCGATCGGCAAACCGAGCTCACGACCGACCTTCCACGCCGCCTCGTAACCGGGGAGATAGATCTCGCCCCCCATGACCATGGTGGTCAGCTGGTCATCGGAGGAGAAGTACTGCTGTTTGATGCGGGCAGCATCCTGCGGGTATTTGGCGCGGTCGCCCCAGCCTTCGAAATAGCCGAAGACACCGCGGCGCCCCGCATCCCGCAGCCCTTCGATCGCAGCATCGGAATGTTCCGGCGAATGGTGGATCTGGCTGACATCCATCACCGTCGTAACACCGGCATCGAGCTGTGCAATGCCGCCAAAGAGTTCGTTGATATAGACGTCCTCCGGCCGGTAGTGCATTGAAAAGCCTTGCAGGATCGTCTCATAATAATTCGATGCGTTCGCCGGACGGCCATCATTGATGAGAATGCCGTTGGCGAGCTGGCTGCGCAAAGCCGTTTCAAACTGGTGATGGTGCGTATCGATGAAGCCGGGCATGACGATCTTGCCCGTTGCATCTATCTGCACCGCATCGGGCGCATCGATATTGGCGCCGACTTCGACAATTTTCTTGCCGTCGATCAACACATCGCCAACCGCGAAATTGCCAACAGTATCATCGACTGAAAGAACTGCGCCGCCCTTGATCAGAACCCTGCGACCCGGCGTTCCAAGGCCTTCAGGCAATGTTGATGCGGCAACCTCCTGGGCCTGGATCGTTCCTGTCGAAGCCAATCCCATCGTAGCTGCGGCTCCACCGATAGCGGTGGCCGTGAGAAAATCCCGTCGCGTGGGGCAGGGCAGTTGAGGTCGTTTCGGATCACATAGTCTGCACATTCTGGTTTTCTCCTCCCAAGTGTTTCTTTCGAATTCAGGATCCGATGATGGATATGAGCATCGGATATCGCGTCAGTGCACTGGCAATTCTGGATGCTGTCGCCCGTAACTCAGGCAGACGATTCACTGTCAGGAATTCGGCATCAACCATGCCGGTGTAGCCGGACGTATTGAGGGCAGCGATTGTGCGGCCATCAAGCGCCCGTATCGGCACCGCCAGCGCGGTGATGCCATAATCGAGTTGATCGACAGTGGTGGAGTATCCGTCCTTGCGTACCCGTTCGATTTCTTCGCGCAGCTGGACGGGATCCACCATGGTCTTGGACGTGAGCGGTTCGATGACCAGTCCGTCGAAATAGCGATCGAGCTCAGCGTCGGACAGTCCTGCAAGCAGCACCCGCCCCAGAGATGTTGCACAGGCCGGATACCGGGCTCCAACAACAGCTGCAGCGCGCCGTGCGCGCTGCACCGAATTATGTGCGATGTAGATAACGTCGCGCTGCTCCAGTGTGCCGACAGAGGAAGCGTCGCCGAACTTTGCCACGAGCTCTCTCAGGTGTGGCTGAAGCACTTCATCGATCTGGGCGGAATAGTAAAATCCTGAGCTAAGCGTCATGATTTTGGGACGCAGGTGGAAGCGCTTGTTTGTCTGACCAACGTAACCCAGCGCCATAAGCGTGATCAGGCTGCGCCGGGCTGCGGCGGGCGAGCAGCTTACCTTTCGGGCAATTTCGCTGAGTGTCATTTCAGGACTTGCGGCGTCGAAGCTTTCTAGAATTGAAAGCCCCTTTGCCAATGCCTCGACGAATTCGTCAGGCCTTGTTTCCTTCGATCCACCACCTGTAGTCGTGGACGCCTCAATATTTTCTGTTGTGGGATCACTCATGGATGAATGGGACCTTCCTCATTGCTGTGATGCTCCCTTCCTACGTGTTGATCGACCATTTTCACAGATCCTCGGTGATGGCTTGACGGGACGATAATTCAGTGCAATCTTTTCGGCAAGAGGAAATATTTTCGGTATGCGAAAAAAGGATCCGAAATGAGAATTGGGAAACAAGATCAGGCATTCACCGCGATTGCCACGTCGGATGCTGACTCGATCACCGTTCGGGGCCATGATCTTTGCGACGACCTGATCGGCAAGATCGACTTCACTGACTATTTCTGGCTGCTTGTGATCGGTGAAAAGCCGACCAGCGCGCAGCGCAAGATGCTGGATGCCTGCCTGGTGGCGATCGCAGAACATGGCCTTGTGCCGAGTGTGCAGGCGGCACGCATGACGCTCGCTGCCGGTCCTGAGGCCTGGCAGGGTGCCATGGCGGCCGGGCTTCTGGGCATGGGCAGCGTCGTTGCCGGCAGTTCCGAAACCGCCGGCCAGTATCTGGCCGAAGTGCTGGCCGACGCGGACGCCAAGGGCACCGATGTCGAGACAGCTGCAATTTCCAGCCTGAAATCGCTGAAGGCGGCGCGCAAGAAGGTGCCCGGCCTCGGCCACCCTCAGCACAATGACGGTGACCCTCGCGCCAATCGCCTGCTCGATATCGCGGACGAACTCGGCATCTCCGGTCGCCATATTTCGACATTGCGCACCCTCGCCGAGCACGCTCCGGGCATTATCGAGCGGCCATTACCAATCAATGTCTCCGGTGCCATTCCGGCGGCGATGCTTGATGCCGGCTGGCCGCTCGAGGCGCTTAAGGCGGTTCCGCTATTGGCGCGCACAGCAGGTCTTGCGGCTCATCTCTATGAGGAATCGCTGCGCTCGATCGGGTTCATCATGTCGCACAAGGCGGATATCGCCATTTCCTATGACGGCGCGCCTGCATCGCGTCCGCAGAAAAAGGCTTAGTGCGCACTCATGGTCAAGATCCTCAAGGATATTCGGGTTGTTGAACTCGGCACCTATATCACCGGCCCCGCAGCCGCCATGCATCTGGCTGATCTCGGTGCTGACGTCATCAAGGTTGAGCGCCCCGGCACAGGCGATCCGTTCCGCGCCTTCAAGGGCGGGCTCTATTCGCCGCATTACCAGACCTACAACCGAAACAAGCGCTCGATCGCGCTCGATACCAAGGACGCTGCCGATCTCGACACATTCTATCAGCTGATTGCGACCGCTGACGTATTTATCCAGAACTTCCGTCCTGGTGTCGCCGAGAAGCTTGGGGTGGGCGAAGCCGATCTGCGCAAGATCAATCCGAAACTGATTTACTGCGCAATCTCCGGGTTTGGCCAGTCCGGTCCGTCAAGGGATCGTCCGGCATTTGACACTGTGGCGCAGGCCGCCAGTGGCTATCTCAGGCTGTTGACGCCTCCGTCAAACCCCCGCGTTATCGGCCCGGCGATCGCCGACTCTGTAACAGGGCAATACGCAGCGACGGCGATCCTTGCTGCGCTCCTTGAACGCAGCAAGAGCGGCGCGGGCCGACGTATCGACATCTCCATGCTGGAGGCGATGGCGCATTTCAACCTCGACAGTTTCACACATTACTATTCCGAGGGCGAAATCATGGGACCGCTGTCGCGCCCGGTGGTGTCGCAGAGCTACACCTTCGAATGTAGTGACGGAAAATGGATTGCCATCCATATGTCGTCGCCGGCGAAGTTCTGGGAAGGGTTTCTGGAAGCGACCGGGAAGCCGGAACTGGCCATTGATCCGCGTTTTGCCGATCGTCTCGACCGCATCAAGCATCAGGACGACTTGATCGAAATCTTCGCTCCTATCTTCAAATCGGACAGTCGTGACGGATGGTGCGCCAAGCTTCTGGCTCTCGAGGTGCCGCATTCGCCGGCCTACGATTCCAACGAGGCGTTGGAAGATCCGCAGGCGCTGCATCTGCAGCTGGCGGTCAAGACCATTCATCCGGAAATGGGCGAATCCACAACTGTGCGGCCGCCCTACAGCTTTGACGGCAAGGCCGAACTGCATGTGACGCCTCCGCCGACACTGGATCAGCATGGTGCCGAACTGCGCGCCGAGCTGAGCGGCAAGAAGGCCGTCTGAGGCCTGAACAAGGGGAGGAAAGCATGAGTACAGAGGAAAACATTACATCGGTACCAGCGGCCGGCGTGATGGAAGCGAGCCGGGCGATGCTGCAAAAGCAGCTCTACGCCATCTTCACCAAGCCGGTGAACGGTATGGGGCCGGTTTTCGCGCATCTCGACGAGCACCTGCAGTTCCAGGTTGGTCTGGAGCGCGAAGGTGTGATGTTCGCCGCCGGTCCCATGTGGAGCGACGACGAGCAGAGCTGGGACGGGGAGGGAATGGTCGTTGTTCGTGCCGCTTCGCGGCAGGAGGCCATTGCGATTGCGGAGCGCGACCCGATGCATATCAGCGGCGCTCGCAGTTTTCACGTCCGTCCCTGGCTCATCAATGAGGGAACACTCACGGTCCGGCTCGACTACTCCAGCCAGACCTTCACTTTAGCCTGAACATCACTTGGGAGAGAAGAAATGAAACTGTTTTTGGGAATGATGACGGCAGGCATGATGTTGATGCCTAACGCAGCGTCGGCACAGGAAACAATCAACCTGACCGTGGCAGCCAGCCACCCGACGGTGGTTCCGTGGGTCGGTATGATCAAGACGCATTTCATGGCGCGCACCGATGAAATCCTCGCTGAAAAGGGCGATTACAAGATTGAGTGGAACGAAGCCTTCGGCGGCACGCTCTACAAGGCGAACGCCACACTGAGCTCCGTGGAGGAAGGTATCACCGACGTCGGCTGGGTCTTTTCGTTCCTTGAGGCGGCAAAGCTGCCATTGAGCCAGGTGTCGACCAACACACCGTTTGCAACGGCGAATCCGCCGGTGCTGCTCGAGGTGATGGAAAAGCTGCTGGAAACCAACGAAGCCTTCCGCACCGAGTGGGAAGGGCATAACCTCAAGGTTCTCGGGCTTACCGCTACCGATCTTTATGACATCTACACCAAGAAGCCGCTGACAGGCATTGCCGATATCAATGGCATGAAGCTCTCGGCTCCCGGCGTTCTGGGCAGCTGGCTGCGCGGAACCGGAGCCAATGCGGTTGATGGAGCGCTGACGACTTTCTACACGGATGTACAGACGGGCGTATCGGATGGCGCGTTGACCCTGGCGCTGGGTGCGATGCCGATCAAGCTTTACGAAGTCGCTCCCTACATCAACCGCTTTGATGTCGGTGCGGCATTCTCGGGCGCTGTGGCGATCAACAATGACACGTGGGAAACCCTGCCCGAAGAGGTGCAGGCGGCGATGATCGAAGCCGGAAAATACTACACCAAATCCCACGGTCAGGACATGGTCGACCGCCACGAGTTGATGCTGAACCTCATGGTCAAGAACGGCGCAGAGCAATCGCCTCCGGTGACTATTGTGAAGATGCCTGCTGGCGAACGTCAGGCTTGGGTCGACATGCTTCCCGATCTTGCTGGTGAATGGGCCGCCAGCGTTGATGCCCAGGGAGGTCAGGGTACAGCGTTTCTGGCTGAATACATGAACGCCCTGCGGGCCGCGGGTGAAGTTCCTGCCCGCGATTGGGACAAGTAAACCAGGCTCTGTGCGGGATCATGTCAGTGGACAATGAAAACACTCAAAATCCTGCCCGACCGCAGCGCCCCGGCGCTGCGGTCTACCGCGCATGGCAATGGCTGGTCGAGGGCTTCGCGGCGCTCGGAACCGTGCTGATCGGTGTGCTGATGGTCATCATCTGCGCCGACATTGTCGCCCGCAACCTGATGGGTTCATCACTGCCGCTGGTCTCTGAACTGGGGGCGTTGCTGCTGGTGATGATTGTCAGTCTGCAACTGGCAACAACCATTCGAGCCGACCGTCTTGCACGCACAGATCTATTTCTGGTCGGATTGCGGAATTCCCATCCCAGGATCGCGGCCCTGTTTTCGGCGCTCTTCAACCTGGTCGGGGCCGTCATTATTGGTCTCATCGCCTATGCATCCACACGCATTCTCGGCAAGGATTGGTCGTCAAGCGACTATATCGGGATCATTGGTATCGCAACCTTGCCGACATGGCCGTTCCGGGTGTTCATCCTGGCCGGCATGGCGGTGGCGTCTCTCGAATTCCTCGTTCGGATGATCTCCGATCTACGCATTGCCGTGACACAAGAGGACAGGCCATGAGCCCTATGGAAATCGGCGCACTGGCAACCCTCGGTCTGCTGGTGCTGATCTATCTCGGCATGCCTATCGGTATTGGCATGCTGACAGTCTCTTTTCTCGGTGTTGCGGCTATCCGGGGTGACTTGGTGTCGCTGCGCATGATGGGTCAGGTGGCCAACGACTCGCTGCGCGAATATCTCTTCGCCGTGGTTCCGCTGTTCGTGTTGATGGGTTTGCTGGTCACAGTGTCGAAGGTGGGCAAGGACACGTTTGATGTCTTCCAGCAACTGTTGGGGCGGGTGACCGCCGGTCTCGGCATAGCCACCGTCTTTGCCAATGCAGTGTTTGCCGCCATCACCGGAATATCGATTGCTTCGGCCACCGTGTTCAGCCGCGTTGCGGTGCCGGAGATGACACGCCACGGCTACACCCGCAAATTCGCCACGGGTGTTGTCGCAGGTTCATCAGTGCTCGGCATGCTGATCCCGCCATCCTTGCTGATGATCGTCTATGCGGTGCTCGCAGAGGAATCGGTCGGGCGCATGTTCCTCGCCGGCGTCGGCCCGGGCATCCTGCTGGCGATTGCCTTTTCGGCGACCATCATGCTGCTGGCCCGGTTCCGCCCGGACTTTGTTTTCAATGCCGCCGACCAGGGTCCGGTGGATGAACCGATGAGCGGGCTTGGCATAGCGCGCAAGTCCTTGCCGATCATCTCGCTGATGCTGGTGGTGCTGGGCGGCCTGTATGGCGGCTTTCTCAACCCGACCGAAGCCGGCGCGGCCGGTGCCCTGGGCGCACTCATCATTGCACTTATGCGACGTTCGCTGGATGCGAAATCGTTCTGGCGGTTGCTGCTTGAATCCGGCCAGATCACAGTCTCTGTTCTGTTCCTGATCCTGGCGGCCACCTTCTTCAGCCGCATGCTGGCGCTGTCAGGTGTGCCTCGCGGACTGGCCGAAATTCTGCTCGGGGGCTCCATCGGCCCCTATGGCTTTCTGCTGATCTACCTGGTGTTGATCATTGTGCTCGGTTGCCTGATCGATTCCATTTCGATCATGCTGATCCTGCTGCCCATCGCGCTGCCGATCGCCAGAGTTGCGGGTTTCGACATGGTCTGGTTCGGTGTGCTTACTGTGGTCACTGTTGAAGTCGGATTACTAACACCGCCGTTTGGGCTGTCGGTCTACATCATCAAGTCGGCGATGGACGATCCGGATATCAAGGTTGGTGAAATCTTCCGCGGCGCTCTGCCTTTCGTCGGCGCCATTCTGGTTTCGATCGCGCTGATCGTGGTCTTTCCGCAAATCGCCACTTGGCTGGCGCGTCTCTAATCAGGTGATCATTTCATGACCGAACTGCTCTTCATTCCCGGCAGCCTGCGGGCTGCATCTTCCTCCCGCGCCACGGTTCGGGCGTTGGCAAAGCGTCTGGAGCCGGGTGTTACCTGCCGCGTCGCGGATCCGGGTCTGCTGCCGCACTACAATGCCGATATCAGCGGTGATCCGGCCGTTGAGAGTTTCCTTGCCGAAGTGGCTTCAGCCGACGGCATTGTCTTTGTCACGCCGGAATACAATTACAGCATTCCCGGTGTGCTCAAGAACGCCATCGACTGGGCATCGCGGCCCGCTTACAATTCGGTGTTCAAGGACAAGCCCTGCTTTGTTGTCAGTGTTTCCGGCGGAGCGCTCGGCGGTGTGCGTGCCCAGGCGCATCTCAAATACGTTCTGAACGGCATGCTGGCAAAGCCATTTGCCTGTCAGGAAATAGTCATCCCGCAGGCCAACAACAAAATCGCCGACGGGCATCTTGCCGACCAGGCCATTCTGGATTTCACCGAGCTCAATCTGCAGGGTTTTGTCTCCAGCCTGTGATGCCCTGGTCATTGCCGCGTCTCAGCCGACGGAATACGGATGGCCGTCGGGCGGTCCGTGGCATCGTTCATGTGCAAAAACCCGGCAGGCATTGGCAGGATTGTCTCGTGCGCTATGGGTCTTCGACTGTTGTCCACAACGGTTTCATTGCGAGTCTGCGCGCGGAATAAGACAGCGTCTGTTCGAGACTTTGAGCAGGTGCAGCAAGACAGACGCTCTCCACGACATCAAGACCGATGCAGAAAGGCGTCCTTGTGAGTTTCAACAGACGACGTCGGGACGAATGTCCCAACGAACTCACCGCGCACGAGTTTTTAACCCGGTCCACAAACGAACGGGGCTAAACTGCAAACGACGGCACTATGGGAACAAATCGGCCCACTAGTATTTCACCGGTTGCTTTGCCCTGAAGGCTGCCAGCCCATTGGCAAGGTCATCACCATCAACATGCATTGCGAAGCGTTCGAGCTCGGCCGCAATGCGGGCCTGGCGATCCGGTGTGCGGGCCCTGTCGCCGGTGAGAAACTTGATGTGCCGGATCGCTTCCGGGCTGCGCTTGCTGATATCGCGCGCAATCTCCATCGCCCGGTCCATAAGCCGGTCGCCTGGAACGACTTCGTTGATCAGCCCCCAGTCCTTGAGCGTTTCCGCATCGACCAGACCGGCGGTGTAGAAAAGCTGCGCGGCATGCGACCGGGATATCCGTTCGCCCAGCCGGACAGTGGCGCCGGCTGCGGGAACGACGCCATAGCGCGTGTGCCCGTCTCCGATCTTGATGCCTTCGGCAGCAACCAGGATATCGCAGCAAAGCAGCGTTTCGAGGCCACCTGCGACCGCGGTGCCATTCACCGCCCCGATCACCGGGACCGGAAGATCTTCAAGCAACTGAAGCACACCCATATTGTAGCCGAGGTAGTCGAGCAGCGTCGCCTTGCTGGCGTTCAGCGCCCGCTCGAACTCGACCAGATCACCTCCCGCCGAAAATGCCCGCCCTGCACCGGTCAGTATCAGCACGCGAAGTTCCGGCAGGGTGGCCAGATGAACGAGCTGGCTTTCCAGTGACTTCATCATCACTTGCGACATCGCATTGAGGCTGTCCGGGCGGTTCAAAGTCAATATGGCAATGCCATCCTCGAATGTCAGCGTTACTGATTCCATCCTATTTGTCCTCTTCCGCACGTCGTATCACATAGGTCTGGGGCAGGGGCTTGAGCGTCGTGTCCAACTCAGCGACCTGTCCTGAGGCAGCACCGGAGACCGTGATGTCCACGATGGTGTGCTTTTGATCATCCAGACGCACATCTGCATCTACCTGGATCGCCGGTCCACAAATCTTCGCGACTTCCAGACGAACCTTCTCCTTGATCGCCATATCACGCAGGGCCGGTTTGAAAAGCTTGCCCACCGCCGTCACCGGAAGCGCGTCGATAAGCATGATGCTTTTCGGTCTGGCGGGCCGCTCGTGGACATTGGTTTCCAGATGCAGCCTCAGTCCGGCCATATCAAGTTCCCTACCTGCCACGGCGACAACGAACAACGCCGGTACCTCGCCGGCATACTGATCCGGCATGCCCACGGCAGCGCTGATCTCGACACCGGCGAACTGATTGGCAACATCCTCGATCGCGGCCGGGTCGATATTGTGACCGCTGCGGACGATCAGATCTTTCTCCCGCCCGGTGAGAAACAGCCGGGCATCGGTTGTAAGATAGCCGACGTCCCCCGTGGTCAGCCATCCATCGGCATCCAGTGTCCCCTCGTTGTGGGCAGGGTCGAGATACCCGGGGAAAACCTGCGGCCCCCGCACCTGCACGATACCGCTTTCATTCGGTTCACATATTTGAGGTGTGGTGGAGTCGAGGCGAAGAATACGGGTCTCGGAATAGGGCGCGCGAAATCCGACGCTGCCATCGACCGGTGTTCCATGGCCGGGATTAAAAGCAATCGCCGCCGCCGTCTCCGTCATCCCGTAAGTCTCATACAACTTGATGCCGGTTGTCGCCGTAAACCGGCTGCCGACAGCTTTGGGCAATACGGCGCCGCCCGTCACAGCCATCCGCACACTTGAAACATCTGCTCCCTGTTTCCAGGAATTGGTTACGGCCCCGATGGATGTGGGAACGCCACCGACGACCGTCGCCTTGAAATGCTCGACAATGTCCCAGTACCGCTCAACCACCTGCGGAAGCCTCAACCCGTAAGGCGATGGTACAATGATATGCCCGCCCGCCGCGAGCACCGACAACCCCACGGTCATGGTTCCGCCGACATGGAAGAACGGAAAGCCGTTGAAGACAACATCTCCCTCATCGTAGCCGAAGACCTGGGCGAACCCGAATGCGGCATGGATGTGGTTGCCGTGCGTCAGCCGAACCAGTTTCGGCCGGCCAGTAGTGCCCCCTGTGTGAAACAGTGCGCAGACGGCGTCGCGATCTGTCGTCGGCTTGAAGGTAAGCGCGCCTCGCTCGCAGCCATCAATGGCGTCTTCAAGGCGAAGATATCCACTTCGACCCTCGGTATCGCCACCGATAACAATGATATGCTGCAGCGTCGGCACCGCCTCGAACGCGCCGAGCGCCTTGGACCAGCACATTTCATCTATTTGCCGGGCCGGAATAACCAGGATTGTCGCTTCCTCGGCGTTGAGCAGGTCGAAGATCGCTTGCTGGTTCAGCAGATAATTGAGCGAACTGGCAACCCCGGCAACCTGCGCGCCCCAGAGCAGGGGCGGCAGTTCGGCAAGCGTCGGCGCCAGAAACGCGGCGACGCCCTGACCGTGAGCCAGTCCCAGCCGGTGAAACATGTTGGCCGCCTGCGTGATTCCCGACAGTAATTCGCGGTGGGTGAGAACTGCCGCCACATCAGCCGGGTCCTCTGACCGCAATACCGTCAACGCTTTCGCCTCGCCGGTATGCTGCGCAGTGGCCAGAAACAGATCGTAGATGTTTTTCGCCGTCACCAGCTCGTCATAAGGGCGGCTTTCGATGGCGATAATGTCTTCGATTGTCCGGACTTCAGCCACCGGCCGTGTCGTCTTGAGGTGCTGAACCATCAGTGCACCGCCGCATACATGATTGTGTGTTCGTCGGCCTTGTGTCCGGCGAACTCTTCAACAATCCGGCCCTGCCTGCACACCAGAATACGGTCAGACAGGTGCAGGATTTCCGGCAGATAGGACGAAATCACCATCACCGCGATCCCCTCGTCGGCAAGCCGGTTGATCAACTGATGGATTTCTGAAATGGCGCCGACGTCAACGCCGCGGGTCGGCTCATCGAAGATGACCAGCTTTGGTTTCTGCACAAGAGCCTTGGCCACAACAACCTTCTGCTGGTTGCCGCCTGAAAGCTCGATGACACGTGCATCGCTGTTGATGGCCTTGACGTTCAACGTCCCGGTCCACTCGGTGGCAATCGCCTTCATCTCTTTCATGTTGATCGTCGGCGACTTTGTCTGCCCACCGGCGACAGCGGCGAGATAGATATTCTCGGCGATCGACATGGTCTCGAAGAACCCCTCGATCTTGCGGTCTTCGGTGACATAGATGATGCCATCGAGAACAGCCGGACGCGGTACCCGGTAGCGCACCGGACGGCCATTCAGCCGCACCTGTCCGCCGTGGAAAGTGTCGCGCTTCAAAACTCCGGCGACAACTTTTGCCGCCTCGGTCCGGCCCGATCCGATCAAGCCGAACACCCCGGTGATCTGCCCCGCGAATACCGAGAATGAGGTATTGCGAACAGCTTTGCCCATCGACAGGTTCTGAACGCTCAAGACCGTCGCCCGTGCCCGGCGGACTTTGCGGTCCTTGCCTGACCCGTAGAGCTCGTCGGACAACGAGCGCCCGACCATGGCCTGAACGATCTTTTCCCGGTTAAAGCTCGAGGTCTCATCGGTCACAACGTGCTGTCCGTCCCGCATCACGGTGATCCGGTCCGAAATCTGCAGCGCCTCTTCCAGAGCATGCGAAATGAAGATGATCGAAACGCCACGCTCCCGCAGCCGCTCCACCAGGGAAAAGAACTGATGCTTTTCCTCCGGCGTCAGCGTCGCCGTCGGCTCGTCAAAGATGATCACTTGCGCATTGTGATGCACGGCCCGGGCAATCTCGACCATCTGTTTCTGCCCCGCCCCCAGGCTGGAGACCAGAGCCGTCGGATCGACATGGAAATTCAGCGACTGCAGGAATTGCTGACCGGCAATGTAGATACCCCGGAGCCGGTGGAAATGCTTGTCGTCAGCCAGATAGAGGTTCTGCGCAACCGTCAGCGACGGCACCAGACTGGTCTCTTGGTAGACCATGGCGATACCGCGTTTGAGCGCCTCGAGTGGCGACCCCATCTCCACCTTCTGCCCGTCCATCCAGATTTCCCCGGATGTTGGTTCCACTACGCCCGCCAGCATCTTGGTCAGCGTCGACTTGCCCGCACCGTTTTCACCGAGCAGGGCATGCACTTCGCCGCGTTCGAGAGTGAAGCTGACATCCTTGACCGCCGGCACACCACGATATTCCTTGGTGCCATTCCTGAGTTCCAGTATCGGTGTCATTCCTCATCTCCGATCTCTTCAAGGGCGATGGAAACCACAACGCCGTCGCCGCGCGCCGCAGCGAACACGCGCCCCTGATGCTCGAGCACAGAGGTCACCCCATGGGTCGCCCCGTCGGCGCGGCTATGAAGGCTGAGCCGTGGCTGAAAATCACAGTTGAGCTTGACGCAAAGGCCCGCCGACATGGTGGGCGCCCAGGGCTTGAGCAGGCCCAGCTGCTTGACGCCGCCGCCCTGCATCGCCTCGTAAAAACTGCGCCCGGAACGCAATTTGGGTGCGATCCAGAAATCCTGCGGCACTTCGGCAATCATCCGCCGCCGATAGGCCGGTTCGCGCAGCACAAATTCGACAAGCTGACTGCGCGGCGCAAAGGCGGCCAGCCAGAACCCGTCCACAGCAGGCGTGATCCGGCCCGGATAACCGGGCAGTTCGGCGTAAAGCACCTCCGGCTCGCCGCCACCCGACAGGCTGATGCGCACAATGCGATGTTTCCACGCCTCCGTGTAAACCAGAGCGTCACCGTCAATCACGATCCCTGCCGGATAGGCGAGACCTCCGGCAATCTGCGTCATCGTGCCGGTTTCAAGATCAAGCCGCTGGATGCTGCCCGATGCGTTGCGCTGCAGCAGATCGAGCTGCCAATTGTCCGGCCCATTGCTGGTCGAGCCATTGGCAATAAGAAGCGTACTGCCTGATACGGCCATCGCCGTGATGCAGCGCATATCCGGGGATGCCGCATATCGGCGCCCGTCGAATGTGCCGCCATCAATGACGATCTCGCCGGATAACAGCGCCACTGCCAGCCCGTCGGGACCGATGGGTGCCAGACAGGCGATATTGGCCTCATAGGTTCCGCGCTTGTCCCATTTCCCGCCCTTGGTGAGGGCATAAACACTGCCCCCCGCCGAGGCCATCAACGTACCGGATATTTCAGCCAGACAATCGACGTCGGCAAGTTCAAACCGTTTAACCGCCTCATCCAGTATACGGTTTGGGCACAGCGCACCGTCCAGCGGCGGCACGGTCACAGCCGCCTCGCCACGTCCGAGCAGATTGTCCCAGGTACGGATTAGCCCGCTGATCATGATTGCCTCCAATAGGAATCCGGGCCTGTCCATTTCCCGTCAACGCCGTCCAGCTTGAGCCGGCCAATGCGGTTGTTGGAAATCCCTCCGATATACAAATGCCCCTTGTGCTCACGCATCGAGGTGATCGAGGGATGGTTGACCCCGGCCTTGTCCCAGAGCGTTTCCAGCACCGTGCCGTTCTCATCAAAGCGGATGATGCAGCCCGTATTGATCCCGGGATAAAGCCATTCATCCGGGGCGATGCGCTGGGCCATGCGCTTGCGAAAACCCGGCATGCGCAATGCCAGATCGAGCGAGGGCGTCCGCATGCCGACCATGGCCAGCCAATAGGTGCCATCCGATGCCCGGTTGATATTGTCGGGGAATCCCGGGAGGTCCGGAATGACCGGTTCGACCTGCCCCGCCTTCGGGCCATCGAAATAATAGCGGCTGACCCGGCAACCCCAGGTCTCGGCAAACAGGAAGGATTGCCCGTCATGGGTGATACAAATGCCGTTGGGAAACACCAGATTGCGCAACAGCGTCCGCGTCTCACCGGTATTGGGATCAAAACAGATGATCCGCCCATTGCCGCGCGATTCAAGACAGTCCACCGGCCAGTCATGCATCTCGTAGCGGACTGTTGCCTCGCTGAAAAACACCCGCCCGTCCGGCGCGATATCGAGATCGTCCGCCAGCCGCAGCCGGGAATCATCGATCACCGACAACCAGTACCGGTTGGTCTCGTCGGTCAGCTTGGTGATGGTGCGGTCCTTGTCGATGCTGTAAAGCCCCATGCCGCCGACACAGCAGACCAGATTGCCATCCTTTGAAAACGCCATGCCAAGCGGCCGTCCGCCGATATGGGCATAGACTTCCTGCTTTTTGTAATCGGGGGCGAAGAACCGGATAATGTCGCCGGTCCTGTTTCCGGTGTAAATGTGGTCATCGGCATCAAGGATCACATCTTCCGGGCCATCAACAGCGCCCAACCCGATCAGCTCGACACCGTGCAGCCGGTCATTGAGCGCATAGGGCGATCCCGCTTCGGTCGAGGGCACCGGCGGCAAGTCCGCCAGCGTCGGCGATACATAGACTTTCGACAACAGCTTGTGGCGGTTCTTGACCCAGCGAACGTCAATGGCCACGGCCAACAAAAGAACAAACCCGAGCAGCAGCGAGTTTGCGCCGCTGGTAATGCCCAGGCGCACCAGACTGTTGATCATCAGCATCACGGTGATCGAGCCGATGATCGCCTTCGCGGCCGATCCCCGGCCACCGCCAAGGCTGTTGCCGCCGAGAACCGCGGCGGTCAGCGCCGCAACCTCAAGCCCGATGCCGGTATCAGCCCCGGCGCCGCCCAGACGCGAGGCGAAGAGAAATCCCGCCAACGCGCTCAACGTCCCCGACACCACATAGGTCATGCAGATCGTGCGGCGCACCTTGATGCCGACATTATGCGCGGACCGGCGCGAGCCCCCGGTCGCCAGAATATGCCAGCCGACCCGTGTCCGGCTTAGCACCACATGCAGGATCAACGCGACGATGGTGGCAACCACGACGCTGACCGGCATCCGGAAAATCGAACCTTCGCCGAAGAAATACCAGACATCGGAATCAATGAATGAGCCGGCGATCCGGACAGAATATTTCATCAACAGCATGTCGACGATTGCACGTACGATGATCAGCGTCACCAGCGTCGTTAAGAACGCCCGCAGCCGGAGATATCCGACCAGGAATCCGTTCACCAGTCCGACAGCGGCACCGCAGGCAAGCGTCCCCAGAACCACCAAAGGCACCGGCAGGCCAGCCACACCCAGAAGCGCAAGGGCGACGATATTTCCCAGCGCGAAGGTCGAACCGACGCTCAGGTCGATGCCACCGGCAACCATAACAATCATCAGCGCCAGAACGAGAAGGCTGAACTCGCCCCACTGCCGGGTGAAGTTGCCGATGCTCGCGGCGGAAAAGAAGTCTGGAATGAGCGACCCGAAGACGGCAATGACGGCCAGCAGGATGAAAAGCGGGATGGCATTGTCTATCCAGCGTTTGGTGAGAATCTCACCCAGCAAGTGGTCAGGCACGGCTCGATAACGCCAGCGCACGATTGCGTCTAACAGGGGCATGCGGTTCGCTCCGGTATGGGATTGCCGTCAGCACGGGCCGCCATAGGGCGGCCCGTGGTCTCAAAGCGTCAGAAGGTTTTAGTTGAGGCTCCAGCAGGACGATGCCTTCATCGTGTCCTTGGTCAGTGAAGTCAGCGGCGAGAACAGCGTTGTCTTCATCGAACCCGGCGTTGTGCCGAGCTGCAAGAGCTGAACGATCATGTTGGAGATATCGCGGGCCTGGCCCGGAACATCCCAGCTGATCACCTCGGAATAGGTGCCATTTGCAAGACCCGAACAGGCAGCCTCATTGCCGCCGCCCTGCGTCAGCAGATAGACGTCCTTGCCGGATTCCTGAATGGCCGCACCGGTTCCAACATCCATCACGTCCCAGAAGCCGGCAAAGGCGCACAGGTCCGGATGCTGCTGAAGCACGGTCGCCGCGATGTTGCGCGCCTTGGTGGCGTCCCAGTCGGCAGCCTGGTTGGACACCACTTCCATATCAGGGTTCTGGGCAAGCACATTGTTGATGCCCTTCATCTGATAGGCACTCGCAGCAGCGGTCAGAATACCCTGGATGATCGCGACCTTGCCGTTTCCACCGTTTGCGGGAGAACATTTGGCGACCAGCCTGTTGGCGACCTTTTCGCCCATGCCGACATAGTCCACACCGACAAATGCGTCCGAGCTATAGCTGGAGCGCATGTTCACCTGCACCACATGGATGCCGGCGTCTTCGGCCTTCTTGAGCAGGCGGGCATAGGACTGCACGTCTGGATTATGCACCACTATCACATCGGGTTTTTCCGAGATCAGCGATGTGATCGCCTGCGCACCGGCGTCTGTGCTCCAGTTGGGATCACGGATTTCAAACTTGATGCCGAGCGGCTCAAGCGCGCCGCGCAGACCGGCAGCCCAGCCTTCGGTCAGATCGAAGCCCATGGCTTGCGGAACGAAGGCGACGGTCTTGCCTTCGAGTGATTCATAAATTGGTCCGCGGGTTGGGTCGTCGATACCCTCCTGCGCCAGTGCTGCGCCTCCACACAGCGCGATGGCCGATGCACAAACAAGTGTCTTTAAAATTCTCATGTGTTTCTCCTCCCAGTGAGAATGACTTCAGATGTCCCCCTGCTGAGCAGTTTGCTCATCACGGGGATTAAGGATCGTGTCGATCACGATTGCTAAGAGCAGGATGACGCCCTTGATGACGTTCTGGACGGTGTACTGAATGTTCATGATGGTCATTCCGTTGAGCAGAATGCCGATCAGCAGCGTGCCGACGATGACATTGCGGATACCGCCGCGGCCGCCTGAGAGGCCAATGCCTCCGAGCACGACAACCAGGATCACGTCATAGACATATGTCGAGGTGGCGACGCGGGTGTTCATGCTGGCAACCGAAGCAGCGGTTACAATCCCGGCGACGAAGCCGATCAGCGCCGACAGCGCATATTGCAGCACGATGATCGGACGGGCGGGAACGCCGGTGATGCGGGCAACCTCGAGATTGTCCCCGACAGCGCGCAGATATCGTCCCGATTTGGTGTAGCGCAAAAACAGATAACCGAAGAGACAGACCGCCGCGAACAGATAGATCGGCACCGGAACCCCGAACAACGATCCCTGCCCAAGCCACAACAGATAGCGGGCATCGTCAGGCAAATAGACAACGGTCAGATCGTAGAGAAAATACTGGCCGAAACCGAAAATCAGCGTGCCCATGGCAAGCGTGGCAAAGATCGCCGGGATTTCGACATAGGCGATCAGCGTGCCGGTGATCATTCCACCGATGAGGCTGAAACCAAGTCCGAAGGCCACCGCCTGAGGCAGCGGCATGCCACCCGCCGCGAGCTGCAGGGCCCAGGCAACCGACACCGCCATGAGCGATACCAGCGACAGGTCAATGCCGCGGCCGATGACAACCAGCCCCATGGCGACACCCAGGATTCCCAGGATCGAAACACTGCGAACCAGATTGAGAAGGTTGCTTGGGGTCAGAAAACCGGGAAGCGAAATCGCGAAAATTGCGCAAAGCAATACCGCCAATCCGAAGACAATTTGCTCCTGCGATAGCCGCCCAAAAATAGTCATGCCGGTCTCCCCTTCCAACAGTGGTCAACACGACATGAAGACCACATCGGCGAACCATACATAGGCCGGTGGAGGGCTACTTTTCTGGCAATGCAGAGTTCTTGCTTGAGAGTGCAGTAGGCGCATCGGAATGCTGATGGCGGGACCATCGTCTATTTGATATACAAACTCACGTGACAGTGAGGATTGCAGGGTTTGAGGAGGTCCTGCAATTGAACAAACACTGCGCGCGCGACCCATGAACGGAGGAAATCATGGAGTACATATTCAATACCGATGACTTTGAACCCGCAAAGCGTTTCGCCGCCTGGCGCGAGGCGATTTGTGATTTCTACGTTCCCGTCGATGTTCAAGCCACGCATCCGGAAGCCTACAAGGGCTTCGTCCGTGAAGCGCAATTCGGGGATTTGGGGCTAACGGATATCCTGGTGTCGGAACAACGGATCAAACGGAATACCCAGCACATCTCCCGGCTCGACAAGGATTGTTATTACGTACAGATCCTGCATCACGGCGGTATCAATGTCATCCAGAGAGGTGAGGAGTTCATTTCGAACCCGGCCCGCAGTGCATTGTTCTGTGCTACCGAACAATATGAGCTTCAGTGCATCGGTGATGTGCGCTCCTACTACCTCGAAATTCCGCGCGACGATTTTGCCCAGCGCTTCCCCAAGGATGATGTACCGATTTCACTCCCCATCAACAGCGCAAGGGGCCTTGGCCGCATCACCACTGAGTTCTGCGCGATGCTCGCCACCGAAGGCTCAAAACTAGAAGAAGGGGTCAGGGCGGATCTTGGGGACCAATTGATGGATCTGCTGGCCATGACGGTGCTTTCAGGTTCGGGTGATATGCCGGAATCCGAAGGCTCGGTGCAAAATGCCCGTCTCCGCTCTGCCCAGGTCTGGATCGAAGCCCACCTCAATGACTCCGATCTGTCACTCGAAAAGATCGCCCACGCCAACAATATGTCGCTGCGCTATCTGCACTTGCTGTTCAAACAGTGTGACATGTCCGTGTCGGAATGGCTGTGGAACCGGCGGCTTCAGCTTTGCCACGATCAGATCGCCAAGGGCGACGGCCGCTCGATCACATCGATCGCCTTCGACCATGGTTTCAACAGCTCCGCCCATTTCAGCACAGCTTTCCGCCGCAAATACGGTTTCTCCCCCCGCGAGACCGCGCGGAAACACCAGTAGCTTCGCTTCGGTCTCGGATATTGCCGATCAGGATTGCGCCGCCTTGATGAAGAGGTCCACCCGCGATGGGATCGGCTCTCGATGGCCTTCATGTTGAGCGGGCGCTGGAGTGTGCTCGAGGATGCTGATCGGCGATGTTTTTAGCACGAAACTTCCGCCTCGGGGCTGGCCTCTATGATGAGAGCCAGCCGCAGTGCGATGTGCAACTCGAGCGCCCGGACCGGATCATCCCACCCTCCCGTGATCTGGCGGAGAGTTTCAAGCCTCTGCCGAACGGTGTTGATGTGCAGTCCGAGGCTGTCGGCGGTGCGCTTGATATTGTACTGGCCGTCGAGGTAGCAGAGCAACGTCCTCTTCAGTTCGCTGGCCTGGCGAGGCCCGCGATCTTCGATTGGCTCAAGTATCTGCCGCATATACCTGGCAAGACTGGCGGGATCACCGGTCTCGAAGATCTTTGCAAAAAAGTTCAATTCGGATTGTGCAACGAAATGATCCAGCGTCATGATTTTCATCAGCACATGAAGGGCCTTGTTCAAGTTCGCGTATAGTGTCGATGCTGATGTCAGATCGGTGAACGGATCGGAGATGATGCCACCCGCCTTCCAGTCACGGTTTGTCTTTGTCAGATGTTGCAAAAATCCGCGAAGATCGTCCTCGGAGCCCATGCTCACATAGGCATCATCAAGCAAGTCGACGAGGACGTTGGCTCGGGATGCATGATTACGTATGATTGTAGTTTGCGCGACCCGATCGACCTGGGACACCACTATCACGGCAAGCAGAACCGGCTCGTCGGGATGCAAGCCCAGCCGGTCGCGAATTGCCGAGATCATGGCCGGGTCGGGCGAGGTCACGAGAACAAGGTGTCGCAGGAGTGTGGAAGAGGCGATCAGCTTCTCCGTTTCCCGTTTTTCATTCCAAAGCTTGGCAATGGACAGTGCGACGGCACTTCGTTCCAGGTTGCGGATCTCGATGGCGTCGAGTTCTCCCTGATGGCAAATGACCAGACATTCGCCGCTGCCACTCCAGCCGTGAAGCGCAATCACACGGCACTGCTCCTCCGCCGTGTGGTGCATCACCACCGACCTGCCGGTGTGCCTCGATTGCGAGGTCGAACTGATCAACGGCGTGGTCTCGAATTCACCGGACTTGAGGTCGGAGGCGAACCGGCCGCGGTATGCCGACGAAATAAACTCGTCGCGAATTCGAAGTTCGTCATCGAACAGAAAGATTGCGCCGCCAATCTGGTTGGCCATCCCCTGGAGAAACCTCTGCATTTCGCCTCCGGAGGCCAGCAGTGATGTCATTTCGTCATGGGCCGCTGCAGACGCTTCGACACGCTGGATGTGTTCGATCAGGGCGTTGCGGTTTCGCTGCGCCTCGTCGAGTGCTTCCGAGAGCAGCCTGAAGGCATCGGCGTTGCGCATTGCCACGCCCGCATGCAAGGCAAAAGATCCAAGCACCGACATGTTGCGGCCACTCAGTTTGCGTGCGTAGCGATCCGCGACAAAGAGAAAACCGTGAACTACGCCGTCCGCAAGTATGGGGAAGCCTGCCAGCGAAACGATATTCTCGATCCGGAAGGCTCTGTCGAGCTCTGGCAAATGTTTGAAGCGCGTATCATTCAGGTAGTCCTGAGTGTCGAAGAAGCTTTTCGACTGCATGATGAGACTAACAGCACCATACTCAAGGTTGCTCGTCATGACGGCCGCCGAGGGGGAGAGATACCCTTCCGACGCGACAGAACGAAACAGGCCGCTGTCTTCATCCAGTGTCGTTACCCAGGCGAGGTTCGCACCAACGAGGCTGCGTGCTCTCGAGACGATTGTGCGAAACAGGTTTTGCAGATCCAGGGTTTTTGAGAGGTCATGCGTCGTTTCGATGAGCAGATTCAGGCCTTTTTCCGAAAGGGAGGTGTCACGAAGCGACTGGCTGATCAGTTTGATCGTCGATTGCAACTGCTTGAGCTCATCTGAGCCCTGTGCGGATTGAGCCACGGCCGCCAGGGAATCCGCGGCTGCCTCGATCTCCGCCTCGTCAGCGTCGCGACTGACTTTCCTGAGGGCATCCAGCACCGCCGATAAAAGGTCTTGTTCCAAAATTCTCTCCTGACGTGGAATGGGTCAAACAGCGGATGCGTCGTATGGTTCTTGCCGTCTTCAGCAATTCAAATGAATGTTGAAATTATACACAAATGAAGAGTTTGAGTGGATTGTAATCACATATACCGCTTCGGTGAGGCGGGCTAGTCTCTTTCCATCCACGCAGAGGGGCGTGCGGCTGGGGAGGGTTATGAGAGATTCCGGGGGAGGCGGTCCGTTCGCGGCCGCGCAGTTATATTGCTTCGGATTGTCCGTTGCGTCGGGTTGTGGTCAATGAAGCCCGCCAGACGCAAGGTTATCATTTCCTGTGCCGTGACGGGTTTCGTCCACACGCCCTCCATGTCGGAGCATCTTCCATACACGCCGGAGCAGATCGCTCAACAGGCGATCGAAGCTGCACGGGCAGGGGCGTCAATCCTGCACTTGCATGCACGCAACCCGTCCGACGGAAGTCCGACAAGCGACCCTTCGGTTTTTGACCTGTTCGTTCCGGCGATTGCGGCGCAAACGGACGCTGTCATCAACATTCCGGTGTGCGGGGTCGCGCCGTCGGCGCTCGACGATCATCTGGCCTGCCAGCTCGCAGCTAATCCGGAGCTATGTTCGATTGACATGGGCTCGACGAATTACACGTTCCGCAAGGCGGCACGCGGGATCTCCGAATGGAAGTTCGGCTGGGAAAAGGCATATGTTGAAGCCTCTGATGATGGTGTCCTGCGGAACAGTTTCCGCGACATCAAATCAATCCTCTCCCGGCTGGGAGACGGACACGATAAGCGTTTTGAATTTGAATGCTATGATCTGGGCCATCTCTACAATCTTGCACAATTCGTCGACGAGGGACTGATCAAGGGGCCGCTGTTTCTGCAGTGCAATCTCGGAGTTTCCGGCGGTCTGAACAGTGATCCCGAAAATGTTTTTTTGATGCGGAGCACGGCTGACCGGCTGTTTGGGCGGGAGAATTATGAATTCTCCGTCCTGGCCACCGGGCGGCATCAGATCTCGCTTGTCACATTGGGCGCGATCATGGGCGGGCATGTCCGCGTCGGTCTAGGTGACAGCTTGTTTCTGGGCAAGGGTCTGCTTGCTACATCCAGTGCGGCGCAGGTGCTCAAGATCCGCAGAATACTTGAAGAGCTTTCTTTCGAGATCGCTAGCCCCAATGAGGCGCGAGAAATCCTTCAAATCAGAGGCGCCGACAAGATTGGTGCCGCCACCAGGGAAGTCGGGCTGAATGGCTGAGGGGAAAACCATATTCAACGCGGGCAAGCGCAAGGGCAGACTGCTGGAACTCGTGGTGATGGCGGTGACAGCGGTGCTTGTTGTGGCGTTTTCCATCGCTGTTGATGGCTTCGCAACTCTTGGAAACCTCAGGGTCGTTCTGTCGAACTCGGCTTCGCTGGTGATCCTGAGCTGCGGAATGGCCGTGGTTATAATATCGCGCGGGCTGGACCTGTCCCTGATCGCCGTGATGGTCGCCGGAGCAACCACCTTCAGCATCTTCATCAACGCCGATGTATCCGTGCTGATAGCCTTGCTGTTTACCGTGGCCGCAATGGCAATGGTCGGCTTTGCCAATGCGTGGCTGATCGCTTTCGTGGAAATTCCCGCGATGCTGGCCACGCTTGCATCAGCAATGTTCGTGACGGGGCTTTTCCGCTTCGCCATCCTTCGCGGCGAGTTTCTTCTGCTGCTGTCCAAATCCCATCCCGCTGTGATTTTCCTGTCGGGAGATCTGTTGCCAGGGATATCGACGCCGGTGGCGCTGATGGTGGCGACCCTAGCGATAACCTGGTTCTTGCTTCGGATCACGGCCGCGGGCCGGACCATTTATGCAATGGGCGACAATTTTCAGGCCGCGCGTCTGACCGGACTGCCGGTCCGCACAACCACGATTACCGTCTACGTCTTCGCCGCCCTGGCCGCCCTTTGCGCCGGGCTGGTGACGTCGGCGGCAAGCGGGGCGGTTGATTTTCGCACCGTCACCAATGGCACGCTTCTGTTTGAAGTCATTCTGGTTGTTGTGCTTGGAGGGATTCCTCTGAGGGGCGGTCGCGGCGGCGTGGCCAACATCATCATTGGCGTGGCGCTGATCGCGGTGCTTCGCAACGGCATGACGCTTCTGAATTTCACATCGCAGATGCAGGACGTCATCAAGGGCCTGGTGCTGATCATCGCGATCGTCGCAGACAACTATCTCAACCCCAGAGACACAGAAACCGACGTCGTCGGCGATCTCTGACACACCCGAAGCAACAATGGAGGAGAACATGTTGAACAGATTGGGAAACAAGATCCGCAATGCCGCCAATGGCATCATGATCGGGGCATGCGTCATGCTTGGAGCAGGCGCGCCAGCATCCGCGGATACTGACATCGCCGGCAAGAAGGTCATCTTCGTGCCGATCACAATGGGCATTTCGCTCACCGAGGGCTGGGTACGCCGGATGCGCGAGCATGCGGATATGCATGGTTACACGCTCGATATTCGCGACGCCGCATTCAACACCGGTGCCATGGCCGAACTGCTGGCAAAGGCGATCAGCGAAAAGCCCGATGTCCTGGTGGTCCACAATCCCACCGTCCAGTTGCTGGCCCGCCAGATCAAGCAGGCCGAGTCTGAAGGCATCAAGGTGCTGCAGCTCAACCTGCAGTCCAACCAGGACTCATCGGCATTCGTCGGAGCGAACTGGGAACGCATCGGCCGTGAAATCGCCGAGGACATTGTCAAGGAATGCGGCGAGGGCAGTGGCAAGTCCGGCAAGGTATCGATCGTGCCAGGTCAGCTCACAGCGGCTGACAGCGTGATCATGAACGATGCTGCGTTCAAGGTGTTCGCAGAACACAAGGAGATCGAAGTCGTCTCCAACCAGGCATCGGACTGGGAGCCTGAAAAGGCTCGTCAGATCACCGCCACCGTGCTGCAGCAGCATCCTGATCTGTGCGCCGTCTTCGGTCACTGGGATGTTCACACAATGGGTGCGGGCAACGCGGTCAAGGACGCTGGCCTTGCCGACGATGTTCTCGTCTATGCGACAGGCGGCGGCGATGACGTGGCCTGCAAAGCAGTCGAGGATGGCGTGCTTGACCGGGTCTGGAGCTACGATGCGGACGGGCAGGGCCGTGATGCCGGCACGATGACCGACCTTCTGCTGCAGGGTGCTGCAGGGGCCGATGGCGCGATGATGTCGGTTGAATCGCCAATGAAAATCATCAAGGGCGGCGATTCCTACGATCCCGACCTCTGCTGGAAAATGTAACCAAGCCTCCCAGGCTTAAATTCCCGCGGGGTTCGGATGAACCCTGCGGGTCTTACTTGATGGGACTTTTCAATGTCAGCCGACTTCAAATTTGCCAGATTGCCAAAGCAACCGGTTCCGCGTTTCATGCTTTCCCCGCGACGCATCCTCGCGGATGTCTTGTCCAGCGGCTGGGTTGAGAGCACGATTCCGTTCCTGGCATTTGTCTGCGTGGTCGTCGGCGTCCTGTTGACGACGCAGGATTATTTCGTCGCATCCAATTTGAGAAATCTCGCGCAATACTCCGCGGATGGCGGTTTGATTGTGCTGGCGATGCTGATCGTCGTTGCGGTTGGCGGGATCGATTTGTCCGTCGGCTCGAATTTCGCCATGTCGGCATTTGTAGCGCTTTTCTGCTTTCACATTCTCGGCCTTCCGGTGCCTGTGGTCCTGGTGGCGAGCCTTGCTTCTGGTGCCTTGATCGGAGCCACAAACGGAGTGCTCGCCGGTCTGATCGGCTGTGGCGCTCTGCTGACCACGCTCGGCACCATGATCACGGTCCGCGGCGTCTTTACGCTGTTCTCGCAGGCGCAAATGGTGGAGATTTCTACCAGTGCCCGCATCGATGATCTGTGGGACTGGATCGGTTTTGAGAAATTCCTGACCATGCCGATCGGCTTCTGGGTGTTGCTAAGTGTTGCGATCATGATTTTCATCATGTTCCGGCAGTCGCGGTTTGGCTGGCATGTGCTGGCGGTTGGCGGCAACCGGAAAGCGGCCCGCCATGGCGGTATCCGTGTCAAATGGACGATCTTCTTTTCCTATGTGCTGACCGGGCTGATCGTTGGTCTGGCAGGCTTTCTGTTTGCTGCTCGTCAGAACAGTATCAGCGCAGACACCGGTATCGGAATGGAGTTCTTCGTCCTGACCGCACTGGTCGTCGGTCTCGGCGGGTTCGTGCCGGGGCGAGGCGCAGTGGTGCCGGTTCTGATCGGGTTCGCGACGATCTACATTCTCAACAATGCGATGATCAATTCGGGATTTCGAGGCGACTTCGTCCAGCTATGCATGGGCTCGATCATCATCCTGATCCTGGCAATCGACGTGAAATTCAGGAAGAACCGGCATCGTTTGCTGGCCTCGACCTATCTGGATCCCGTCAAGGTTACTCTCGTGCGTACCAAGGGTATGGCCGGTTTAATGCCGCATGAAACCGCGCCGAAGCTTGCCAAGGCCGAAATCCTGGGGGCGGGCAAGCTTGACGGGCCCGAGGATGTGATCCTCGACAAGGACGGCAATTTGTACTGCGGCAACCGTGATGGCCGGATCCTGCGGCTGGCGGCACCCGACTATTCCGAAATCAGCGTCGTCGCGAAAATCGGTGGCCGCCCGCTCGGCCTGGCCTTTGACGCCGAGGGAAGGATCGTGGCTTGCGTGGCCGGGATGGGGTTGCTGCGCGTCACCCTGGATGGAGCGGTGGAGCTCTTGACTGACCAGACTGCACGAAGCCTGCTGAGTGTTCAGGATGACACGGCAATCCGCATGGCCGATGATCTGGATATCGCTCCCGATGGGATGGTCTATTTCACCGACGCCACCAAGCGCTACGACATCGACAATTGGGGGCTCGATCTGCTTGAGGGGCGCCCCAATGGCCGGCTGTTGAGCTATGATCCGAAAACCCGGAAGACCCGGACGGTCTGCGACAATCTGGTATTTCCAAACGGCGTGTGCGTAACCCATGACGGCAAGTATCTTCTGGTCGCAAGCACCTGGAGTTGCTCGATCTTGATTTTCGATCTGGCGGATCTTTCGGCCGGTCCCCGGATCTTTCTGGACGGGCTGCCGGGCTACCCCGACAACATCAACAGGACGTCCGATGGCGGGTACTGGATTGCTTTGGCCGGAATGCGCAATGCAATCATGGACCAGGCGATGAAGTATCCCGGTCTCAGGCAGCGAATGTCGAAACGTGTGCCACCGACCAACTGGCTGTTTGGCAATCTCAACATTGGCGGCGTGCTGAAAACCGATGGCAATGGCAAGATCATCGATGCGCTGTGGGATGCGGCTGACGGGCCGCTCTACATGATTACCTCGATGCGTGAGCACGAAGGTGCACTGTATCTGGGTGGCGTGACCAACGACAAGATCGGGCGTCTCGAACTGGACCATGCGGACAAGCAGTGGACCGGCCCGCAGAGCTACTGGGGAAAAGGATAAGTCATGCTTTTCAATTCCAGAAGGCAGGAGCCACCTGCAATGACGCTTGAGGGTGTTCTTGGCCCGAACACTTTAATGGACGATGCGGCAGGCATGGCGGTTGAAACGCCGCAGGCGCTGTGCGTGGGGGACGATGGCCGACTGCTGTTCAGCTCGGGCAATGCGGTTCTGACAATCGGAAAATGGGGCAAGAAGCCGGAGCTGTGGTGCGAGTTCGAGCAGCCGGTGACGGCGCTGTGCTCAAGCCCGGGCGGGATTGTCGGCGTCGGGATGGCTGATGCAAGTTTCACGGTCCGTGACAAGGCCGGCATGGCAATCGCCGGGTGGGCGCAACCGGTCGGTCTGGCGTCGGTCAGCGACTGCATATTTGTGTCGGAAGATGAAATCGCGATTGTCGACAACGGCTATAGTGATAGCCAGGATATTCTGTCGATTGCGCCCTGGGACGAGGCCGGGCGCGGGCAGGTCGTGGCGATCAACCGCAACGGAACGACAAGGCAGCTGGCGGGTGGCTTGCATTGCCCGATGGGGATTGCCTGGGGCACCGATGGCGAGCTGATCGTCAGCCTGCTTGAACGGGCTTGTGTTGTCGATTTGTCCGGCAAGGTCAGGCAGTCGGGATTTCCGGCCTATCTCGGCCGTATCCGCACAACAGACACGGGCTTTTTCATCTCGTGTCTTTCGCGCCGGGATCCACTTATCGAGTTCCTCAAAACCGAGAAGGAATTCGTCGCGGAAATGAAGGCAAAAATCGATTCCCACCACTGGATTTCACCACGTGCCAATCCTGAATTCAGCCACGACTTTCCCATCGAGCTCGGTGCCACCCGCCTGTTCGGAGAGATAAAGCCCTGGGCTCCTTCCTTTTCCTATGGCCTGGTGATCGAGACCGACAAGGATCTCATCCCGACCGGTTCAGCGCATTCGCGCGCGAATGGGACGCGCCATGCAATCAGCGATGCTGTTTCGTGGAACGGAGATGTGATCGCGGTGAGCAAGGCCAGCGGCGAACTTCTTTGCTTTTCCTTCGGGAGGGACGCCGCATGACCCGTCAGCCGATCATCAGTCTGGAGAATGTCACCAAGAGCTACGGTGGCATCAACGCGCTTGAGAACGCGACGTTCGAGCTTTATCCCGGAGAAATTCACGCGCTTGCCGGAGAGAACGGCGCTGGCAAATCGACGCTGTGCAAATTGATTGCGGGTGTGATCGCGCCGAGCGACGGGGTTTTGCGGATCAATGGCGAGATCGTGAAATTCTCGGCGCCGAAAGACGCGAGCAAGCACGGCATATCCATGGTTTATCAGGAAACCAGCCTGGTGCCGCAGCTAACGGTGGCGCAGAACATGGTGCTGGGCCGGGAGAGCACCTTCAACTCGGTGCGGAAGGTGCGCAACGCCGCAAGACAGGTTCTCCAGCGGCTCAATTTCAAGGTCGATCCGTCACAACTGGCGGGCTCTCTGTCCACCGCCAAGCGGCAGATGGTTGAGATTGCCCGTGCGGTTCTCAATCAGGCAAGGGTGATCATCCTTGATGAGCCGACAGCGGCGCTTACGCCGGAGGAAACAGATCATCTGTTCGATCTGATGAAAACGCTGCAGGCGGACGGCGTCGCGATGATCTTCATTTCGCACGCTCTGGAAGAAGCGCTCAATCACTCGGACCGGATTTCGGTTTTGCGCAACGGGCATCTGATGATCACGGATCAGGCGAGTGAATTCGACCGCAACAGTCTCATTCATCACATGATTGGCGAAGATCTGGACGAGCATCTGCACGTACCGAAGACCAGTCATAAAGTGCGCTCGGCACTGCCGGTGCTGCAGGTCGAGAACATTCGCATGGGCAGCATGGTCAACAACATGTCGTTTTCGATTTTTCCCGGTCAGATTACCGGCATAGCGGGACTGATCGGATCGGGGCGGAGTGAAGTAGCCAAGGTGATTATGGGCCATACCAAGCGCAATTTTGGCGGCGGGAGGATTTGGCTTGATGGCCGTGAGGTGCGCTACAGTCTTCCCGCGCAGGCAGTGGCGGACGGCATCGCCTATGTCAGCGAAGATCGCAAGCTTGATGGCTTCTTCGATACCCTGAGTATTGCCGAGAATATCGGGCTTGGCTGGCTTGCCAAATATGGCCGCCGTACCTTGCTGGCGCCACTGCGCAAGATGCGTGAGCTGTCGCGGGAGTGGGAGAGCAAGCTGTCGATCCGCAGTATCGGTACCGACCAGCAAGTTCTGTATCTTTCGGGTGGCAATCAGCAAAAGGTGGTCATTGCCAAGTCTCTGGTTCAGCAGCCCAAGCTTGTCATTTTCGATGAACCGACGCGGGGCGTCGATGTGGGGGCCATCGCGGAAATCCGCCAGATCGTCCGGCAGTTCGCCGAAAGCGGGGCAGGAGTCATTCTGATTTCTTCCTATCTGCCCGAGATTCTTGATCTCTCTGACCGGATACTGGTGGCCAAAAGCGGCACCATCGTCGCGGAGTTCGCGCGCGCGGACGCAACCGCCGAGAAGATCCTGCATGCGGCGATTCACTGAATGTGCCGACAGGTTCGGCAAATGAAAAATGGAGCGAGGATGCCCCAGAAATCAGGAGAACTAAATTGAGAGAAGCAGTTATCGTCAGTACCGCCCGGACCGGAATGGGCAAGGCTTATCGCGGCAGTCTGAATGCGATCAAATCGCCGACCTTGACCGGGCATGTGCTGAAGCATGCGATTGAGCGCGCGGGAATTGAAGCTGGCGAGATCGAGGATTTCGTTCTCGGAACAGTTCTGGGTGCAGGCACTGCGGGCATGAACCTCGGCCGGCTTGCGGTGTTGGCCGCCGGTGCTCCGGAAACAGTCGCCGCGCAGACGATGGACCGCCAATGTGCATCCGGGCTGATGGCGGTGGCGACCGCCGCCAAACAGGTCATGGTTGACGGTATGGATGTTGTCGCGGCAGGCGGCCAGGAAAACATCTCCGCCGTGCAGGATCGGTATTTCAGCTGGGTGCAGGAGGAGGCGGATCCAAACGTGATCGCCAAGTCGGCTCACGCTTATATGCCGATGCTGAAGACAGCCGAATTCGTCGCCAAGAAGTACGGGGTGAGCCGGAAGGTGCAGGACGAGTATGCGCTTCAATCGCAGCTTCGCACGGCGAAGGCCCAGGCGGCCGGCTTGCTGAACGATGAGATCGTGCCCATTACGACGACAATGATGGTCAAGAACAAGGAGACCGGTGAAGTGTCTGGCCGTGAGGTGACGCTTGACCGCGACGAGGGCAACCGGCCGCAAACGACGCTTGAATCCCTGTCAGGATTGAACCCGGTTATCGAAGGCGGCGTGATTACCGCGGGCAATGCGAGCCAGCTCTCCGACGGCGCTTCGGCTTGCGTGCTGATGGATTCTAGACTGGCTGAGAAGCGCGGGCTGAAGCCTCTGGGCATCTATCGTGGCATGACCGTCGCCGGCTGCCCGCCCGAGGAAATGGGGATCGGCCCGGTTTACGCCGTTCCCAAGCTGCTCAAGCAGCATGGATTGAAAGTCGATGATATCGGGCTTTGGGAATTGAACGAGGCGTTCGCGGTTCAGGCGCTTTATTGCCGCGATCATCTGGGCATTGATCCTGACATCTACAATGTAAATGGTGGCGGAATTTCCATCGGTCATCCTTACGGCATGACTGGCGCGCGCCTGGTGGGCCATGCCCTGATCGAGGGCAGGCGACGTGGCGTAAAGTACGTCGTTGTCACCATGTGCATCGGCGGCGGCATGGGTGCGGCGGGGCTGTTCGAAGTCAACAATTGAGGCATTTCCGGATGTCGGCACCTTGAACTGACGGTAGTGCAATACGGAACTCGATAGTGTGTTGTTGTCTTGGATCTCGCGCAGCCTCGGCCGATCTGGCTGAGGCTGTGCCAGATGCCATTGATGAAGGGTAGGCGTTGGTAGTGGTTCTTACTCCTTCACGCACGTGTTAGTGAGTAAAAATTCAGAGCATGCTGCGGACAGAGAATTCAATTGAACACCAGTGATGACCGGAAGACGGCGGGAAGAATTTACGTGAAAACTCAAGATATTACGTCAGTAACAGCATCAACCGGTGCTCCCGCGCCGATCGAAGATGTGGCGATCGACGGTGCGATGCAGGCGTTCAGTTTGACGTTGGACAAGTTTGTCAGTCATGCGGCAAAGTGGCATCCAGATGCCCAAGTGGTGACAGCCCGGCCGGACGGTGTTTTCGACCGCGTTGGTTATTCTGCGTTGACGCGAAGGGCGCAGCAGGTGTCTGCAATCTTGACCGGCTTTGGTGTGCGAACAGGGGCCCGGGTGGCCACGCTTGCCTGGAACACGCAGGCTCACCTGGAAGCCTGGTATGGCATCATGGGAATGGGCGCCGCATGCCACACGCTCAATCCGCGTCTGACTGCGGACCAGACCGGAGCAATGCTGATCCGGTCTGGTGCTGAAATCGTGATCGTCAGTAGCGATCTGATACCACTGGCGGAGAAAATCGTTGCGAATGCGCCATCGGTTAAGCAGGTTCTTGTCATTGATGGACCGATTGGTGATTGGCAGCCCAGTCGTGACGGTCTCTTGGTGTCAGCTCTTGAGCCAGCGAGGGAAGCGGGCAGCGAGTCCGTCGTCTGGGGCGATTTTGACGAAACAACGCCTTCCGGGCTCTGTTTTACATCCGGCACCACCGGTGCACCAAAGGGCGTAACCTACACCCATCGCTCAAGTTATCTCCATACTTTGCGAATGTTGCAGGCCGATGTCCTCGGTATTACCTCTTCGGATGCAGTTCTGGCGGCAGTTCCCATGTTTCATGCGAACGCCTGGGGATTGCCGTTTGCCGCACCTGCCGTTGGCGCCAGGCTGGTGCTGCCCGGTCGCCTGACCGATGGTGCAAGCCTTGCGAAACTGATTGCATCGGAAGGTGTGACTGTCGCCGCCGGGGTTCCGACAGTCTGGCTCGGACTACTCGAGCATCTCGAGGCCAGCGGCGGAGAATTGCCTGGTCTTCAACGCATTCTTGTCGGCGGGGCTCCGCTGGCGCCGGCTCTGATGGAAAGAATCGAGCGCAGGCTCGGTGTCACCGTGCAGACCAGCTGGGGCATGACGGAGCTGTCGCCTTCCGGGACGATGTCGATGCCGAATGACCCTGACAGAACCGCTGCGGTTTCGGGTAGGCCGGCAGTGGGGCTGGATCTGCTGCTGACCGACGCCGAGGGGCTGGCCTTGCCAGAGCAGAGGAATACAGAGGGACACCTGCGGGTCCGGGGCGCGGCGGTCGTCGAGCGTTATCTTGGTGACAAAGAGCCTGCGACGGACGCCGATGGCTGGTTCGACACAGGTGATCTGGCCCGGATCGACGATCTGGGAAGCTTGATCATTACCGGTCGTGCCAAGGATCTCATCAAATCGGGTGGGGAATGGATCAATCCTGCCGAAATTGAAGCTATTGTCGGTGCGCTGCCCGAGGTTTCTCTGGCAGCGGTCATCGGCCGTTCTGATGCCAAGTGGGGCGAGCGCCCGGTTCTGTTGGTGACTGTTCGCAAGCAGGAGGCCATCAGTGATGAGGAGCTTCTCGCCTCTCTGCGTGGCCGGGTTGCTTCGTGGTGGATTCCCGACTCTATTGTCCGTATTGAAAACATGCCGATGGCATCGACAGGCAAAATCGATAAATTTCGCCTGAAAAAGGAATATGGCCGTGTTTGAGCTGGATATCCCGTCGGGAGGCTGGCCAACGGCCGGAGAACTGAGAGGTCCCGGTTTGACCGAGGAAAAAAAGACGCGGCGCAAGCGCTCGACCAAGGCAGAACAGCGCGCCGACATGATCGAGCAGATACTGGATGCGGCAGAATACCTGTTTTCACGTCACGGGTTTTATGGGGTCACGCTCAAGGATGTCGCCAAGAGTGTCGGTGTCCATCATACGCTGATCAACTACTATTTTGATGACAAGAAGAAGCTGTTCGATGCGGTATTCGGGCGGCGTGCAGTGGTCACCAACGAACGGCGGATGAACGCTCTCAATGCCTATGACGAAGAGACCGCCGGTAAGCCGACAGTAGAGGGCGCGCTTCGCGCTTTCCTCGATACCGATCTTGATCTCTATACGACGGGTGGTGAAGGCTGGAGAAATTATGCTGCGATGGGTGCTCTTGTGGCCAGCACGCCCGAGTGGGGCGCAGAGATGATGGATCAGCATTTTGATCCCGTTGTCCTGCGTTTGATTGAGCTGTTGAAAAAGGCTCTGCCGGACAGCCCGGAAGAAGATATTTTCTGGGGATACCATTTCGTCACCGGGGCGCTGATGCTCACCCTGGCGCGCACGGGACGCATAGACAAACTGTCCGGGGGGCTCTGCAAATCGGATGATTTCGCCGCGGTTAAACATCGAATGGCAACATTCATGGCGGCCGGATTTTTGTCTGTTTGCCAGAACGGAAAGCCAAAAACGCCTACCTGATTGAAGATTCACCAAGCTTGGTTCAGCCGTTGATCCAAATCGATGGAAATTGGCTGCAACAACGAAGAAACTCTTGCTTTTATTTGATTAATTCACTAGTGAGTGAATAACATAATGAGCGGTAACGCTCATCCAGGGAGACGAGAATGAAACTGAAGGATCGCAACGCAATCGTCACCGGAGCCGGTGGAGGATTGGGCAGATGTCATGCGCTGATGCTCGCCAGCCTGGGCGCCAAGGTCATTGTCAATGACATGAACGGAGAGAGCGCGGAGCGGGTCGCAGAAGAGATCAGATCGAATGGCGGAGAGGCTATTGGCATTGCCGCGTCGGTGACGGATGAAGCTCAGGTTGCTGCGATGGTGGATCAGGCAATGACTGCCTGGGGACGCATCGACATTCTGGTCAACAATGCCGGGTTCCTGCGCGACAAAAGCTTCGCCAAAATGGAGCTCGCCGATTTCCGCGCGGTTGTCGACGTGCACCTCATGGGGGCGGTGATCTGCACCAAGGCGGTTTGGGAGATCATGCGTCAGCAGAACCACGGCCGCATTGTGATGACGACTTCGTCATCCGGGCTCTACGGCAATTTCGGTCAGTCAAATTATGGCGCCGCCAAGATGGCTCTGGTCGGTCTGATGCAGACGCTGGCTCTGGAAGGCGAGAAATACGGGATCCGGGTGAACTGCCTCGCACCTACAGCGGCAACGCAAATGACGGACGGTGTCCTGTCGCAAGAGGTGCTCACCCAGCTTTCACCTGATCTTGTGAGCCCCGGGCTTTTAGCGCTGGTCGGCGCTGATGCACCGACGCGGGCAATCCTGTGTGCGGGCGCCGGACATTTCGCGCGCGCAAACGTGACGCTGACGGACGGGATGCAGATCGGCGGCGGCAACGATGCCGCTGAACGCGTGGTCAGCGAGTGGGCGCGGATCAGCAACCGTTCCGGCGAAATTGTTCCGGATTACGGATTCACTCAGGCTGAACGGGAGCTGGCAAGTTCGGGAGCAACTGCCGCATCCATCGCCGCAAAGAAATAGGCGTCCCGCTCGTGTTTTGCTTCTCGGGAGGGAGCGGAGCGCGGCCGCCGATCACACAGCAGCAAGCTGTATATGGGAGATCGGGTTTTCCGATCCGAATTGAGGAGGACAATCATGAGGAAACTAATTGCAACGACGGCGGTTGCGCTGTCGGTAATCGGTGCGACGGCGATGCCGTCGGCCGCCGATACCTTGAAAATCGGTTATATTGATCCGCTCTCTGGCGGAGCGGCCAGCGTGGGTCAGATCGGTCTGAACCAGCTCAACTTCATCGCCGATGACATCAACGCAAAGGGCGGCGTGAACGGCGACATGGTCGAGGTTATCGGCTATGACAACCAGATCAACGCGCAGACCAGCCTTGTACAGTTGCAAAAGGCAATTGACGAAGGCGTCCGCATCGTCCTGCAGGGCAATGGCTCTTCGGTCGGTTCGGCAATCCTGGGCTTTGTTGAGAAGTACAACAAGCGCAATCCTGACGCCCATATCCTCTATATGAACTATGGCGCCATCGACCCGACGCTGACCAACGAAAACTGCAGCTACTGGCATATGAGCATTGATGCCAATGTGACCGTCAAGATGGCGGCGTTGACCAACTTCATGACACCGCGTGAGGACATCAAGAAAGTCTACCTGATCTCCCAGGATTACTCCTTCGGTCATTCAGTGGCGGACACCGCTGTGGCGATGCTGAAGGAAAAGCGTCCTGATATCGAGATCGTCGGCAATGAATTCCACCCGTTGGTCAAGATCACCGACTTCTCGCCCTATATAGCCAAGATCAAGGCGTCAGGCGCCGACTCCGTCATCACCGGCAACTGGGGGCAGGACTTTGCCCTGTTGATCAAGGCTGCGGGACAGGCTGGTCTCAACATCAACTGGTACACCTATTATGCCGGTGGAACCGGCGGCCCGACCGCCATCAAGCAGGCTGGCACTGCCGATCAGGTGTTCCAGGTCACGGAAGGCATTTCCAATCTGGATTATGCACCGGCGCAGGAAGTCACTGCGGCCTATTCCGAGCGTTTCAAGGATGCACCGATCGTCTTCCCGCGCGTCTTCAATGCGATGGGATTGCTGGTCAAGGCCATTGAGGAAGCCGGCTCCCAGGACCCGGCCGACTTTATCCCGAAGCTGGAAGGCATGGAATATTCCACCTTCTCCAGTGGCGGCGACAGCTTCATCCGCAAGGATGACCATCAGTTCTTCCAGCCGCTTTATGTTTCCACATTCGGACCTCTCGAAGCCAATCAGACCTTCGACGAGGAACACACCGGTTGGGGATGGAAGAAGGTCGGCGAAGTTGCCGCCAAGGACACCGTCGTTCCCACCACTTGCGACATGAAACGTCCTGGCTGATGATCCGGATGCGGCGCCGGGAAGATATTTCCGGCGCCGCTCTCCACCAAATCATCGGAATTTCATTCAGATGATGCGTAGAAGCGGGGCGTCGCAATCATGCTCGAGATCCTATTTATATCCACCATCAACGGCGTCACCTTCGGGATGCTGCTGTTTCTCATGGCCAGCGGGCTGACCGTCATCTTCTCGATGATGGGTGTTCTTAATCTGGCGCATGCCAGCTTCTATATGCTGGGAGCCTTTTTTGGTTTCGAGATCAGCCGCCGCCTGGGTTTCTGGCCCGCTCTGCTGTTTGCGCCGCTCATCGTCGCCGGCATTGGCATGCTGGTTGAACGTTACGGCCTGCGGACGGTGCACAAGCACGGACACGTGGCTGAGCTGCTGTTCACCTTCGGCCTCACCTTCGTCATTCAGAAGCTGGTGGAGATGGTCTGGGGCAAGCTTCCGGTGGATTACCGGGTGCCGGCATCGCTGGATTTTCCCGCCTTCACCATCTTCGCTACCGACTATCCGGCGTTCAAGCTGTTCGGGCTGTTCGCCTCTATCGCCATCTTTCTTGCCCTGATGCTGGTCATCAAGCGCACCCGCATCGGTCTGATCGTCCAGGCCGCGCTTACCCATCCGGAAATGGTCGGTATGCTCGGACACAATGTCGATCGCATCTTCATGCTGGTCTTCGGGGTAGGCGTGGCGCTGGCCGCCGTGGCGGGCGTGATTGCCGGCCCTGCGCTGGTCACCCAGTCGAACATGGCAGGGCTGCTCGGGCCGATCCTGTTTGTTGTCGTGGTGGTTGGCGGATTGGGGTCGCTGGGCGGCGCTTTCATTGCGTCGCTTCTCATCGGCCTCGTGCAGACCTTCGCCGTCGCCTTCAATATCTCTCTGGCCGATGTCTTCGGGCCCATCGCTGAAAGCAGCGGACTTGGAGTGTATTTTGAAGACCTCTGGTCGGTGACGGTCGCTCAGGTCGCTCCAATTCTACCGTATCTGCTGCTGGTGCTGATTCTGATATTCAGGCCGCGCGGATTGATGGGAAACCGTGAATCATGAGCACTATCAACAATTCCGGGCATATTGCCCTGCGATCTGGCGCCAACACAGGTTTTCTGCGCCGCTACGGCGTCTGGATCTTCGCCGCGGTCGTGCTGGCTGTCTTGCCAAACGTCTTCAGTTCCGGGCTGGCGGTTTCCACCATGTGCGTGATGGGGACGATGATCATCTTCGCGCTGTCCTACAACATGCTTCTCGGGCAGACCGGGCTGCTTTCGTTCGGACATGCGGTGTTTTTTGGCCTGGGCGGCTTTCTGACTGCGCAGCTGATCATCGCGTTTGCCGGTGGAGAGCAACCCTTGCCGCTGATGATCTTCCCGTTGTTCGGCGGTGTGACCGGTCTGGTCTTCGGCATCATCTTCGGAGCAGTGGCGACGCGCCGGGCAGGAACCGCCTTTGCCATGATTACGCTTGGCATCAGCGAACTGGTGTCCTCGAGCGCCCTGATCCTGCGCAAGTTCTTTGGCGGCGAAGAGGGGATCATGCTGGACCGTACCGAGGTGTTCCAATTGTTCGGGTTTTCTTTCGGCCCGCAGATCCAGGTCTATTACCTGATTGCCGGCTGGTGTCTGGTTTCGGTCATCGCCATGTACGCGCTGACCTGCACGCCCTTCGGCCGGATCTGCAATGCGGTGCGCGACAACCCTCAGCGTGTCGCCTTTATCGGCTACAACACGACGATGGTGCGCTTCATTGCCTTCAGCCTGTCGGGATTGTTTGCGGGCATTGCCGGCGGTTTGGCAGCAATCAATTTCGAGATCATGAATTCGGCGCAGATGGGGGCCCACGAGTCCGGCGCGGTCATCCTGATGACCTATATCGGCGGAGTGGGCAATTTCGCCGGCCCCATCATCGGGGCGGTCTTTGTCACGTTTCTTCAGCTTACATTGAGCGACCTGTCCGATGTGTGGGAGCTCTATTTCGGGCTGATATTCATTTGCGTGGTGATGTATGCCCCGAACGGAATAGCCGGCCTCCTGATGTTGCAGAAACCGCTGCTGCTGCGCGGTCAGTTGCTCCGAATGGCGCCCTATTACCTCATGGCGCTGGCGCCCGCACTGGTCGGGATCGCCGGGCTGAGCATGGTCATCGAAATGACCCATCAGCTTTCCATCGCCGGGTCGGAAGGCACCGAAATGTCGATGCTGGGTTTGAGCTTCAATGCTGACGCGGTGCTGCCGTGGCTGGTGGCTGCGATGCTGCTGGCCGTGGGAGGTTGGTTGTTTCTGCGCGCCGCCCGGGTTGCGCGGGAGGCCTATGGCACAGCACTCGTTCAGGGGAACGCGAAATGACCATGACAGAGGCAAACACTGTACCTGCGCTGGAACTGTCCGGTCTGGAGAAGAGCTTCGGTTCCACCAAGATCATCCGCGGCGTTGATCTGGCGATTCCCACAGGCGAACGGCATGCGGTCATCGGCCCGAATGGCGCCGGAAAATCCACGCTGTTTCATCTGATCAGCGGGCATTACCAGCCGAGCGCCGGCCGCATCCATCTGCGCGGCCAGGATATCACCGGCCTACCGCCTGAACAGATCAACCGCCGCGGCTTGTCGCGCAGCTTCCAGATCACCAATATCTTCCCGCAGCTCAGCGTATGGGAGAACGTGCGCTGCGCGACGCTGTGGGCGATGGGGTACCGCTATACATTCTGGCGCAACATCGAACGGCTGGCGGATGCGCGTGCGCGCACGGAGGAAATCCTCACCCAGATCAATCTCATTGATCGCTGGAACACGCCCGCGGGCATGCTGGCTTATGCCGATCAGCGGGCACTGGAAATCGGTCTGGCAATCGCCAGTGAGGCCGAAATCCTGCTTCTGGACGAACCCATGGCCGGCATGAGCCATGCCGAAAGCCAGCACATGGTCGCGCTGATCCGGAAGGTCAGCGAAAACAGGACGCTGTTGATGATTGAACACGACATGGGCGTGGTTTTCGACCTTGCCGACCGGATATCGGTGCTGGTCTATGGAGAGCTTGTCGCCTCCGATACACCGGAGCGGATCAAAGCCAATGCTGCCGTGCAGCAGGCCTATCTCGGCACAGAGGTGGCATGATGCTTAATGTTCGTGATCTGCATGCCTATTACGGCAAGAGCCACATCCTTCAGGGCGTGAACCTGAGCGTCGGTTCCAACGAGATTGTCAGCATCCTGGGCCGCAATGGCGTCGGGCGCTCGACGACGCTGAAGGCCATCATGGGTGATCCGTCGCCGCAAGGCTCGGTCAACTTCAAGGGAGACGAAATCGCCGGCCGCGCGCCGCATCATATCGCGCGGCTTGGCATCGGATATGTGCCTGAGGAGCGCTCGATTTTTCCGGCGCTGACGGTGGAGCAAAATCTGCTTCTCGGTTTGAAGCCGAGCCAGAAAGAGGGCCGCTGGAGCGTCGAGGAAACCTGGCGGCTTTTTCCCCAGCTGCGCGAGCGGGCCAACGCGCCTGGCGGGGCTCTGTCCGGTGGCGAGCAGCAGATGCTGACCATCTGCCGCACTTTGATGGGCGATCCCGACCTGATCATGATCGACGAGCCGACCGAAGGCCTGGCGCCACAAATGGTGGAGCGCATCGGCGAATTGCTGACAGAAGTGGCAAAGCGCGGGATTTCCATCCTGCTTGTCGAGCAGCGGCTGGTCGTCGCCATGCGCATTTCGCACCGGGTCTATGTGATGGGGCATGGTCACATGGTGTTCGAGGGCACACCCGACGAACTTCTGGGCAACAGCGAGATCCGCCAGGAGTGGCTCGAAGTCTAGGGTGTCAGGGGGTCCGCTAGTCAAGGGCACTGATCCGGGACAGATCTTTGATCCATAAGTCTTGCACGCGGCCGAAGCTCGGTAGCCTGCATGCCTTGTGCTGACTCTGCTTGGGTGAGAGGAGAACCGACCCATGCCCCCTCCTGCTCCTTGCCGGGATGCGGGATTTTCGGTCTCCTGCATCGGGCCAGACAACTCCAGTCGGCGAACGCGATTTAGGCGCAGAAGCATGGTTTCTGCCCTAATTCTGCAAACCTGCAAGCAAGTGCAAAATCTGACGGGAAGCGACATATCTAGGCGTCAATAGTGTGTCTTTCGCACATTGAGGGGAATTTTGCGGGAGATTACATTGCTCCAGACTAGCCATTTGCTAGCTCAGAGGGGGAGAATTATGACTAATCTCATTCATGGATTGGCCGCTGTGACGGCTCTAACGCTTGGCGCGGGGTTGGCGCTGGGTGTCAATACAGCTCATGCGTTGGAACCGGGAGCAGCGCAGGACTGTGTCAAACTGCAGGGGGTTTCCATTCCCCGACAATTGATCGGACTGCCGACTTCGGGCGGTGATGTCGCTACAGCCGAGCTTGTCGAAGCCAGCGGCGAAGGTGCAGCATCAATTCCCCAGCACTGCCTGGTGTCAGGAAGTATTCATCCGGTTGATCCAAATGCGCCCGATATAAGGTTTAATCTCGCATTGCCGACAGACTGGAACCACAAGGCTTTGATGGTCGGCGGTGGCGGGTTCAATGGTTCGATCCCCAAGCTGACCGGCAACGTGCCCGCAGGCCCGGCCGACAAGCCACTGCCGCTGGCGCGCGGATATGCGGTGTTTGGCAGCGATTCGGGTCATCAGGCCAACGAACTGGGCTCGCAGGACGGGTCCTTCGCCCTCAATCAGGAGGCGGCACGGAATTTCGGCGGTGACGCGCTCAAGAAGACCCGGGATTCCGCGATCTATCTGATCACGCAACATTATGGCGTCGAGTCTGTCAAACAGGCTTATTTCGCCGGAGGATCGACCGGCGGCCGTGAGGCGTTGGCCGCTATAACGCGTTGGCCCGACGACTGGGATGGCGCGATATCCTGGTACCCCGCATGGAACGACGCCGCAGCACTTCTCGGCGGGCATCGCGCCAACCGGGCCCTTGCCGAGCCCGGCGCCTATCTCGATACGCCAGCGCGGAAATTGATCTTCGATGCCGCTATTGCCGCTTGCGACGAGCTTGACGGTGCAGCCGACGGGCTCGTCAGCGACCAAACGCAGTGCAACGCGATCTTTGATCCCCGAACCGCCAAGTTTGACGGAAAGCCCGTGCTTTGTGCGGGCGATGAAGCAGCGGATGCGGTCTGCCTTTCCGAAGCGCAGGTCACTGCCCTGGAAATTATGAACACACGGACACAGTTCAATTACCCGCTAGCCAGCGGAGAGACGCAATATCCGGGCTACAATGTCTGGGGCTCGGATCTCGGCATTACCTCCAGAGAGGCGGCGATACAGCCAATCGTCACTTTTCTTGCTCTGGGAACAACCAAACCCGAGCTCCCGATGGCCCGCACGACACCCTACATCAGTCTTCTTCTCGACCAGTGGATCAAGTATTCGGTGGCCGGCGACGCCGAGTTCGACTCGCTGTCGCTTGATCCTGAGAATCCCGGCGCCTGGGCAATGCGGATCAGCGAGCTGAGCACCCTGCTGGACACGCATGTAGATCTCGACCAGTTCCACGAGCACGGGGGTAAACTCCTGCTTGCTCACGGCCTGTCGGACGTACTTGTCAGTACCCGGGCCACGCAGCAATATTATTTGCGGCTGCAAAGCAGGATGATGCCGGAGACGGTTGACGAATTCGTCCGCTATTACGAAGTGCCGGGCTACGGCCATGCAGTCAGCTCCGACTTCAATGCTTCGTGGGATTCTCTTTCGGCTCTGGAGAAGTGGGTCGAAGAGGCTGAAGCACCGGAAAATCAGGTGGTAGTCGACACGATCGGCGTACCGGGTCGGTCCCGCCCTCTGTGCGACTACCCCCAGTGGCCACGCTATACGGGCACTGGAGATGTGAATGATGCGGCATCCTTTGAATGTGCCAATTGATACGAGGCAGGTTCTCATAGAATAAATCGGCGATTGGCCGAGACGGGAGCGTCAGGAAAAACTCATTAAGCCGGGCAGGGCGGATATATAGTTTGCGGGATGACCAAACGCCGCCCCTTTCGCTACTTCAAGAAGAGCCCCGAGGGCATTGTCAGAACAAAATCCTGGAACGGGGCAGGTCGGTCGCTTAACGTGGCGGGATGACCCATCGATCCCCGTTCCGGTACTTCAAAACCTCGCCCGAAATCATCCGCCTGGCTGTGATGATGTATGTGCGGTTCCCGCTGTCGCTGCGCAACGTCGATGACCTGTTGCACGAACGCGGCATCGAGATCAGCCACGAGACCGTGAGGTTCTGGTGGAACAGGTTCGGTCCGATTTTCGCTGCAGAAATCAGGAAACGGCGGGTTGAGGGGATGCAGTCAAGCTGCTGGCGGTGGCATCTGGATGAGGTCTTCGTGAAGATCAACGGCCAGCAGCACTATCTTTGGCGAGCTGTGGACCACGAGGGAGAGGTGCTTGAGAGCTTCGTGACGAAGAAGCGCGGCAAGAAGGCTGCGTTGAAGTTCCTCAAGAAATCCCTGAAGCGGCACGGTCGCGCTGAGGATTTGGTGACGGACCGCCTCCGCTCCTATGGCGCCGCACTCAAGGAGCTCGGCATCAGCGACCGGCAGGAAACAGGCCGTTGGAGGAACAATCGTGCGGAGAATTCACACCAGCCGTTCCGAAGACTTGAGCGGGCGATACTCCGTTTCCGGCGAATGCGAAGTTTGCAGAAATTCGCCTCTGTTCACGCATCGGTCTTCAACCATTTCAACCAGGAGCGCCACTTCTACAGCCGAGAAAATTTCAAACTCAAACGCGCCATGGCATTGACCGAATGGCGTCAGCTTGCGAGTTGAAAGCATTGCAACGGATTTTCATTGATCGGCGTTCATTCCTCTGACAACGCCGCCGCCAGTCTTTGAGTTTTCCAAACATGTTTTCGATCTTATGGCGGCTTTTTCTTGGCTCCGTTCCAAGAACTCATGCCTGTGATGGTGTCCGATGCGTTCTTTTGAGAGTGTCGCTACTTGCAACAAAGAATAGACAGGCCCTGCGGAGAGTTTTGGGACGGTCCGCACCATGCTTGCTGATCAAGTGATACATAACGATTCCGATTAACAACTTCCCGGACCCGTGGCTGTGCGCTCAAGCGCGGCGCAATCTCGTCTTTGGCACAGCGGGGCGACGGTGTTGCGGTGGAACCGGAGGCTGGGATCGCGGCGCGGCGCGGCGGGGTGAGTCGTGTCATCCCTCCGGGTGAACGGCCCTATCACCCACCTGGTCAAGCGGACGATGGCAGCGCGGGGGTGAGAGCTGCAGAACTGCGCGGGAGCTGCATTCAGCACAGACTGTGCGGCAGCCATCGGCCTAAAAGACAGGGGGCTGGCAGTCTGATGCGCGCCACCTGGGTCAGGGAAGGACCTTCAATGAGCGCAAATCGCCTGCCTGCCGTGCGGTGACGTCCCGGCTTGCTGAGCCCCCCCCCCCCCCCCCCCCGCCCCTCCCTCTTTTATTGTTG